>Ga0082212_10001532_pt1 | contig 34136 bp, 15 predicted proteins | sample TergutNt197P3_FD_71548 | JGI IMG/M metagenome (GOLD analysis project Ga0082212, IMG submission 71548) | Neocapritermes taracua P3 segment gut microbial communities from Petit-Saut dam, French Guiana - Nt197 P3 | ecosystem: Host-associated > Arthropoda: Insects > Digestive system > Gut ... | reverse complement strand
GCCCAGGGGCGAGCGCCCCGCCCCCAGCCCCGCGTCCCGCCCCCTCCCCCCCCTCTCCCGCGCCCGCCCCGGCGAGCCGTACTCCGAGGTCAACGCCCTCTGGCCGCTCGCGCATTTCAGCCTCAACGGCAACGGCAGCCACGTCCTCCCCGTGTTCTGGGGCAAGGACTATTTCCACGTCGCCCCGCTCTACTGGCACATCGACAGGAAACTCGACAGCCTCTTCCCCCTCTGGATTTATCAGCCCCACACATACGGCTACAACCTCGACATCCTCTGGCCGCTCTTCAACCGTTATCATCACGGGGACAGCGATCATGGTCTGCGCGTCTTCCCGCTCTTCAGCCACACGCGCAACGGCGACCGCTCCTCCTCCGCCTGGTGGCTCGCCGGGCTGGGCGGCGCCGAGACGCGCGCCGACGGCACGGCCGCCCACTGGCTCCTCCCGTTCTACGCCTACGACAGCGCGGACGCGTCCTTCTACTCCCTCGCCTACGCCCGCTCCGGCGACACTACCGCCATCCCGCCCCTGCTCTCGCTCTGGCGCAAAGACCCCGCCACCGGCGCGACGGACTTCTACTCCCTCGCGGGCCTCTTCCACCAGCGCTACAACGCCCCGCCCGGCCAGCGCGCCGGCCGCCTCCTGCCGCTCTACGCCTACGACGATGAAGACAACGCCTTCTACTCCCTCCTCTACACGCGCCACCGCGACACCACCCTCATCCCGCCCCTGCTCTCGTGGCGGAGCGTCAACCCACGGACGCACACCCGCGACCTCTACGCCCTCGGCGGCCTCTTCCACAACCGCAGCGGCGGCCCCGACGGCGAAGACCGCTCATGGCTCCTGCCGCTCTACTACAGCGACAGCCGCAACTTCATCTCGCCCCTCTGGGCGCACGGCACCGGCAAGGACGGCCAGCCCGCGTGGCGCATCGTCCCCCCGCTCATCTCATGGTGGGACACCGACCCCGCCACGGGTGCCAAAGACTTCTACACCCTCGGCGGCCTCTTCCGCCAGCGCTACAACGTCCCCGACGCCCAACGCGCCGGGCACCTCTTCCCCCTCTACGCCTACGACAACGCCCACGACGCCTTCTACTCCCTCCTCTACACCCGCCACCGCAACACCACCGTCATCCCGCCCCTGCTCTCGTGGCAGGGCACCGACCCCGACACCGGCGCCAAAGACTTCAACGCCCTCGGCGGCCTCTTCCGCCTGCGCCACGGCAACCCCGACGGCAAAGGCGCCGGCCACCTCTTCCCCCTCTACTCCTACGACCGCGCCCACGACTACCTCCTCACCCCGCTGTACATCCGCGACAAGGGCACTACCGCCATCCCGCCCCTGCTCTCGTGGCAGAGCGCCGACCCCGCCACGGGCGCCAAAGACTTCTACACCCTCGGCGGCCTCTTCCACCAGCGCCACAACGCCGACAACCGCAAAGGCTACCTCTTCCCCCTCTACGCCTACGACACCTCGGACCGCTCTTTCTACACGCTGCTTTACGGGCAATGGTCCGTGCAAAGGGGCGACGGAACGGTCCGGCAACACCGCTACTATCTCACACCGCTCGTAAGATCCGTCCATTCGCCATCCTACCACGAATCTTGTTTTTTTCCGCTCTTCTCGCACGAGACGCGAGGCGCCCAGCGTTTCCACGGCGACCCGCTCGGCTTCGCGCGCGAACACCAGCACAACGCTTACTACCAACACTATACGCACACACGAATCCTCATCCTCGCCAAAGCCTCACGCGATTACTCCTTCGATTGCAAACGTGAAAGCCAATGGATGAAGTTACTCAAAGATGACACGCTCCCGCATGATTCGGCGCACCCGGCCTATAGCGAAAAATCCTCCGCCTACATCTTCCCGCTCTGGAACGCCTCCAGCCGGAAAGAAACCATTTTCGAAGACGACCTGTCCGCCGTCCGCCACGACGGCCTCCTCGAGAAAAACGCCCTCCTGTTTTTCCTCTACGACTACAAGCGCGAGTTCAGCCAATCCGAGAGCCACAGTTACACCCGCCGCCGTATCCTCTGGCGCCTGATGCACTACGAGAAACTTAACGGCGACACCTCCCTCGACATCTTCCCCGCCATCACCTGGGACGCCAAGGCCGACGGCAGCCGCAAGACCTCCTTCCTCTGGCGCTTCTTCCGCTACGAGCGCCCCGCCGAAGGCCGCGCCAAGCTCGACCTCCTCTTCATCCCTGTTTTGAGGTAGCAACGCATCCCGTCCCTGACGGTCCCAAACGGTTTGCCGTCCCGTTGTCCGACCGCCGTTAAACGACTATAGTGGAGGTTTTCGTTTGCAGCTCTTGCGACCATCAGCTTTCCCCGGTCGATGTCGATTCGATGCGAATCGACATCAGGTGAACCCAATAGTTGCGGCGGTATCCGTGAAAAAATTCCTTTATCTGCGCACGGAAAAAACGTACACTATCTCTCCTCGATGAAAGTAGCTATCGCATATCCGCCGCTGCCCTCCGAGAAGGGGGTGCCGCTGCTGGGGCAGAACCGTCAGTTCCAGTGGTTCAACCGCCCTGTCTATATCTACCCCGTCGTGCCGGCCTACGCGGCCACGCAGGCCAAGCGTGCCGGGCATGAGGTCGCGTGGCTCGACGGCATCGCGTCGGGATGGACGCCCGAGGCGTTCGACGAGAAGCTCGCGGCCTTCGCGCCCGACGTGACGGTCATCGAGACCAAGACCCCCGTCGTGAAACGCCACTGGCAGATCGTGCGCGACCTGAAGGCGCGGTATCCCGCCATGCGCGTCGTCATGGTCGGCGACCACGTCACCGCCCTGCCCGAGGAGACCATGGCCAGCTGCCCCGTGGATTACATCCTCACGGGCGGCGACTACGATTTCCTGCTCGTCAACCTGCTGGAGCACATCGCCGGCGGCGTCCCGCTCGAGCCCGGCGTCTGGTGGCGCGGCGCGGACGGCGCGGTGCAGGACAGCGGCCCGTTCCGCCTCGACCACGACCTGAAGACCCTGCCGTGGATCGACCGCGACCTCACGCAGTGGAAGCTCTACTCCGAGAAGAACGGCAACTACTCGCGCACCCCCGGCACCTACATCATGTCCGGCCGCGACTGCTGGCACGGCCGCTGCACGTTCTGCTCATGGACCACGCTCTACCCCGCCTTCCGCGCCCGCGACCCCAAGGAGGTGTGCGACGAGATCGGCCACCTCATCACGCATTACGGCGTGCGCGAGATCATGGACGACACCGGCTGCCTGCCCGCGGGCGCGTGGCTGCGCACGTTCTGCGAGGAGATGATCGCGCGCGGCTACCACAAGAAAATCCGCATCGACTGCAACATGCGTTTCGGCGCGCTCGACGACGCGCTCTGCCGCCTCATGCGCAAGGCCGGATTCCGCCTCGTGCTGTTCGGACTGGAGTCCGCCAACCAGCCCACCCTCGACCGCCTCGTGAAGGCGGTGAAGGTGGAGGACATCGAGCGCGGTGCGCGGGCCGCGGCCAAGGCCGGGCTGAGCGTCCACGTCACCGTCATGCTCGGCTACCCTTGGGAGGGCGAGGCGGAGATCGCGAACACGGTTTGTTTCGCCCGCCGCCTGCTCCGCAAGAGCCACGCCTACACGCTTCAGGTCACGATGGTCATCCCGTACCCCGGCACGCCGCTCTTCCGCGAGCTCGATGCCGCCGGACTGCTCCTCACCCGCGACTGGGACGACTACGACATGCGCACGCTCGTGATGAAATCCGGCGTCACGGAAGAGCGCGTGAAGACCGCCATCCGCGACATCTACCGCGCCTTCCTGCATCCCGAGACGATTGCCCGCCGCCTCCTCTCCATGCGCGCGCCGCTCGAAGACCTCAAATTCTTTTGGCGCGGCTTCTGGCATCTCGTCGGCCACCTGCGCGACTTCAAGTAGGGGTCGTTACCCCATGAAGCCAATGGTTCAGCTTAACCCGTTTCAGGCGCCAATGCCGAGAGCGCAAGGCTTCTGCCTTGCATCTGTTCAATCGGCACGGCGGAAGCCGTGCGTCACCTCAGTAAAATGACCGTTCCGCGTGCGCTGTGGAAGAGGATTTGGGTGCGGGCGGCGTTGTAGCCTAGTTTCGCGCCTCTGATGCCGTCGATCTCCCAGCCGGAGAGGTTGGCTGGGCCGTTGATGGGGGTGGCGGAGTCGAAGACGGCGTGCCTGGCGGGCGGGGTCGCGCCGGGGACGAGGGGGGCGACGTGGAGCGTGCCGGTTTCAGGGAACGTCAGGCCGCCGACGGTGGTGGTGTCGGCAGCGGGCTTTGCGCCGTAGCGCCAGTCGAGGCGCGCGCCGTCCTCGAGGGTCAGCAGGCCGCCGATGGCGAGCGTGCCGCACGCGGCGGCGGTGCCGGCGTGCAGCCCGGAGTCGGCGGTGACGTACACGTCGCCGCCGAAGGCGCCGCTGCCGAAAAGGAGGCTGCCGTTCTGCACGAGGACAGGGCCGAGGGTGGCGACGCCGTTGAGGTCCACGCCGAGGGCGCCGCCGTTGACGGTGAGCGGGCCGGTGGCGGTGCTGTTGCCGGTGAGCAGGAGGGTGCCGTTGCCGCGCTTCTCCCAGCGCTGGCCGCCGGTGATGTCGCCGCCGAAGGTGTCGGTGCGGTTGTCCACGTCGATGGTGAGGGGGCATTCGTCGGGGTTATGGATCTCTTCGTTGGTCATGGCGTAGATGTGCCAACTGTCGGCGCTGCCGGCGGTGTAGAGCATGGTCACCGTGCCGTTGGCGGACGCGGTGTAGCGGTAGGCGAGGATGTGCGGGGCTTGGTGGTCGGGGTAGATGGTGATGGCGTTGGTCACCGCGGGGTCGCTGGTGAAGCGGACGTCCTGGACGCGGCCGCCGGCCCTCCACTCGTCCCATCTGCGGAGGTAGATCCGCATCTCGTATTCTTGCCCCGGCGTCAGCCCGGTCACGTGGGCCGTGCTGCTCGCGACGGCATAGGACATGTCCCGCATCAACTCGAAGAGGCCGGGGGAGTTGATGAGCCAGCCGTGGGCTGTGCTCCCGCCGTGCGTGCCCCCGCCGAAGCCGCTCCAGCCATAGGTGCGGCCGCCGCTGACGACGGTGCCGCGCGCGGAGGCCTTGACGAAGGTGACGCCGTTGACGGTGGCGCCGGGGGCGCCGATGACCATGGCGTCCCGCGTGCCGAAGTCCAGCTTGTGGGTGTAGCGTTTCAGGGGCGAGATCTGGCAGGTCGCCTCGTCCGTGAAGAGTTGCAGGTAGAGCGGCTCGCCGGGCGGGGTGGCGCCCCAGGGGCTGGGCGCGAAGGTGCCGGGGGGCGGCGCGTCCTGGCCTTCGGGGATCTCCTCGTTCGTGAGCGCGTAGAGGTGGTAGGTGGTGCCGCCTTCCGGGCCGAAGACGAGGGTCAGCGAGCCGGAGGCCGCGGCCGTGTAGCGGAAGCCGAGGAAGTTCGGGCCGATCGTGTCGGGGTTGAAGGAGATGCTGTAGGGCTCCGCGGGGTCCGCGTAGAGTTGGAGGGTCTGCGTGCGGTTGGCGGTGGTCGAGTCCCACCAGCGGTTGTAGAAGCGCACCTCGTACTGCCTGCCGGGGGTGAGGCCGGTGAGGCTGGCGGTGGTGCCGGCCGCGTTGTTGTAGCGCAGGTCGGTCAGGAGGGTGAACACGCCTTCGTCGCTGTCGAGCGCGTTCAGGTGGAACGTGTTCCCGGCGTGGGTGCCCGTGCCGAAATTGTTCCAGCCGTAGCCTTGGGGGTTTGTGCCGCTCGCGTCGGCCTTCAGGAAGGCCACGTTGTTGACGGTGGCGCCGGGGCCGCCGATGGTGGTGCCGGCCCTGCTGCCGAAGTCCAGCGCGTGGGTGTACACCTTGGCGGGTGAGATTTGGCTGGTCACGTCGTTCGTGAAGAAGTGCAGGTAGGGCCGCCCGCGCGCGTAGCCGATGGAGGTGTCGCCCGGCAGGCCGAGCGTGCCGCTGCCGGTCAGGCCGCCGAGCGTGGCCGCGCCCTGCGGCACGGTGACGGCCGCGCCCGCCGCGATGGACACGCCGTTGGAGACGGATGCGTCCGCGCCCAGCACGGCGCCGCCGGCCAGCACGGCCAGCCCGCCGTCGGTCCGGTTCGCGCCGTCGAACACCTGCGCGCCCGCGCCGTCCACGATGACCGTTCCCTTGCCGGAGAGGGGGCCCCAGTAGTGCGGGGCCTCGCCGGCCGCGGGGGCGAGGGTGAGGGTGGCCGTGGCGCTGCCCGACCCGCTGCCGCCGGTCTCCTCGTTGGAGAACGCGTAGAGGTGGCAGGTGTGGGAGCCGTTGTGGGAGACGATGCGGACGTCGAGCGTTCCGGTGGCCTCGGTGACGTAGCAGCAGCGGATGATGCTCCGCGCGAGGGTGTCGGGGTTGTGGTTGATGGTCTTGCCCCCGTCCAGCCCCGTCGTGAAGGTGACGGTGATGTCGCGGGGGTTCCCGCCGTAGTTGCGGAAGTAGAGGCAGAACTCGTATGCGGTGAACGGTTGCAGGGCCGTGAGGCGGAACGTGAAATCGGTCTTGTTGTAGATGAAGCCGCGCAGGAGGCGGTCAATGCCTGTCTCCGTTACGGCGCCTTGGGCGCCGTCGGGGACGGCCGCGCTCACCCACGACCAGTTCGCGTTCTTGTCGAACGTCACGCCGTTGATGGTCGCGAACGGGTCCTGGGTCAGCGGGAGGTCCACGAGGTGGGTGTAGTTCTTCGAGGGGGAGATGCCGGAGTCGGTCTCGTCCGTGAACGGGAACACATCGACCGTCACATCGCCCGCGTTGCCGAGTATCGTGCGGCCGGCGCCGCTGAGCGCGCCGATGGTCTGCGGCGCGATGACGGAGAAGGCCGCGCCGCTGGCGACGGTCACGGGGGTGGCGTCGCCGATCAGGTTTTCGGCGGAGACGGCGAGGCGGCCGGTGCGGATGACCACGTCGCCCTGGGCCTGGTTCGCCGCGCCGCCGCGCAGGTCGAGCACGTCGTTCCCCACCTTCGTGAGCAGGCTGCCCGCGCTCGAGGCCAGCGGCCCCGTCATCAGGCTGAAGCCTTTCGCGCCGACGACCGCGCTGGCGCCCGCCTGCAACGCCAGTTGCCCGGCGCCGTTGAACGCGCCCAGCGCGGTCGCGGGCGAGAGCCAACTGTTGGGGATGTAGGCGTGCCCCGATCCGGGAGGGTCGGACGGGCAGTGCACCCCCAGGCGTATGCCCACGCCGCCGCCGACCTGCCCCAGGCCGACGAAGATGTCGTGGCGGCCGGCGGAGAGTTCGATCGAGTTGTAAAGGGTGGTGTTCTCGTAGCGGTTGTTGGAGAAGAGGATGTTGCCGTCGATGGTCATCAGTTGGAAGTCGTCCGCCCACAGGGAGAAACTGTAGAGGCCTGATTCGGGGAGCGTGATGCTGCCGCGCCAGATGGCGAAGAAGTTGAGCAGGTGCGGGCCGCCGCTGCCGAAGGGGTAGGGGAGGTTCGAGAGGGCAGAGTCGCTTGCCGCCGGGTAGTCGAAGACCTCGCCGTCCAGGCCGCTGGGCGAGATGAGGGTGGGCGTGCCGCGCGCGGCGGCGGCGGCCTCCAGCGCGGTGATCGAGAGGAATGCGTTGGAGTACGCGTTCATGGCCGCGCTGTCGCCGACGTGGTAGTAATGCCCCATCAGGCCGTTCGTGGCGGCCGGTGCGACGGCCAGCGTCGCGCCCGCGTCCGCCGTGACCGTCCCGTACAGCGGCACGCCCTCCAGCACCGTCTTGCCCGCCGCCTGATGGAACGCGCCCAGATGCCACGACGTGTAATCGTCCAGCGTCCACGCGCCGGGCCCGTCCTTGACGAGCGCCGTGTTCACCGCGCCTTGGACGAAGCCGCTGAAGGTCCCGGCCGCGGCCTGCGCCACGGTCAGGCGGCTTCCGTCCTCGAGCGCGAGCGCCGTGTCGGCCGCGCCCTCGAGTCCCGCGCCGAGCGCGGCGTTCGCGCCGCTGACGGTCAGCGTTCCCTGCTCCAGCAGCACGGGCGGGAGGATGGCCGCGCCGTTGCCGAGGGTCAGTTTGCCGCTCTGCACCGCGACGGCGAGCGGGCCGGCCCCGGCCAGCGTGTTCAGGATGGTGTGCGCGCCGTTCAGCACGTCGAGCCTCGGCGTTGCGCCGCCGAAGGTCAGCGCGGCGCCGTCCAGCGTGTAGCCGAACAGCGGGTGGTTGAAAAGCAACTCGCCGACGGTGCGGGATGAGCCGAGCGTGACCGTCGCGTTCGAGGCGATCGCCCCGCCCATCAGCACGGAGAGCGCGGCGCTGTCCGGCACGGCGGCGGGGTTCCAGTTTGCGCCTGTGTCCCACGCGCCGCTGTCTGGCGACGCCCACACCGCGAAGTCGCCGGGGCTGGTGCTTTGGATCGTGAGCGTCAGCGTGTTGCCCGCCACGCTGAACGCGTACGAGAAGCCGCCCACCGCGTTCGCGACGGAGAGGGCGGCCGGGTTCACCGCCAGCGTGCCGGAGCAGGCCGCCAGCGCATAGACGCCCGGCTCGCTGTAGGGTGTCTCCGTGCCCTGATAATAGAGGTTGAGCGCGACTTCGCCGAGCGTAATATCCGCCGCCTCAATGCGGCTGTGCGCGCCGCCCCCGAAGTACAGATCCATCACGCCGTCGCCCATCGTGAAGGTGTCGAGGACGCTTGCCGCCGCGCGCGCTTTGCTGAGCGTCAGCGCCGCCGCGTCCACGTTGAGGTTGATGCCGCCCGAGATGGCGTCCAGCACCGTGACGTGCGTGAAGCCCTCCAGCGCGACATCGCCCGCGCCTTGGACGCCGTTCAGGATGAGGTGCGCGCCGCCGCCCGGCCCCGCGAACGTCACGCCGCGGTGCAGGGTGAACGTGCCGGCGAAAAACGCCTCCGTGCTGTCCGCCACCTCGAAGCGCACATCGTTGCCCACGTTGAACACCTCGAAGTCATGACCGATGTAACGCTTGTTGCCGGACGCGACGAACGTCAGGTCATCCGCCGGGAGGGTTTCGCCGTCACCGACCCACACCGCGTTCGTGAGCGGCCCCGCGCCCAGCGGGCCGCCGCGCCCGTCCGGCGTCGTGCCGGTGTACGCCAGCGCGCCCCTCATGTCGCCCACGTCGTCCGCCAACACCCGCAGCGTCCCGTTGCGCAGGATGGTGCGCCCCAAATACGTGCGGTCATTGCCGTTGTTCGCGCCGCCCTCTCGGAACTCCAGCAGGCCCGCGCCCGACTTGAGCAGGCCGCCCAGCGGCGCGGGGCCGCCCGGTATCCACACCAGCAGGCGCGGCAGCGAGAGCGTGTCGCCGCCCGCCACATCGATGCGCAGCGGCGTGTCCTGCGCCGTGCGCGGCGAGTTGCCCGTGATGCTCAATTCGCCGCCGCCGAAACCCGTTGCCCAAAGCGCCTCGCCGCGCCCGCCGAAATAATGCTGCGCGGTGTAGGTGATGCCCGGCTGGCGCATCGTCAACCCCGCCGCGCGGCCGGGGAGCGTCAGCATCGAGACACACCCGCCCCGGTCGCCCGTCCCGACCATCGTCACCGCGCCGATCGCCATCTGCCCTTCCAGCAGGTCCAAGGGGTTGTACAGCGTCAGCGGCTGCGCGAACGCCGCCGCGCCTGTCCCGCGCTTGCTCACGAATTTATTCGTCAGCGCCACCGCGTCGTCAACGGCCAGCGTGCCGAACACGTCCAGCGCCGTCCATTGCCGCAGGTCCAGCGGCGCGGCCACCGCCACCGCGCTCCCCGCGTCCACCGTGAGCTGCGACCCCAGCGCCGGCACCGCGTTCGTCAGCGTCAGGCCCGCGCCGTCGATCGCCACGCTCGCCGCGCCGGACGCCCACACGCGCCGCGCCTCGCCCTCGAGCGTCAGCGTGCCGGAATCGCGGACACGCAGGAACGCGTCCATGCCCAGCGCCAGCGCAGGGTCCCACACGCCGCCCAGGTACTCGAACCAGAAGCCCGCCATCGGCGCACCCCACGCGCCGCTCCCCGACACCACCGCGCCGGGATCCACATTCAGTTTCGCGACATCCAGGTTGCCCGCGTGATCCCGCACCGCATACGCGCCCGCCGCGAGGCTCACCTCCGAATCACCGCCCAGCGACTGGCACGCCGTCGCCGCGCTGAACGCCGGCGCCACGCACACGTCATCGACCATCGACGTGCGGTCGCCCCACCGATCCTCGGCGGCCAGCCCCAGCGTGTGCGTCCCCGCCTCCAGCCAGACCGGCACACTCACGAAGCGCCGCGCATGATACTCCGGCACGTCATTCACGATCATCGCCAGCGTCACGCCGTCCAGCGACGCATACAGCACCGTTTCCGCATAAGTGGAACGCAGGAAATAATAGAACGCGACCTGATGCCAGCCCGCCTGCGCCACCGTCAGCACCTGCGCCACCGCGCCGCCGTACTGCAAAATCAGGGTGTGGCTCCCCTCCGGCGCCACGCCCGCCGCGCTCCACGCCGTCGCGGCCGCGACGTTCTGCAAACCCACGCGCCCCGTCTCCTGCGTGACGTACCACGGCGCGATGCTCGGGTTATACCCCCAGGTGCCGGGGTCACGCGGGAAGTCCTCGAAGCCCGCATTCAGGATCATGTTCAGCGCACGGTCCGGCTCACCCGCCGTCACAATCCGCGCCCCCGCCGCCACCGCCACCTGCGCATCCGCGAACTGCGACGCGCACGCCAGCAGATCGCCCGCGCTCACCGACACCTTGCCCACGCACTGCCCCAGCGCCACCGCGCCGAGACCCGTTTTCGCGATGCCGCTCGCGCTGAAAATCTCCACGCCCACGCTGTTCGTCGCGCCCGCGTCCACGGAGAGATCGCCCTCCAGCCGGATGCGCCCGCCGCCGACCAGCGCATACCCCCCCGACGCGAACACCAGCCCGCTTGCCGACACATCCGCCGACACCTCGACCAGCCCGCCAGCCCCATCAAACTTCGCCACCGCCCCCGGCACCCACGCCGACGGCACGTTGCCCTCATCCACCCAACTCACCGACGCCGCATCCCACGCCGCGCCGCCCGCCCCATTCCACGTCAGCACCTGCGCATCCGCGAACCCGCCCGCCAACGCCAACGCACACAACAGACCACACTTCCGTTTCATACGAACACCCCACAATAAAAAGTTTTCCACAATTGGGAAAAAATTATGAGGGTTACGTGCGAAGATGTCAAGGGTGCGAGAAATATTTTTGAAAATATTTTGGATGCAAGGGTTGACGTAACGCCCTGACGGACTATAGTCTATTTAACCTTGCGTTGTCATACAATGCACCCAATGGGGGGAACCCGCCGCACGCCATTTCCTGTTGTCCCGGCATCCCGTTGTTAGGTTGTTCGGTTGTCAGTCGGGCGCAAGAGCTTCGGGAGGAGTTTGATTAGCGCGAACGCGAGCGCGAGGATGAGCAGGGGAGGGGCGTCGGTCGTGACGTAGTCGAAGTCGAGGGCGTGGTGAGCGTTGGCGGCTTCGGCTTGCTTGACCTGAAGCATCTTGCGCTGGGCGTCGGTCTCGACGACGATGTAGGCGGTCTGCGGCACGAGGATGCCCGTGCGCGAAGAGTCGGCGAGGATTTTTTTGAAGTTGGCGTTGAGCGTCCCGTGGTCGTAGCAGTCCTGCTGGAACTTCCAAAGTGTCGCCCCTTGCGTCCAGAGGAGGTGGTCGGGATAGGTCGGGGTGCGGATTTCGGCATACCCCGTGCAGTTTTCTGGATACCACCTTTCGACTATTAGACCATCATTGTTAAAGGTGTAATTGATTTTTTGACCATCCGACGTAAAGATTAAACAATCACGAAGCAGACCGTAATCTTTCGGAGAAACAGTTGGAAGCAATTTTTCCCATTTGTCTCCTATGAAAATCACATCTGAAGGATGCCATGGCTCATCGGATTGGTTATTATTGTGCGCACGGATTCCATATTCCACATCTCTAACGGCGCGAACAACATCAAGCCCAAACCGATTGGGAAGCAAGATAACACCTGTTGGAGGTATGGCATCTGTAGGACCAATATCCGTCTTTTTGGTCTCCGCATTGACCGACAGGACGCAATGAGATATGCCACGATATTTCTCAAGGCATTCATTGACGTTTTCGGGGGATACTCCATTGACAGAAGAGTCAATGACGATAAGGGTAGGATTTTGGTGTGACACTGACACGGAATGTTGTGTTTGATTGAAAACCGTATCTGCCGCACAAATGGGTTGTTGCAATATTGCTTCAGATGTAACCTTGAAAACATTCTCCCCGATTGTGATTTTCTTTTGCATCCCTGCTGGTTGCAGGAACGTGATTTCGAGTTCGCGGGGGAGGGCGGAGGAGACGGGGAAGACGCGGAGGAGTCCGCGCTCGGGGGTGTCGAGCGTGAGGATGGCGGGGTCGCGGCGTTGGGTGGTGATTTGCTTGTACACCCACTCGGCGGCGCGGCGCTCGATGATGGAGGCGTCCTGCCATTCGCCGTCTATCTTGAGCCTCATGCCCGTGACCCACGTGGCGGAAGGGAGGGTGACGGGGGCGCGGAACTCCTGTTGCTGGCTGTCGGGCGAGGTGATGCGGAGGCGGAGGGTGACGGTCTGCTCGTAGTTGTTGGTGGAGACGGCGACGGTCACCTCGCCCGATTCGATGGCCGGGAGCGCCGGGCTTCCGCCCGGCAACGATGCAAGCCGGACAGAAGCCCTGCGCTCCCGGCGAGCCTGATTCCTCGAGAAGAGATTGCCAAACACGTTTCGCCACGTGTCGGACGAGCCGTCGGGGCGTTCCCCGCCGACGTAGCAGTCCCACATGAAGTTGAAGCGGTCGTCGGGGAGGACGAGACCGTCGAACACGATTTGCGTATAGACGGCGGAGAGGATGGGGGTCTCGTTGGAGTGCTTGAAGGCGTCGGCGCGTTCGAGGACGCGGCGGGCGCGGGCGGGGGAGACGGGGAGCGTGGTGTCTTGCGTGATGTCGGGCGAGAATGCGTAATCGAGTAGCGCACGGAAGGCGGCGCGGTCGAGGTAGGCGTTGGTCAGGATACTTACGGGGATGACGGCGACGGCGATGAGCGCCAGTGCCAGTTTATGAAACCACGGCAATGCGGCGTTACGCCAGTCCTGCGCCAAGAGCGTGACGTGCCGCGAGAATAGGAGGACGGGCGCAAGGATGAGGAACCCCATGCCGACGGCAATCATCGCGAGAATCGCCAACGGGAAGAAGGGGATGAAAATCAGGAAGAAATAAAGCGTGAACGGGAAGGTGAGCCAGCGGAGAAAAAATGCATATGCGCTCCCGGCAACAGAAGGACGAGCGCGTTGACGATTGTCAGCGCATAGACCCACGGCGCTTGGAAGTCCGCAGGGAAAGGGATGAGACGGTTGAGCAACAGCCCCGCGATGGGCAGGACGACGGCGACGAGCAGCGTCATCGCGGGCGCACCCCAACGGTGTTGCGAGTTGCGCGCCTTCACCCACAGGCGGATCCACATCAGGGCGCGGAAAAGCGCGAGGAAGAAAAGGATCGGGACGATGGCGCAGAGCGTTATCACGAAAAACCAAGTAGAAATATTTCTAAACACATCGCCTCCAAAGCGGGATGCGATAAAGAGCGTCTGTAAGAACATGAACGCCGCAACGGGGATGCCGAACGTGGAGGCGAGCGTGATGACCGCATCTTTCTTCGGCGACAATGGCAGCGGCACGGTCGCGATGCGCCAGATGTCCGTCAGCACCAAAGGCATCATCCCCGCGAATACCAGCAAGGTGTGGCTGCCTGAAATCATCCAGTCGGGTGTATTCGGCGGGATCAATGAATTATGCGCAACGATATACCCGACAAGATAGGCGATGCCAACGACCGCACCCGCAATTGACATCCACAACGGGATTGCGCGTCGGCGGAAGATGAGCGCGGCGACGGCGGACAGCGCCATCATGACGGCGGTCACGGCGATGAAGGCAATCGACATATACCTCCCGTTGGGCGTCAACTCCCCCCACAGCAGCCACGCGCAGAAAGTGACCGAGCAAAGGGTCAGCAAGGGAAACGCGCAGTGCGTGACCAGCCAAGCCCATGGGTTCCCAAAGACGCAAATGCCGGGAGCGCAGGGCTTCCGCCCTGCCTCGTCAACATTGCAAAGCGGAAGCCCTTCCTCGCTCGTTTTGCAGGGCGGAAGCCCTGCGCTCCCGGCACTTGCGCTTCCGGCATTGATGTCGTTTTGCATAACGTTATTCCTTTCCATCGTTCCGCCATTTCCATGCGCTTGACCAGCGCCATTCTTCCGCCCTTCCGCAAAGCCCCGCTTTCACGGGGTTGTTATGGATATACGCAACGGTGTCGTGCAAATGCTTCTCATCTCTCATGTAGCGATCCCACGTCTCGCGTTGCCACAAGGTTTCCCCGAAAATCCCAAGCCCCAACTCCGCGTTGTGCGCCATCGCCCAGTGCCCGCTGTAGCCTTTCCACGACCTCGTGATTGTTGCCATCTCAACCAGCGGCTTAATCAGCACATGCACATGGTTGGGCATGACGCACCATGCAAGCAGATGATAACGGGTACCGTCATGGGAACAAAGGGCGTGTTCAACGACCTCCGCAAGCGCAGCGTGCCGCAACGCGCAACACCCCATGCTTGTGTCAACCCAGTTCTCGATTTGAATCCGTCGGTACGCGTCTTGCTTTTCGGCGGGGATGCTTCTCAACTCCTCTTCCAGTTGGCGGAGTTTTTCTTGGGGCAGTGAATCGGCAAGCCGAAATGTCAGCGATTGGGTAAGGTGCATTTCATCGCGATGCGGCAGATAACCGCGTGAGTACCACCTACCGAGAGCGCACGTGCCGGGAGCGCACGTGCCGGGAGCGCAAGTGCCGGGAGCGCAAATGCCGGGAGCGCAAGTGCCGGGAGCGCAGGGCTTCTGCCCTGCCTCGTTGATATTGCCGGGCGGAAGCCCTTCCTCGCTCGTTTTGCAGGGCGGAAGCCCTGCGCTCCCGGCATTTGCGTTAATGTCGTATGGCATGACGGACCCCTTCCCAGAGGATGATGAATGATGTTAAGAAGATGAGCGTCCCAATGGCTTGGTGGCTGGCGGCATACGCTTTTTCGGGGAGCGCGTGATGTATCCACGCCGTCGCGGGGACGAGGAAGATGAGGCGCATCGTGTTGGCGGCAATCGTGACGCACCACGCGAGCGGGAGGACGGCGATTGCGAACGCGGCGGAGCGTTTGCTCATGCACAGGTATGTCAACAGCCCCGTCACCATCGAGAAGAAATCCGTCGCCGCACACGACCGCGCCACTTCAAACACCGTGCCATGCACAGCAAAAACCAGTCCCGGCTTTTCAAGCGCGGCATTGTAATACCGCGCCGCAACCTCGGCGGGGGCGCGGCAAAAGAGTGGCACGATGACGGCATCCGCCAGCGTGCGCGTCAGCCAACACACGGCAAGCGTCACGCCGCCGCTCACCAGCAAGGCAACGGTGTCGCCGCGCCGAATGTGTTTTCCATCAGTCATGGGAAAGATGATACCACGTTGCTGCTTCAAGTCGAGCAAAATGAGATTCGAGTGTCTTGTGAAATACAGATTCCACGACGAAGCATTGCCGTTGTGTCCTTTGCGGTAAAATTTGCCGACACGCTTTTCTCGGGCTTGCAAAGCGCGGCGGATTAGGGTATAGTGTCTGATTAATTACACGTGCGTTTGCGTGTTGTCAAAAAAAGGAATAGTCGTTATGGCATTGAAGAACAGTCAGTTGATGGTCGTCTCGTGCGGGCTTGCGTTGCAGGCGTTTATCCTCGTGTTGCTTAACGCGTTCATCCCGAAGGCGGCGGGCGCGGATGCGATGTGGATCGCGTTCCAGGCGTGGGCGGTGTATTTCCTCTCGGGGTGCAACCCCATGGGCGGGGTCAAGGCGTGGATCGGTTACGCGACGGGTATCGCGGCCTCCATCGCCATCATCGAGCTGATGGGCGTGCCGGGTCTTAAGGACATCCAGCCCGTGGGCGGCATGAACATTGTCATGGCGATTGCGGTGTTCATCGTCGTGATCCCGGCCATCATGTCGGAGAACCTGAAGAATATGGTCCCCGCGCTGTTCATCGGCTCGGGCGCGTTCTTCGGCCTGTCCGAGATCATCGCCAAGACGCCTGAGTACGTGACGGATTGCAAATGGACGAATTACGGGCTGGCGACGCGCGCGGAGCTCGTCTATTGCGCGGTGGGCCTGCTGTTCGGTTTCATCACGGTTTTCTGGCGCGGCAAGTACGAGGCCACGCTCAGCAAATGAGGACAGGAGGATTTTAACCACAACAGGCACAATGGTTTTCACAATAGGCACAACAGTGTCCATTGCGGTTAAAGAAAACGGAGTTTTATTTTTTGCAGGTTTATTTTCGCGCAGAGACGCTAAGGCGCAGAGATTTTTTATGATCCACTCTTGAAAAAAACTCTGCGTCTCCGCGCCTCTGCGCGAGATAAACGAAAACGGAGGGAAAGATGAATCGCATGATGTTCCTTTTCTTTTGCGGTGTCCTGCTGTGCGCGGCGGCCGCCATTGCGGATGAGGAGAGCGTCGTGACCGTAGGCAAGACCGCGGTCACAGCGCTGCCGGACGCGCCGCCGAATAACCTGCCCGTCGCCATGTTCACGGGACTCCCCGAGGAGCAGATGAAGACCCTTGCGCCGGAGGGGACGGTGCGCCTGTGGCGCAGCGTCTTCACGTTCACGCACGGCGGCAAGCGGGTGATGGTGGACACGGGCATGGGCGACAAGAACAGCCCGCTGCCCAATGCCTACCCGAAGGGCGCGAAAGGCCCGGACGTGATCCTGCTCACGCACCTGCACAGCGACCACATCGGCGGCCTGCTCGACGGCGAGGAGGCGCGTTTCCCGGACTGTAAGGTTTACATGGCGAAGCCCGCGCTCGACCACTGGAAGACGGCGACGGGCGACCGTGCGCAACTGGCGCAGAAAATCTTCAAGGCATACGGGGAACGGGTTCTCGGCTTCGCCGACGGCGAGGAGGTCCTGCCGGGCCTCTTCGGGCGTTTCGCGTTCGGCCACACGCCGGGCCACGCCCTGTTCGAGACGGAGGACGTGCTCTTCGTCGGTGACCTGCTGCACGGCGCGTCCGTCCAGTTCGCGCACCCCGAGGTCTGCGCCTCGTTCGACATGGACAAGCCCGCCGCCGTCGCGCAGCGCAAGGCGTGGCTGAAGAAGGCCGCGCAGTCCGGCAAGCCCGTCGCGGGGTGCCACCTGCCCTACATCGGAACGGTCAAGGAGCAGGGCGAGGGCTTCACGTTCACGGAGGTGAAGTGAGGGGGAAGTTTCTAGTTGCTAGTTTCTAGTTGCTGGTCTCGGTTAGAATCGACAGTGTGCTATGCTGAAAAACCTTGCTATCGTTTTGCTGGCGGCGGGGGTGGTTGCGTTGCCGTTTGTGTTCCACCGCGCGCCGCCGCAGGGGGAGTGGCGGCCGGGCGACCCGGAGCTTATCGTCGTCACGCCGCACAATGAGGCGATACGGCAGGAGTTCGCGGAAGGCTTCTCCGCATGGCACCATGAGCGTTACGGTAAGCCCGTGCGCGTGGACTGGCGGGTCATCGGCGGCACGACCGAAATCATGCGCTACCTCGCGGCCGAGTACGGCGCGTCGGCGCGTCGCTTCCTGCGCGCGCAAGGACACGACTGGCCCGCCAACGGCGCGGAAATCATTTTCGCCGCCAAGCCCGCGCCCGATGGGGAGACCCTCTGGCGGGCCTTCCGCGCGAGCGACGCGCCGGATGAAATCTCGTGCCAGATGGACGTGTTCTTCGGCGGTGGCGAGTATGATCATCAGAAGGCCCAGCGCCAAGGCCTGACCGTCCCCGCGTGGAAGGGCGGCCCGCCCGCCGGGCTGTTCGAGGACGCCGAGGGGCGCGTCCTCATCCCGAAGGCGGTCAACGGCGAGGTGTGGCGCGGCGAGGCGTTCTACGGAACGGTGCTGAGCGCGTTCGGCATTTGCTACAACAAGGACCGCCTCGCGGACCTCGGCATCGCCGCGCCGCCGCGCACATGGGAGGATCTGGCGGATGCGCGTTACTTCGGGCAGCTCGCCCTCGCCGACCCGACCAAGAGCGGGAGCGTCGCCAAGGCGTTCGAGATGATCGTCCATGCCCAGTGCGCGAAGGCCGTGGCCGCCGCGGGCTTCACGCGCGAGGCCATCGCCGCGCACGAGGCCGCCGTCAAGGACGCGCCCCCCGCGTATCATGCCGCGATTGAGCAGGGATGGGTGGACGGCGTGAACCTCCTGCGGCGCATCGGCGCCAACGCGCTCTACTTCAGCGACTCGTCCAGCAAAGTGCCTGTGGACGTGAGCATGGGCGTGGCGGCGGCGGGCATCGCGATCGACTTCATGGGGCGCTTCCAGTCCGAGATGTCCACCCCGCACGGGCAGGAGCCCGTCATGGAGTACGTCAACCCCGAGGCGGGTTCCAGCATGACCGCCGACCCGCTCAGCCTGTTGCGCGGCGCACCCAGCCGTGAGCTCGCGGTGCGCTTCATCGAGTTCGTGCTGGGCGAGGACGGCCAGAAACTGTGGAACTACAAGGCCGGTGCGCCGGGCGGCCCGCGCCGCTTCGCGTTGCGCCGCCTCCCCATCCGCCGCGACTTCTACCCGTCCGCCGACCCCGTGCAACACGCCATCGCCGAGGCGCGGCGCGAACACCTCTCCGACCCGTTGCTACAGCCTGACGTCGATGCCTACCGCTTGGCGGAGGCGTTCCGCTACGAGCCGCGCTGGACGACCGCGCACTTCGGCATCCAGCGCGACCTTGTCCGCTGCATGTGCATGGACTCCGCCGAAGAGCTCACGGCCGCATGGGCGGTCATCCTGCGCAACGGCGGCCCCGGCGCGAACCCCGAGGCCATGCGTCACCTCGAGGCCCTGCCCGACGCACCCCTGCCGCTGACGTGGGAGAGCGCCGTCGGCGGTTACGCCAAAGTCCCGCGCATGGACATCCTCCGCGAATGGACCGCCTTCTTCCGCCGCCAGTACCGTATTGCAGAGCAAGAAGCGAGCAAGAAGTGATCCTGCAAATCCTGTCAAAAAAAACGTCCGTTTTTTTGTCTCGCGCAGAGGCGTAGAGTTTTAAGTTCAGAGCTAGTGTCCTGTAAAATACAGATTTCAGGATGGAGGGCGAACGTCCTCGCGAGCCGTTAGACACATTGCGGTTTCCTGCCCCATTGACCGCACGCCGCGCAAATGGGGACCCCTGTCTCGCCCTCCATATCACGCCATCCAAATAGGCTAATCCCCTGTCCCGTCATCTGTATTTTACAGGACACGAGCTTGGGTAAAACAGGCAACGCGATTATTCCATTGATAGATTGATTTTAAAGCCTCAATTTTATAATCTGCAATGCCAAATCGACAACCTGTAATTTTTTCAAATATGGGCTTGCGTTTCGGCGCGGGAGCCTGTATTATATTCCCCACTTTTTTATGGCGAATGTAGCTCAGGGGTAGAGCATCGGATTGTGGTTCCGAGTGTCGCGGGTTCGAGACCCGTCATTCGCCCCAAAATTTCCAGCCACTCAGCAGCAGAGCGATCTACGGTTCCCACGGGGTCAGGCGCGGAAGCCAGCGCGGGACGTTGCGCTTATAGAGGCGGTAGGGCTCGCCGAAACGCGCCAGCAACTCCTTTTCCTCGACAAGCGGGAAGTAGAGCATATTGAGCGTCAGGAACAGGGCGAACAACCCCCAGCACAGTGCCGCGTTGAGCAGCAGCGCCTCCGCAATCTGCATGGCTAGGACGCTCGAGATCATCGGGTTGCGGACGTGGCGGTAAGGGCCTGCCACGACCAGTTTCTTGGGCGGGTCCCAAGGCGCGGCGGTCCCTTTCCCCTTGACCGCGAACAGGCGCATCGTCCAGCCCGCGAGCGACAGGCCAAGCGCCAGCAGGAGACCGCCGAGCGCCAGCAGCGCAGGGTGGTTCGGCGCCCAGCGATACCCGGAAAAGTAAAGCGCAAGCGCCGGGATGAACACCAGCACGCTCATCGGGAGGATGACGACCGCCCGTATCCATGCAAACAACATCGCAATGCCCCTTTCAGAATGACATGAATATACCACAGGCCGTTTGCCCTTTCAAGAACATAGGGCAGGGCGATAATGTGGACGCGCCCTGCCGCCATTCTTGTTGACAATGCCAGTCCCTTTATGGTAATCATGTTGCATTATGTTGCAATCTCTGAGGGCGAGAGGACGATGAGCATGGATGCGTTACGCGCAAGGCATTACTTCTTGTTTTGGATGGCTTCTCTTTGCGCCGCCGCAGGATGCGGGCGCGCGGCGACGGTGGAGGAGCGGGTCGCGCAGTACGGGGACCTGGCGATGAAGCGCCTTGCGCCGCTGATGGCGGCGCAGGCCTTGCCCTACCCGTTGACCAAAATGGCGCTGATCGGGCTGAAGGACGAGAAGGTGCTGGAGCTGCGCCTTGCGGGCAAGGACGGTGTGTATCGCATGGTCAAACGCTATCCCATCTTGGCTGCCAGCGGGACGTCCGGGCCGAAGCTGCGCGAGGGGGACTTGCAGGTCCCCGAGGGCTTTTATACGGTTGAGTCGCTGAACCCGAACAGCCGGTATCACCTCTCGTTGCGGGTGGGCTACCCGAACAAGGAGGATCGCCGGCACGCCAAGGAGGAGGGGCGGGCAAACCTGGGCGGCGACATCATGATCCACGGCGACGCGGTCTCGGTCGGGTGCATTGCGATTGGCGACCCTGCCGTGGAGGAGGTGTTCGTTTTGGCGCATGCCGTCGGCCTGAAGAACATTCAGGTCATCATCAGCCCCATCGATTTCCGCACCCGCCCGGTGAGCGATGTCCCTGCGGATAAACCGAAGTGGCTAAAACCCCTCTACGAGCGTATCCATGCCGCGCTGGAGAAGTTTCCATGAAGGGGGTGTCCGTGAGATTCGATGGCACAGGTTCGGCTCGCGAAGACGCTTGCGATCCACTCTGAAATCTGTATCGGGCGGAACACGAATGTCGCGGTTACCCTATCCCCGAAACAGCGTCCTGAAAAATTTTTGCAACAATGGCTTGCAACTTCCGGAAAATTCCGTCATAGTATTGACCACTTTTTACCAATGAGAAAGGATGGAGGAAACGTTTTATGGGCACAGGCCGTACATTAAACAAGGCGCCGCGCACGCGTCCGATCAAAACGCCGAGCGAGAAGAAGCGCCGCACAAAGGTGCAGCGCGCGCGTTTGGTGAAGCTGGGGCTTGCGGAAGAGGCAGTCGCGAAGATGCAGCCGGAGGCGGTGCGTAAGCTCGTCCAGCGGCCAGCGAGGGTCAAGAAGAGCGTCGCCGCGGCAGTCGCGGTGTAAATGCGCCGCGTTTCGCGTCGCGCAGGAAGGCCGACCCGATCGGGTTGGTCTTTTTGTGTTGTTACGGGTGTGGTCACCGGTCGCCTTAGACTGCCTTCGGCCGCACCCGAATTGTGTTGAAAAAAAACCGCGAATGTGCGATAGTGTTCGCTTCTTTTGGAGACCAGAGGGATTATGGCAAGAAAGACAGATGCAAAAAAGGCGGCCGCGGCCGTGAAGCCCCGTGTGAGAATCACCGACACCACGCTGCGCGATGCGCACCAGTCGCTGTGGGCGACGCGGATGCGCACGGACGACATCCTCGCGATTGCGGAGGCGGTGGACGGCGCGGGTTACTACTCGCTCGAATGCTGGGGCGGGGCGACGTTCGACGTGTGCCTGCGCTTCCTGCGCGAAAACCCGTGGGAACGCCTGCGCCAGATCAAGGCCGTCGCGAAACGGACCCCGTTGCAGATGCTCCTGCGCGGTCAGAACGCCTTGGGCTACAGGCACTACCCCGACGACATTCTCGAGCGTTGCGTGGCCGTGGCGTGCGAGAACGGCATGGACATCTTCCGCATCTTCGACGCGCTGAACGACAACCGCAATCTGGCGTGCGCCATCCGCGCGGTCAAGAAATACGGCGGCCACGCGCAGGGCACCATCAGCTACACCTACAGCCCCGTCCACACGGTCGCGAACTTCGTGGCCGTCGCCAAGGAGCAGGAGGACATGGGCGCGGACTCCATCTGCATCAAGGACATGGCCGGCATCCTCTCGCCCGCCGCGGCCACGGAGCTGGTGACGGCCTTGGTGAGGAGCGTCAAAATCCCCGTGCAGGTCCACTCGCACATGACCAGCGGCATGGCCGCCACGATGTATATGGCGGCGGTGAAGGCCGGCGCGGGCGCGATCGACACCGCCGTCTCCGCCATGGCCGGGTTCTCTTCCCAGCCGCCCGCCGAGACCATGGTCGCCATGCTGGAGGCCGAGGGCTACGACACGGGCATCGACCACGCCAAGGTCGCGCAGGAGAACGAGCACTTCCGCAAGGTCAAGGCCTTGCGCGAGCCCTCGGCGGGTCTCGGCGAGCTCATCGACGCGGGCGTGCTGGAGCACCACATCCCCGGCGGCATGATCTCCAACCTGCGCTCCCAGCTCCAGCAGCAGGACGCGCTCGACCGCCTCCCCGAGGTCATGGCCGAGCTGCCCCGCACCCGCGCCGACATGGGCTACCCCCCGCTCGTCACGCCCACCAGCCAGATCGTCGGCGTGCAGGCCGTGCTGAACGTGCTGGCCGGCAAACGCTACGAGATGGTCACGCAGGAGACGCGCAACTACATCAAGGGTTTGTATGGTCGCCCGCCCGCGCCCGTGGACGCCAAGCTCGCCAAGAAAATCCTTGGCGGCGAGAAGCCCATCACCTGCCGCCCGGCGGACCTGCTCAAGCCCGGTCTCGCCGCCGCCGCCGCCGAGCTCGACCCCGCGCTCATCGAGAAGGAGGAAGACATCCTCTCCTACTGCATGTTCCCTGAAGTCGCCTTGGGCTACTTCAAGTGGCGTGCCGCCGCCGAGGGCCAGCGCGACCCCATCCCCGCCGACCTCGAGAGCCAGAAGGCGAGCGCACCCGCACCTGCGGAAGCCCCCGCCCCAGCCGCGCAGGAGGCGGGCAACGCGCAGCACGCGGAGATCGGTCAGCTCGTGCTGCACCTCTTCTCGCGGCTGAGCAACGGCGGCATCGTCGGAGGCTTCGACCGCATCCGATTGCAAACGGACGCAATCGAAACGGCGGCGGCTCGCGAGGACGCTCGCCCTCCAGAAGAGAAAAAGGCCGCCGTCTCCGGCCCGACGGTCAACGCGCCGCTCAGCGGCACGTTCTACCGCTCGCCCGGCCCCGGCAAGCCGAACCTTGCGGACGAGGGCGCAAGCGTCAAGGCCGGCGAGCCGATCTGCATCGTCGAGGCCATGAAGCTCTTCAACCAGATCAAGGCCGACAAGCCGCTGGCCGTCGTGCAGTTCCTTGTCGAGCACGGCACCGCCGTCACGAAAGGCCAGCCGCTCGCCGTCGTGCGGTATCTATAATTAGAAAAGAGGAGTTAGGAATTAGGGGCGATGACGGGGGACGAAAGTGTTTTTCTTTTCCCCGTTGCCTCTTGAGTCTCTTTCGTTCCCTCCGCTGCCTTGCCCCTGTTTTTTAACAACCACAATGGGTGTTCTTCTTGCACCCTACCCGGAAAAGGTGTAATATTTGTTTTGTTCAATCTTGGTTTAGAGTTGGAGTCTCGAGTGAAAAAGGCTAAAATCACACATCACAAATCTAAAACCATAATCGGCATCACCTGCCTTGCCCTTCTGCTGGCGGTATGCTGGCTCGCAAAAACATCCCGCGCCCCCTCCCGATACGCCGGGTCGCGCTCCTGCCGCGAGTGCCACGCGGACTTCTACGAACGCTGGGAAACGTCGCACCACGGCAAGGCCATGCAGCCCGTCACCCCCGCGCTGCTCCGCGGCCTCACCCCGCCCGACGCGCCCGTCACCGTCAGCAACCGCACCTACACCGTTGACCTCCGTCGCGGCCGCGTCACCGAGGCCCCCTCCGCCAGCTACCCCATGCGCCACGCGCTCGGCGGCAAGAACGTCCTCTACTTCCTCACCCCCCTCGACAAGGGCCGGCTCCAAGTCCTCCCCGTCGCCTACGACGTCCGCGCCGCGACATGGTTCAGCACCACCGACAGCGCGGTGCGCCACTTCGCCCCCTCCGACGCCCCCCTCGACTGGCGCGACCCCATGCTCACCTTCAACACCGCATGCTTCGGCTGCCACGTCAGCCAGCTCGAGAAAAACTACGACCCCTTGCGCAACACCTACCGCACCACTTGGCGCGAGCCCGGCATCAGCTGCGAGACCTGCCACGGCCCCTCCGCCGAACACGCCCGCGCCGCCCGCAAAGGCTCCGCCATGCCCGACCCCCGCCTCACCAGCTGGCGCGCCTTCACCCCCGCCCAAGTCAACAGCGCCTGCGCCACCTGCCACGCCAAGATGTACCCCCTCACGCCCGCCTTCACCCCCGGCGACGACTTCTCCGACCACTACGGCCTCGTCACCCTCGAGGACCCCGACTTCACCCCCGACGGCCGCGACCTCGGCGAGAACTACACCTACACCCTCTGGCTCCTCAACCCCTGCGCCCAGCGCGGCGGCCTCTCCTGCACCCACTGCCACACCTCCAGCGGCCGCAACCGCTTCGCGCCAACAGGAGACAAGGCCAGCCCGAACTCCGAACTTCTCCCCTCCGCCGCCTGCGCCACCTGCCACCCCCGCGACCTCACCGCCCACTCCCGCCACACCGCCACCAACTCCACCCTCCACCCTCCACCCTCCACACTCCCCACCTGCATCTCCTGCCACATGCCCCAGACCGCCTTCGCCGCCATGCGCCGCAGCGACCACTCCCACCGCCCCCCCAACCCCGAGGCCGCCCAACGCTTCGGCGCCGCCTCCGCCTGCACCCTCTGCCACACCGGTAAGGACGAGGCATGGGCCGCCGCGCACGTCCGCAAATGGCACCCCGACGACACCCGCCGCGCCAAGGCCCTCCGCCAAGGCGACCTCATCGCCGCCGCCCGCAAGCGCGACTGGGAACGCCTCCCCGACATCCTCGCCCACCTCGCCGAACCCGCCCCCGAACCCGTCATCGCCGCCTCCCTCCTCCGCCTCCTCCGCAACGCCCCCCTCACCCCCCAGCAATGGACCACCATCCGCTCTTGCGCCACCCTTCCCGAGCGCACCCACTTGGACATTGGACATTCCGTGTTGGATATTGGACATTCCCTCTCCCCCTCCGCCTCCCCCCTTGTTCGGAGCGCGGCCGCGGCCCTCCTCGGCGACAACCTGCGCGACAACGCCACCGCCGCCGCCCTCTGCCGCGCCCTCACCGACCCCTCCCGCCTCGTGCGCGTCCACGCCGCCCAGGCCCTCGCGCCATACCCCCGCACCGCCCTCCCCGCCGACACCCTCCAACACCTCCTCGCCGCCGAAGCCGAACTGCTCGCCATGTACAACGCCCGCCCCGACGACTGGGCCAGCCACTACAACACCGGCAACCACCGCCTCGCACGCGGCGACGCGAAAGGCGCGATGGCCGCCTACCACGAATCCATGCGTCTGCGCGACGACACCGTCATGCCCCACGTCAACGCCGCCATCCTCGCCTCGCAAAGCGGCCGCCTCGACGAGGCCATCGGCTACCTCCGCACCGCCCTTCGCGCCGCGCCCCGCAACGGCGCGGCCAACCTCAACCTCGGCCTCGCCCTCGCCGAGACCGGCGACACCGCGCAGGCCGAGGCGCACCTCCGCACCGCCCTCGCCGACCCCGACTGCCGCGCCCAGGCCGCCTACAACCTCGCCGTCCTCATCGGCCCCCGCGACCCCGCCGCCGCCGCCGACCTCTGCCGCACCGCCCTCGAGCTCGAGCCCGGCAACCCCCGCTACCAAGAGGCGCTGGAGTATTTCAAATCAGGAATTAGAAATTAGGAATGAGGGTGGCGGAGGGGACTTAGGGGACGCAGGTGTTTCCCTTTATCGCCTTCAGCCTCTCCGCGGTTCCGTCGTCAAGCGGCATTGTCCCGGCTAAAATAATCGTTGACACCCGAAGGGTAATGTGTCATCCTTTTTCAATCATGGAGTATTTTTTACCTCATGCAAATTGGAGAATCAAATGAAAAAGTATGTAATGTCGTGTGTGATGGTTGCGCTTTCGCTCAATGCGCTGGCGATAGAGGTGAAGGGGTCGTTGCTGGTGGATCTGGCGGCGACGAATGTGGCGGAGGTGGTGAACGGCAAGGTGCAGAAGTGGCCGAACGAGGGCTCGCAGGGCGGGTCGTTCACGAACGTGGTGGCGAATGAGGGGCCGCTGCTGACGACGTTTGGCGCGGCAAACACCCCGGCGCTGTATTTCTCGGGGGATGCGAACGGGGCGCGGAATAGTAACTCGATTCTCGCGGGCATGACGCCGGATGCGGCGATCACGGGCGGGAACTCGTGGACGGTGGAGGCGTGGATCGCGGTGCCGGCGGTGTCGACGGCGAGCTCGACGTTTTTCTCGTGGACGTATCGGGGCTCGAGCGTGGACGCGCGTTTGTTTGAGGCGCGGTATTCGAATGACGGGAACGCGATCGAGCATTACGGGAGCGGGCATAACGTGAGTTGGGGCACGAGGCCTCCGGCGGGGTCGTGGCATCATGTGGTGCTGACGCGTGACGGCTCGACGCAGATGGAGTACGTCTATGTGAACGGTATGCAGACGACGGCGGCATCGCGCACGAGCATCAACCTTTTGGCGGACGGCATCTTCCTCGTCGGGACGACGCAGAACGGCAACCGCAACGGTTGGGATTATCAGGCGACGGCGTACATCGGGCAGATTCGGGTGCATACGGGGTTCATGCGGCTGCTGGAGGCGCAGGTGAATTTCGCGCAGGAACATGCGGCCTACGGGGTGGTGCCGCAGCTCGCGATCTGGGACAACCCGTCGGTTAGCCCGCCGCAGCCGTGGGAGTCGCCGTCGAACTGGCTGGTGGGGGTGAAGCCGTCCGCGTCGCTCCCGGGGATTATCGCCAATGGCGGGAGCGCGGTGCTGTCCACGCCGTTGGGTCTCATCCGTTCGCTGAAGGTGGCGGAGGGGTCGCTGACGCTGGAGGGGGGCGCGTCGCTGGAGATGTGGGCGGCCTCGCCGGGGGCGCCGCTCTATGTGTCGGACGCGGCCGGCACGACGGGGACGCTGAACGTGGTGGAGGGCTTCCTGGCCATGCGCGACCCGGGCGTGGCGACGCAACTCTATCTCGGGAACACGACCAATTCGCTGGGGACGATGAACATCGGCGGCGGGGCGCTCCCGGCGCGGGTGGAGATTAACCGTGACATACGCGTCGGGAGCAACCTCGGGGCGACGGGTCGGCTGACCATCTGGGACAACGGGACGCTGACGCGCTGGGGTAATGAGGGCGGTTATATACGCATGGGGCAGGATCGCGGGGACGGCAAACTGACGGTGAACGGCGGCACGGTGTTTTACCCGCGCATCCAACTGGTTAGCAACGGCGGCACGGGTGTGCTGGAGATGAACGGGGGGTTCGTGCGCCTGACGGACTCGGTGTATTTCTCGGCGGACACGGGGTATGCCGACGCGCAGGCCATCGTGTACCTCAACGGCGGCGTGTTGCAGTTGCCGCGCTTCAACATCGACAAGGAAAACGGGGTGAACGAGATCTATTTCAACGGCGGCACGGTGCGGAGCGTGAACAATCAGAGCGACTTCATCAACAAAGACAGCACGAGGCTGTACGTGCAGGCGGGCGGCGCGGTGTTCGACATCATCGACAACACGGATGTCGCCATCCAGCGCGCGCTGCGGCACGACCCCGCGCTGGGGGTCACGGTGGACGGGGGCATCGTCAAGCGCGGGACGGGGCTGCTGCGCCTCACGGGCGGGCCGCACACGTTCACGGGCGACATCATCCTTGAGGACGGCCTGCTGTTCTTCGGGCGCGACGACCTCATGCCGGGGTACGCGGGCAAGGTGCGCTTCGCCAATCCCGACGCGGTGGTGGGGTGCAACTTCGCGGGCGGCGTCCCGTGGCTGCTCTCGATCATCCCGACGGACGCGGTGGGCTACCTCGCGATCTTCCAAGAGAACAAGGACGACATCATCGACCTGTCCACGCACCCGTACCTGAAACTCGCGACGCGCGGGGAGTTCACGCTGTCGAAGCCCGTCATCACCGCGCCGGGGGTGCCGCTCAGCCTCTGCCCGCTGAACGGCGCGACGCTGACGTACAACCACCCGATCACCGGCACGACGGCGCTGCTGGTCGCGGGGCAGGGCAGCGGCACGTTGATCTTGGACAACACGGGCGCGAACAATTACACGGGCGGCACGACAATCACGGGGGGCAAGATACGCCTCGAGAACCTCGGCCAACTCGGCTCGGGGATGATCACGCTGGCGGACGACGGCGCACTGCACCTCAACGCGAACAACTTCAACCCCTCGGCCGCGCTGCTCGCGCGCATCACGACTGGCTCACGCGGCTACATCCTCATCAACGGCAACACGACTGGCACGAGTTTCGACTTCGCCACGTCGGGCCACCCCGGCCTCTACCTCGGGGCCATCGAGAACGACCGCACCTATAACGCCACCCTCACCCCGCACGGCGACACCTACCGCGCGGGCGGCGGCTGGATGGGGTTCAGGAACAACGGCAACCCCGGCCTGTCCCTCCAGAACCTGACGGACAACGGCGGCTCGCCGCGCCACCTCGCGATCGAGGGCGAGGGCGCGGTGCGGATACGCAACGCCAGCGCGTTCACGGGCAACATCGCGGTGACGAACAGGGGCGGCCTCATGATCGGCAACGACGCGCAGAACCTCGCCGCCTCCTCGTCCCTCTACGTCAACAACGGGACGGTGAAACTGCGCGACGGCGTGACCGTCCCCAGCCGCGTCACCCTGACGGTCGGCGCGGAGGGCATGGAGGTGAACACGGCCGGCTCGACGTACCCGAGTTTCGCGGGCGCGCTGGCCGGCACAGGGCGCATCTTCACCACCGACAGCGGCCACACGTTCTTCGCGGACGCGAGCGGCTTCGCGGGCGTGTTCGACCCGTGCAACTCGGGCTCGACGCTGGGCGTGGGCGCGGGCATGACCTTCGCTTGGAACCCGGCCATCGTCCTCACCAACTCCGCCGTCAACGTCACGGGCTACTTCGGCCTCGGGTACGAGGACGATCTGCTGTGGTCGGCCGACCTCGTGCGTCCGATGGGGGTGGACTCGCACGGCTACGGGCTGGGGCTTCGCAAGCGCGGCGCGGGGACGCTCACGGTTGACGTGGCGCAGGACTACACGGGCGACACGCTCATCGAGCAAGGCACACTCAAAGTCGCGCACGACGACGCGCTGCCCAAGGGCATCGGCCGCGGCAAGGTCGGCGTCGCGGACGGCGCGGTGCTGGACGTCAACGGGCGCGACATCACCGTCAACGGCATCATCAACCCCGGCCTCGTGACCGACGGCCTCGGGGGCGCGCAGACCGTCACCGTCGGCGCGGATGCCAGCAGTTGGACGCTCATGGCGACGATCGACCCGGCCCTCACGCTCGTCAAGACCGGGAGCGGAACCATGACGGTGGACCCCACCGCGCAGGTGCGCGACGTGGCCGTCGCGGCCGGGACCGCCGCGCTGACCATGCCGGGGGGCATCACAGGCGACTTCACGCTGACGGGCGGCGGCACGCTCACGGTCAACGGCATACAGCCGCCCGCCGCCATCGGCGAGCCGCAGGGGCTGACGGCGTATTACTACCAGATGACCAACGCCGACCGCCTGAACGCCAACCTCATGCCCACGCTCGGCGCACTCAACGCCTTCTTCTATTCGACGACCCCGATGCTCGTCACCAACACCACCCACGCGGGCGAGACGCTGAACTTCGGCCTGAGCACCAGCACCGAGCCTTGCCTGTTCCCCGTGCCCTTCGACGCGAACGGCGCCGACAACTTCATCGCCATCTATCGCGGCGCGTTCACTGCCGAGGAGAGCGGCGACTACATCTTCGGCACGCAGTGGAGCGACGATTTCGTCGTCGTGTTCATCGACGGCGTGTTGGCCGTCACCGCGACGACCTCAGGGAACATTGTCCAAGGCGCACCCATCCATCTGGAGGCGGGCGAGCATGACATCGCCATCGGCTTCTACGAGCGCGGCGGCAATCAAGGGTTCGCGGTGTGGATGCAGGCCCCGTCGGACGCGGCCATCAGCGAGTTGCCGCAAGCGCTGCTCTCGCCCGCGTTCACGCTGGAAGGCGCCGCCCGCGTCGGCGGGCTGAGCGGCCCCGCCTCCACGCGCCTCAACCTCAACGGCAGCGCCATCGCGAACGTGGGGACTGCCGATGGCAGCACCGCCACCTTCTCCGGAACCGTGAACGCCACGACAAACTCCGTGCTCCGCAAAGTCGGCCCCGGCCTGCAGGTCATCGCCTCCGCGCAGCCGCTGACCCTCGGCTACATCGACGCCAGCGAAGGCACCCTCCAGATCGCCACGCCCGGCAACGCCGCCGCCTTCCTCGCGAGTTACCTGAACACGTCCAACCCCGACAACAACTATCAGGGCGTGATCCTCTCGAGCCTCACGGGCGGCGCGCCCGGCGGCGTGCTGCTGCTCGACGCGGGGTGCAACCTCAAGATGAACCGCGCCACGGAGGACACCGCGTTCGCGGGTTCAATCGAAGGCCCCGCGCAGACCGTCATCGTGAAGAACGACCAGCAGGTGCTGACCCTTACGGGCGACAACGACGGCTTCCTCGGCACATGGGTCATCCACAACGGCGTGTTGGACGTCGGCGCGGGCGGCACCCTCGGCAGCGGCGCGGTCGTCAACAACGCCGAACTCCGTTTCAGCGGCGACGAGGACTACGCCGCAACCCTGCAAGGCGGGAACGGGACGGTCGTCAAGCGCGGCGACGGGACGCTCTACGTCAGCAGCGTGAACAACGCGCCCCTCTCGCAATCCTTCACGGTCGAGGGCGGCCGCGTCGTGTTCGACACGCAGGGCGGCACACTGTTCCTGCGCGGGACGATGGACGTGGCGGAGGGCGCGTCGTGGGGCTTCACCGGCGGCGGGAAAGTCATCATCCTCGACAGCGACGAACTGCCCCCCTCGCACATCATCATCGACGACGCGGAATGGTCGATCCAAGGCAACAAGAACAACACCCCGCCGATACTGGACGGCCTCACCGTCGCGCTCGACGCGTCCAACTTCTCCACGCTGACCATCGGCGCGGGCGGCGTCGTCTCGCAATGGGACTCCACCATCGGCGGGACGATGAGCCACACGAACCCCGCCGCCGCGACCAGCCCCTTCTACCTCCCCGACGCATTCGACGGCAAGGGCGGCGTCGTGTTCGGCACGAACCTGCTCACCGACACCTACGCCCCGACATGGCTCTCCTCCACCGACGAGACGGTCATGAAAACGGTGTTCATCGTCAACCGCCTGAACGCCCAGCAGCGGGCCTACTCGGGCATCTTCGGCCAGTCCAACGCCGACAAGGGCATCCGCTATCAGGAGAACTCGACCAAACTGCGCATGCCCGGCAGCGGCGACGACTTCGTGAACAACAACGGCAAGGTTTATACCAACGGCGTTGACATCAGTTCGCTCGTCGATCCCGATGTCGGGACCGCGCCGTTCCTGCTGACGCAACTCGCCGGGAACGCGAACAACAGTTGGAACGCCTCCATCTACACCACGGTCGGCAACTACTGGTGGTCGAACTCCGGCACCCGCAACTACCGTGGCGAGATCGGCGAACTGCTCGTGTACAACCGCGCGCTGGCGGACGGCGAGCGCGAGACGGTCGAGGCCTACCTGATGAACAAATGGCTCACGCCGGGGCTGGTGCAGACGGACACCATGCTGCCGGAAGGGCTGGCCATCGAACTGGGCAACGGCGGGGTGCTGAACCTGAACGGCACGTCGCAGACCGTCGCCACCGTCATCGCGGGCGAAGGCGGTGGCAGCGTCATCAACGGCACCCTCACCGTCACCGACACGCTCATCATCACCCTCCTGCCCGACGGCAGCACCGCAGGGCTGGTCGCGTTCGACAACCTCGTGCTGGGACCGAACGCGCGGCTCATCGTCAACGGCATGGAATACGCCAAGGGCGTGATTGACGTGTTCACCGCCACCACCGTGTCGCCCGCAACCCCGTTCGCCAAAGAGAACCTGCCCAAAGCCTGGAGCGGCAACTTCCGCAACAACCTCTACCGCATCTCCCACGGCGCAACGCTCATCATTTTGAGGTAAGGAAACGATTTTTAACCACAATGGACACAATGGTTTTCACAATAGGCACAATAGCACGAACACGCTATATTGAAAATAGTGTCCATTGTGAATTCTATTGTGTCCATTGTGGTTAAATCAAAAATGAAGGAAAAGTTAGTTATGAAAAAATCAATGGTCTCGGGACTACTCGTGTGTGCAGTTTGTGCGTCGGCGTTCAATGTGCTGGCGATACAGGTGAAGGGTTCGCTGCTGGTGGATTTGGCGGCGACGAATGTGTCGGTCGTGGTCGGGGGGAAGGTGCAGGAGTGGCCGAACATGGGGTCGCAGGGCGGGGTGTTCACGAACGTCACCGCGAATGAGGGGCCCGCGCTGACGACGTTTGGCGCGATGAATACGCCGTCGGTGTATTTCGCGGGGAACGTGAACTCTGTCCTCGCGGGGATGCAGCCGGATCAGGCCATCACGGGGACGGGCTCGTGGACGATGGAGACGTGGATCAATGTCCCGACCGCACAGTCGGGCAACACGACGTATTTCGCGTGGACGTTCCGAGGCGTGAGTTCGGACGGGCTGGGCGGGCCGAATTACCGCCTGTTCGAGGCGCGGTACTCGAATGACGGGAACGCGATCGAGCATCACAGCGATAATGTGGGCTGGGGCACGAGGCCGCCTTGGGGAGAGTGGCATCATGTGGTGATGACGCGTGACGGCGCGACGAAGATGGAGTATGTCTATGTGAACGGTGTGCAGACGATGGGAAATGTATTCAGGGATAGAGTCAACATCCTGCCGGACGGCATCTTCACCATCGGGGCGACGGAGAACGCCGGCCGCACCGGCTATGAGATGGCTGCGGTGGCGCACATCTCCCAGATTCGGGTGCATTCGGGTTTCATGCCGCTGCATGACGCGATTGTGAATTATGCGAACGAGTGCGGCGCGTACGGGCGTGAGTGCAATGTCGCCGTCTGGGGCAACCCGTCAACGGCGCCGCAGCCGTGGGCGAGCGCGGCGAACTGGGTCGAAGGCCTCGAGCCGTCGGCGGAGGTGCGCGCGCTCATCCAGAATGGCGGCAGCGCGAGCCTGACCACGCCGGCCGGGCCGCTCCGCGCGATGGCGGTGACGGACGGCGAACTGTGGCTGTCGGGGGGCGCGGAGATGGAGGTGTGGACCGCCGCGCCGGGGACAGCGTTCTATGTGGCGGACGCGGCGGGCGCGACGGCGACGCTGAATGTGGTGGAGGGCCTTCTGGGCATCCGCGAGAACGCGCAGGGGCAGTTCATCCTCGGGTCGGCGCCCAACGCGCTCGGCACGGCGAACATCGGCGGCGGGACGCTCCCGGCGCGGGTGGAGGTGAGCCGCGACATTTACGTCGGGAACAATGCGGGCTCGACGGGGCGGTTGAACGTCTTGGCCAACGGGACGCTGGTCCGCCCGGGCGACGCGAACAACGACTACCGCATCCATGTGGGACTGAGCCGCGCAGACGGGATGCTGACCGTGGACGGCGGCACGGTCATCTACCCGCGCATCACGCTGGTCAACAACGGCGGCAGGGGTGTGCTGGAGATGAACGACGGCCTCGTGCGCGTGACGAACCTGCTGGAACTTTCGATCGGCACGGCGCAGGCCGACTCGGAGGCGATCCTGTACCTCAACGGCGGGGTGCTGCAAATACAGCGCATCAGCGTCGATAAGACCGAGGGGCAGAACACGATTTACTTCAACGGCGGCGTGTTGCGGAACATGAGCGGTCAGGGCGATTTCATCAACAACGCGAACATGACGAACCTGTTCGTGCAGGCGGGCGGCGCGGTGTTCGACGTCATCTCCGACAACAGGCGGCCGCCCACGGACATCACCCTCCAGCGCGCGCTGCTGCACGACCCCGCGCTGGGTGCGACGAAGGACGGCGGCCTCATCAAGCGCGGGCCGGGCGTCCTGCGCCTCTCGGGCGCGGGCCACACGTTCACGGGCGACATCCACCTCGAGGAGGGGTTGCTGTTCTTCT
>Ga0082212_10001531_pt1 | contig 34141 bp, 25 predicted proteins | sample TergutNt197P3_FD_71548 | JGI IMG/M metagenome (GOLD analysis project Ga0082212, IMG submission 71548) | Neocapritermes taracua P3 segment gut microbial communities from Petit-Saut dam, French Guiana - Nt197 P3 | ecosystem: Host-associated > Arthropoda: Insects > Digestive system > Gut ... | reverse complement strand
CTCTATGGGAATCGTAAGTTTTGAATTAGACCTAGTACCATGTAACGCTTTAGATGCTTGCTTAACGGCGTAGCAAGTCCGCCTTGCAAGCATCTAGCGGTCGTGATTTGCGAGCAAATCCCGACCCTAGTGCAGTGTAACACTTAAGTGTTACACTGCACTAGTAACTCGTAACTAGAAACTAATATTATTCTGGCCACTCGCCACTTGTCACTGGCCACTCAATATGGATTCCCTGATTGCACATTGGTATAAGTAGGCTAAAATGGGCATGTTGGTTAATTGCCAGTTTGGAGCATATATGAAGCATTTCGGGAGTCCTAGGTTGAGAATTGTATGGGCATCCATATCAGTTGTTATGTTTGTAGCTTTTCTAGTTGGCTTCAGCACTTCTGATGGATCAGGCGGGTTTGCCATCCATGTATTTGGGGCAACCATCCCACAAAACCTATTAGCAAGCATGAGCGACCTGGCTGATCCAATTCAGTTCATTAGAAGCTTTTTGAGGACACTCATTGTATGGGTAGTTCCTTTTACATTTTTTGTTACAGCATATTTCCCTCTTGTTGAAGCCATTGAATCAGACAAATTAAAAGGGTTTTTTCTTGGAACTATTTTGGGAGCGGCAAATGGATTTTTTTATAGCCAGCTCCTGATCATGCCAATTTGGGCAATTTGTGTTCGCATTATGGGTTCGATGATTCCAGCTTCATTGGCTCTGGCAGATTTACATGCTTTGGTTCTTGGTGTGCAATTGCTGGTTTGGGGCATTATTTTTAATCGCCTGATTCGCTCCAATAGAGGCATTGCAATGGTATTGACCTTTGGACTGAGTGCCATTGGAACCAAACTTAGCTACCTATTGGATTTTGGCGAAGTATTTGGTATGAGTTCTAGCCAAATAAAGATAGTTGATTTCTTCTATCATTTTTTGCCGTCTGAACATATTGCCGATACATCCATAGCACTTAGTACGCTGATCTATGGTGTATGTGGCGCATTATTAATCGCGGCACTACTTGTTATTCTGCCTCTTGGCAAGAAGAGCAAAGCCACCGGATAGCACCATTGTGTAACAAATAATAATGAGCTATTGACATGTTTTTGAGATTTGGTGCCAAACAGATATTCAGGCAATTTTATTGGTTGGCATTTTTTTCTACACTGCTGAGCCAAACTCAGGAACCTCCGAACCAGGATATTGGCAAAACAAGGCAGAGGCTTCAAGAATTACAGATACAGCGGAGCCAAGTTGATAACCAGATTAACCTACTCCAAAAACGCAGAAGTGGCGTGTTGGTTGAACTCCAAGGTATTACCCTTAGGGCATCTAAAGCTAGAATGCAGGCAGAAGTGGCGCAACTGAGGAGAGAGGAACTCCAAAGCGAATTGCTACTTTTGAAGGAAAGAAAAACAGCGATACAGAATGAAACCGTCAGACTGAAAGGTAGCCTACAGCGTCAACTCAAGTGGCTACAGGCACTTGGGCCTCTTGGTACCCTGAGTTTTTTCCCCAGTTATTCAGACGTTGAAAATTATTTAGTTAGAAGTCGCTATCAGGAATGGTGGAGAAACAGGGAAAACCAAAAATTGCAAACAGCTCAAAAACTACATGCCGAGCTAATTGAGCAGGAAAGAGAAATTGCAGGAACAGAAACAAAATTATCCGAAGTCAGTATTGAGATGGCAAATCTCCAAGAAATGTTAAACGCCAATGAAAAACAATTGCAAGAGTACCTCAATAGGATTCTCAGGGACGAACAACAAAAAAAAGGAATACAGTCAGAGCTAAACGAAGAATCTATTTTGTTGGAAAGAATGCTGGAATCACTCCTATCAAAGACTAAGAGTGGTACTAACATAAACCCTGCTATTCCTTTTCAGAACTTGATGGGAAAATTACCTTTTCCGGTAGAAGGAAGTCTGGCAGAAGGGTTTGGAGTTCAGGTACACCCTCGTTTTGGGACAAGAACAATGAACTCATGGCTACTTATTGCCGCCAAGGGGGGAGCAACAGTAAAGGCGGTAGCTGACGGCCAAGTCATAAAGGCAGAGTCTTTCCAGAGCTTTGGACTTATGGCGATAATTAGTCATGGAAATGTATATCACAGTCTGTATATGCACTTAAGGGCACTTTCCGTGCAAGAAGGTCAAATAATCAAGAGTGGTGAAACAATTGGATATGTCGGCGACACCCCTGATGGACCAAGGCTGGGATTTGGGATTATTAGAAATTTTCAAAATAAAAGAACACCAGAAGACCCACAGAAATGGCTGGCTTCTAGATATGTTTCTAGAGGTAGGTAATAGTCGTTTACTTGGTATAATTCACTATATCAATAGCATTTCTATCAAGTTGAGAAAAGATGTTTAGAGTTTTGCCCAGCGTTCTGCCAAGGCAGTTCTTCCATGTTTATTGGCCAGTGCAATCGCGCTTTCTTTAGTTTTTTGCCAACCAGCAGATTGTGTGTTCCACAACTTTAATAACTCGTCTGCCTCTTTGTCCTTTTCCAGACCCATGTAGGCTTCTAACAAAGGTTGCCATTCATATCCCCAAAGTCTTTCAGCCTCGCCACCATATCGTCCAAGATCAGCTAAAATCACTTGCAGTCGCCACTCCTGAAGGTCGATAATTTTTTGCCACCTCTGCCTCATATGATACTCCCTCATCATCATCCACCTTGCTGAAAATGACGGTGGCAGGTCGAGGGGGTCACTTTCGGGTGAAACAACCAGTGTTTCTTTAAAATTTGTGAAATTGTAGTTTGGCTTCAATTCTGACCAAGGCATCCATAGTGCCCACAATTGAGGGTTTGTTGGCTGGCGTACCAGAGACCACTCCACCATTTCTAGCAGTGATGGGGCTAGGTTTTTCATCTTTTTGCTGTGGATAAAGTATCTGCTACTAGCATGGTTATAGCCTGCTCCAGCCCAATTGGATGATGCTTGCTCAGTGACATAAGTAATTACACTGTGGCATAGCACTGCATATTCACCCCAAATAGCCTGATCATCTTCATCCGACAGCAGTAACGTGTCATCAACCCCTGCGTCTTTACCAATTTTTTCTTTTGTCAAGGCTTCGGCTTCATCCTTAAGTTTCCCTAAGAGGTTAATTTTAGCTGTGAAGTGATTAGGATGCTCAATAACAAAGCGATGCAAAAACTCCGCAGGTGTTCGTATAGAGTTTTGCTCAAGTGTCTGACACAAAAGATCTTCGGTGGGTAGGTTGGCTCCGTGTCCTATGATTCTGCCATTGCTGTCAACCAATGCCCATTGGGATACTCCTACTTGCCATCCCATCTGCTGGCATATTAGTTCAGATAATCCGGGGTTTAGAATAGAGCTACCCAACTCCCATTTACGGACACGGTTCTGGTTGATAAGTGTGGAAACGTCTTTAGCTGAGGCTTCTCCATTAATAATTACCAGAATTGCCGTCTGCGTGTTGTAATAGTGAGTTTCTGCCATCACGTCATCCATATCTGGTTTGTCAGGTTTTTCCGGTATTTCAATGATTGCCCATTGGCTTGCTACATCTTCTCTACCGCAGTTAAGTGCCAATTCGCCAGCCCTGCGCTGTAAATCTTTGTACGCGGGAAATTTTGCTAAATCCAATATGATGGTTTCCGCGTCATGAATGCGGTTTGCATTTATCAGCGATTCTACTAACGGCAAAACAGTATCCTTCAGTACGGCTTCTATCATCCCCTTAGATTGGTTTTCAATTATTTCCTTTGTAATAGATGTAATACCCGCATTTATCCTTTCGGCCTGGCCAATTTGAAATCTGGCACCTAAGCGTATCTTGTTCCACCTTGGCCAAAGGGTTTCTGCAATATTATCCCAATTGTTTCTTGTTATTTCTTGGGCAATAAAAAAACCAAGTGCCTTGCCGTAAGGCCATGACGTTGATTCATCACTTGGGGGTATTAGCCTATCCAAAACAGACTTGGAAAAGCCTGGCTTGACTATGGAGTGCATCCATCCGTATAATTCCCAAACCTGCATATTTGTTGGAACTGCTTCCAAATATTCTTCAACCTTGCTTATGTGGCGACGATAAACTTGAACCACTGTTGGGCTACAAGCATCAACCGGCACCCATCTTCGAAAATCAAACCAGTTGTTTATGTTCCAAAAACGCCAGTCGCCACTATTAAACAACACATCAAATTCTTGAGCATAAGGCCCCCATATTTTGATGTCTTGTTGAGGGCTGAGTGTTTTTTCATCTAAATCACTCGTGTCAATTAGAGGTGAATTAGTAAAAATGCTGTAATATACTTCAGCCCCGCCCTGATTGTTCATGGATTTGAGATCCAACTGTAAAGTTTGCATTGTACGGGTTTCTGCTATATTTCTGAGGATTTTTAGTAAGTGCATCCTTGCATCTATATGGTTTGGATGTTGCTTAATAAAATCCCGTAGCTTTCTTACAGGGCTTTTGATGCCTGCGTTTTCCAATGTTTGTCTCAAAAAATCCGCTTCCGGCAACTCACTTCCCTGAAGTAAAACACGCCCCAGGTCGTCTGTAAGTGCCCATAAAGAGTTTTGCCCGAGTCTCAATTCGCTCATAAATCTTGAGTACACAGGCGATGTGGTTTGCACTGATTCAAAGGTTAGGTTCATTTCTAAAAGTTCATCACCTTTACATAAACTGCTAAGACCAGCATAAAGCGAACTGCTTTGTTCACCTATATGTAGTAAAAACGCAGAAGAACTCCCATTGACAAAGCGAGCCGTTCTCATGCGCCTTTCTACAAGTGGAGACTGAGCAAACGCCGTTGCAAAAAACATCAATGCCATAAGGATTTTCAGAAAATTTCGCACAATACTACTCCTAATGCTAAAACTCGATGGGGGTTTGAAAAAAACTCACAAAAACAGTATCTCATATTTCTTTTCCTGATTGGGGTAGTGGCCATGATTTTTTGCGGTGCTAGGTAGGTGCAAAACCCAGCGTTACACCTACTCCCTCCGATGTACATCTTCAGCTTGGTGGTAGCAATTGTTGAAAAGACGACATATTTCGTTGGATTAGGTTACACTTCGGGATAGGCGGCACTAAGCCCCCTTCTTTCCACCTTCGGTGTCTTGTAAAACCAGTGGTTTTGCAAGAGGCTTATGGTATTACCACTTATCAATTTTTTCAATTCTTTGTTGGTGTCTGCCACCCTCAAATTCGGTTTTGAGGAAAGCTTCAAGAAATGACTTTGCATCTAAAAAATTTGAAATTCTTTGTCCAATTGCTATTGCATTTGCGTTATTATGCGATCTAGCTAGGCGTGCGTGTTCAACACTTGTAACAAGCGCACACCGGATGCAAGTATGACGGTTAGCCGCAATGCTAATGCCGATACCCGATCCGCAAACTAGCACCAACCTATCCCAAGAATCTTTGCCTGCCGCGGCACGATGTGCAAAGTCGGGATAATCTACTGAAGCAGTTCCATTTGTACCAAAATCAACTACATCATAGCCCTGTTTTTCGGCCAATGTCCGAAGTTGTTCTTTCAAGTTGAAACCAGCATGATCGCTTGCAAATCCGATTCGCATAAAAAAACTCCTCTCAATAGAGTAACTGAATGACCTGCCATCCCGTACTACAATATAGACCATTAGATCGCGGCTTTTTAATCTGCATGATGGAATATGCCGACCCAGCAACCTGGTCAAGGGTTCTCAGGGGGTTACCTGGCAACCTATATGGGCGGGATAGGCTAACTCCGGCAAAAACTCGCATTTTTTTGCCGGACGGGCGTTTAGTAGAAACTCATTCCGTGCCTCTTAGGTGGCAAAGGGCACTCCCATGGCTGGCAAGTTTACCGATAAATGGGAATAACAATGGATTTAGGTCAGATTCAAAGAATGGTCAGAATCCAATACCGCAGAGTGACATTAACTATGTAGGCGGAAGCCTGAAATTTTGGGCAACAACTTTGAGGCTACTGCAGTCTATGGTCATTAGGGGGGCATTGCTACCTCAGCTCAATACTGATGTGACCCCTTGGCGAGCACACTGGGGTGTTAGTTTTACAAGCCAATCAGATCGTGACCTATTGGAAAGCATACAAAATGCGATGCCTCCTTCTGTTATGGCATTTCCGGAAGATGACAATTGGGCATTTACAAAGGGCTACCCTCTTGGTTCTCTGGAAGTTGAGGAGATTGATGATCCATCTGCAAAGCCTGCAGTCCCTAGTGATTTGATAACTGCTTTTTTGGAAGATGGGGCAGATTTTTTAGTAAGGTTTGTTGCCGGTGCACTAAAACCAGGTGAGGACACTCGGTTGGCGTTGATTCATAGGCTAAGAAGCCACAAACGGGATCGATTGCCGTGGGACAACCGTCTGATGGTAGCCCTTTCACATCCAATGGGGGAATTTCCAAATGTTGGTGTGATGGAAAGAACATTGGGCGAGCAAATGGATCAATGGTCTGAAGGGGCTAGAACACAATGGATAAGACCAAGCTTGCGCCTTGAAGCTCCATCGGTTCCGCCTGGGGATAGGGCAATCCAAGATGCTGACAAGTACTCAGAGGAAGGCTGGACGCTCAGTGTTGGGCTAGAAAACTTAGATGGTGAAAACATTACAGCAACAATGCTATTTGAATCGGCTTCTCCTGAGCCCGAGGTCATTGAGGCTCGCAAGGTTTTGTTAAGGGGATTGGCGCGTGCAGTACCATTTTTCCCCCCACTGCAAGGGGCACTGGCAGGGCAATATCCAGTCGACCTGAAACTCCTTCCTATAGAAGCCTGGTCATTTTTGACAAAGGATGCAGAGCAACTTAAGGATGCAGGTTTTTTGGTTCATCTGCCCGAAGGGATAGCAGAATTTGGAGGAGCTAGAAGACTCCGAGCAAAGGTGAAGTTGGGGGCGAGAAAAATAGAGGAGACACAAAAAATTGAAGGCGGCCAATCTGGATTAGATGGCTCGGTTTCTGCCGACTGGTCGCTTATGTTGGGAGATGACAAACTAGAAATTGAAGATTTTGCCCAAATAGCAAGTCTAAAACATCCATTAGTGGCTTGGAAAGGGAAGTGGGTTGCACTGGATCAGGCCACCCTCGGACAAATATCACAGATTATTAATGCGAGCCGAGGAGCTGGGTTTGAAAGCATGACTAAGGGAGAAGCACTAGCGGCGGCTCTAACAGGCACAGCAAGAATACCTGGCGTAAACGAGGCCATTGAAGTTGAGGTTGCAGGTGATTTTGGTTCTGCGTTAGCGGAGTTAAAGAACCTGCCTGATAAGCCAATTACGCAACCCCGCGGATTTATTGGTCAGATACGTGGCTACCAATTGCGCGGGCTGGCATGGCTTGAAGGGCTTTCGCGTCTTGGTCTAGGAGGTATCCTAGCTGATGATATGGGACTTGGAAAAACGATAGAGGTATTGTCTCTGTTACTACATCGTCAGCACCAAAGCCCACTACACGGCCCTCCAACCTTGCTAATTTGTCCAACATCCCTATTAGGTAATTGGGAAAGAGAAATAAAGCGTTTTGCTCCGGAACTCCCATTTTTTGTGCATCACGGAAATAATCGGCGTGACCTTCCACTACAATTTGAACATCACACGATTGTTATGACTACTTATGGTGTTGTGAGGCGCGAGGAAGATACATTTGTTGCAAGATATTGGGGAATGGTGGTGGTAGATGAGGCGCAGGCTATAAAGAACAGTAGTTCCGCTCAGGCAAAATCTGTGCGAAGGCTCAGAGCACCATTCAAACTTGCTCTGACAGGTACTCCTATAGAAAATCGCTTAACCGAGCTATGGTCAATCATGGCGTTTGCGCTACCTGGCTATCTAAACGCTGAATCGCATTTTAAGGAAAATTTTTCTACTCCAATAGAAAAATATAGGGACCCAGATTCTGCAACAGAACTTCGTGCCAGGGTGGGTCCATTTATACTCAGGAGACTAAAAACAGATAGGGCAATTATTCAAGACCTTCCTGAAAAGCATGAAATGAAGGTTTATACCCAACTTACCAGAGAGCAAGCCATGCTTTATCAAGCTCGCGTTGATCAAATGGAAAAAGATTTGGCTACTTCTGCGACAGGCATCGAACGCCGCGGACGGATATTGGCACTGCTTACACACTTGAAGCAGATATGTAACCACCCAAGTCAATTTTTGAAGCAAACAGGGCCATACAAGGGCAGATCAGGGAAGTTAGAGCGACTTACTGACATGCTGGAAGAAGTTATTTCTGCAAAGGATAGGGCTTTAATTTTTACCCAATTCAAGGAAATGGGTGACAGACTCCAGGTTCACCTACAAGATGTCCTGGGGTTTGAGCCACCATTTTTGCACGGTGGCACTACAAGGGAGCGGCGTGATGAGATGGTTCGCACTTTTCAAGAAGAAGCCTCAGCTCCTCCAATTTTAATCCTGAGCCTGAAGGCCGGAGGTGTGGGACTGAATTTGACTGCGGCAACGCATGTCTTTCACTATGACAGATGGTGGAATCCTGCTGTCGAAGACCAGGCTACAGACAGAACGTACAGGATTGGCCAAGGTCGAAATGTGCAGGTTCATAAATTGATTGCTATGGGAACACTAGAGGAAAAAATAGATAGTATCCTTGAGTCTAAACGAGACTTAGCTGATCGAGTTGTTGGCAGTGGTGAAGGATGGCTAACAGAGTTGGATGATGAGGCATTGCGCAGATTGGTTGCACTCGATGCTGATATGGAATTGATGGATGAAGAAGAACCACTTGAAGAGGTTTTTTAATGATTCAGACAGGAGAGCGATTTGGAACAACTTGGTGGGGGAGACTCTGGTTAAACGCACTGGAGCAGTTAGGCGATGGCTACGAATTTCGGTTACAGAGAGGTAAAAAATATGCACAAGAAGGCGTTGTTAGTCACTTCAGTGTGAATCCAGGATTGCTCCAAGCAAAGGTTCATGGCAAAAAAACATATGAAGTTACATTGGCACTTCCTGCACTTACTCAAGCTCAATGGGAAAGGGCTTTAGAGCGAATTACGCTGGAGAGCAGATTTGTTGCTAGTTTATTGGCTGGAGAGATGCCTAAGGGTCTAGATGAAATTTTTCGGGAATCCGGAGCAAGTCTTTACCCCAGAGTGCCAAAGGAACTGCAAACTCACTGCACATGCCCTGATTCTGTAAACCCATGTAAGCACGTTGCCGCAGTTTGCTATGTGATGGCTGAAATACTGGATCGCGATCCTTGGATATTGTTTGACCTGCGCGGTAGAACCCAAGAGGATATACTGGCTTCACTTCATTCTCTTTCGACTGTGGCAAATGCTGATCCGCCTCCGCGAAAAAGGGGACGTCCGAAAAAAAATGTATCCATAAGCGATCTGGTCGTCAGAAAAAAAGATGTACTGACCCAGTGGAGTGAAGTATCTCCGGAAAAATATGATTCATTACCTTTCGCACTGCCAACTATTGTTATCCCGCGTTCTATTTCTCCAGATCCTTCTGTTTTTGTACAACTCGGCCCATTGCCCCATGCACGAATTGAAGCAAGTCTTTGCCTGGCCGCGTTGATGCACAGAACTGCTCAAGTTGTGCAGAAGCAAATTGAAGAAGGAGTTGGAGCTATAGATATGGAAGATGAAAATACAGAATCAGAAGTGGTAAGTCCCTTTGAAACACCACTGCCTACTAGGATAAACCATCGTCCACATCGCCATTGGAGACAAAAGCGCAGGCGGTGGTCGACATCCTAAACAATATGTTATTTCAATCCATTCCCCTATAGGAGGTATTATGAAAACAATCCAAACCCAGTCAGCACCAGCCGCGATAGGCCCATACAGCCAAGGGAAAGTTGTTGGCAATTTGCTATATACCGCAGGTCAAATTCCCCTAAATCCTCACACAATGGAGATTGTTGGAGGAGGAATAGAAGAACAGACAAGCCAGGTGCTAAAAAATTTAGATGCACTTTTGTCGGAAGCTGGGTCGTCTTGGGAAAAAGTTGTTAAGACTACCGTATTTATGACAAATTTAGGAGATTTTGCTACCTTTAATTCGGTCTATGAACAACATCTCAAAGGCGCAAAGCCGGCCAGAAGCACTGTTCAGGTAGCGGCTTTGCCTAGGAATGCAATGATTGAAATAGAGCTAATCGCTGAAGTGTAGCAATACATTCGGTGAAATTAAACAAGTTTGAATTTGCGAATCTGGGATTGTAGGCCACTGGCAAGGCCGGCTAACTCAGTAGCGGTGCGTGCTATTTCGCCGGTAGTTGCTGTCATCTGCGATGTGGCCGATGCCACAGTGACAGATTCGCTGACGCTGTTTTCCACCTGTTTTGCTACCTCGCTACCTGCTTTCGATTGCTCTTCAGTGGAGGCTACAGACTCTCTAGTCTGAATGGCAAATTGGTCGAGGCTTGCCCTGATTTTCGCGAGTAGTTCTACCGTACTGGCAACCATTTCTCCACCTCGTTTAACAGAATTTCTGGCCTCAATATTATACTGGGCAATTTCTTTTGCCGATGAACCGCTTCGCTCTGCTAGTTTTCTAACCTCTTCGGCTACAACTGCAAAGCCTTTACCTTGTTCGCCTGCTTTTGCGGCCTCGATTGCCGCATTGAGGGAGAGCAAGTTGGTTTGGTTGGCTATCTCTTGAATTACTCCAATGGCCTGAGCTATCCTACCTGTCGTTTGAGTGATATCTTCCATTGCATCCCTTGTGGCTTCCCCAGCGGCGTTTCCTTGGTGAGTTGCCTCAAGTGCTACTTCAAGCTGAGAAAGCGAACTTTTTGCCCCATGGCTAACCTCGTCAATAGAAGCTGATAGCTCTGCCATTGCCGTTGCCATCCTCTCTGCACCATTCCTCTGTTGATCTGCGCTCCGTGCAATTTCTTCAGTCGTAGATGACATTTCTTCTGCCGATGCAGAAAGCTGGGTCGAGCCACTGGCAACGCCGTCTACTCCTCGACTTACATCTCCAACGAGTTGTTTTAGACCAGTGACCATATATCCAACAGAGTCAGCAATTGCACCTAATTCATCCATGTATTGTGCTTTGGATTGGACAGTTAGATTGCCGTTTGCTACTTGATCAATATCTATTGCCAATTTTTTCAAGTTGTTTACTATCATATTGGAAATTAGGGTTCCTAATACAACCGAAGCAAATACAACAATGGCGATAAATATTGTTAATATTACTGTTGATCGCTGAGCAATTGTATGATTTGCTTCAATTTGCTTTCGTACAATATTTCTTATAGTTTCCTTCATTTCATCCAGAGCTTTGTCAAACGCATCTCTGGCTGTCACTAGTGTAGGATCTCTCCATACCTCTATCGCCTCAGCCGTTCTGTTTGCCATTGCGTGGGCTACGTTACTTTCAACGTACAAAAAATATTCATCCATAGCTTTTAGCGTCTTGTTTACGACCATTTCCTCTTCTGGCACTCCTTTTGAGAACTCCATCATTCTTTTTCCATTTTCTGATAAGCGTAAATGTTGATTATCGTACGCTTCCTTGAAGCGCCTTAGCTTATCGCTATCCGTTTCCAACATCATATCCCTGACCGTCGACCTCAAATCGGCAAAGCCTTCTCCCATCATTCCAGCTACGTCAAGGGCTTGTGATTCTGTAAATAGCAAATCATCCGAACCTTTCATACTTCGAATTTCAATAATTCCAACGATTCCTACAATGAAGGTTAGAAATGCTGTTATTGCAAAACCTACCATAAACTTTGTTTTCATTTTAAGATTTAGGTACCAGTTCATAAGTCTTCCTCCTGATGTGGTTATTGGTAAAAAAACTCAAATTTTTGAATAAAATATTCAAAAATTCTAAACTGATTAATTTTAACAATTAAGGAAATTGTTGTCAACATGAAAATTGAAAAATCTTTATTCATAGATGTTAAATGATGAAATATAATGATATTAAAATAAATTATGAATAATAAATTTTAATTAATAATTAAAATAAATTAACAAAATCTGCAAAAAAATGATAGTTTTGAATTTTCAAATTTCGATATGCTGATGTCAAATGTGAAAATGAATAAATGAACTGTAATTGACTGCAACTACAAAATTAATGATAGTAAGTTTGATTTCTTAATCTTATTGTTACGAGATTTCGCGGTCATCCACTCGCATTCCCCACACTTTATTGCGATCGGTGTCTTGCAAAAACATTGTTTTGCAAGAGGCTCATCAAATTTGGTTTTTTTGTGTTCATGAAAAACCAACAATGTCCGATAAGGTACGTAGGGAGTCTGTATGGATTTATCCAGTATTTCACCTCAAGCTGTTTTGGCCGCCAAAAATGCCCAAACTGGGATTGAGTTTTCGATGTTAGCTACTCGACGTGCTATTGATACGATGCAGGCCGAGGGACAATTGGTAATGCAATTGGTTGAGCAAGTAGCTGGAGTTGGGCAAAACATTAACGCCAGTGTATAAACACACTGACCACAGAATATTGCTAGTTCTGTGATTGGCACGTTCTGACTAATGTCTGGCTGTACCTGATTGGGTGCAACCTGGTGCAAACGTAGTTGCTACTTCGCCCTTGCAGGTGTCGGTTGGGTTTTATTGGCTATGGGTAGCCCACCCTTGGATGATTTGCCGTTGGAGAACTTCAAATCCCAACCTACTTTATCTCCAACTTTTAGTCCCAGACGCTTAAACGTGCCAGCCTGAAATTCTATGAAATGGCGACTGAGAACCGTGCCTCCAAAAGAAGGGCAGTCATCGCCCCGTAGCGGTGAACAGGGGGGCACGTTTTCAGCAATTTCTACTACGGTGCCATCTGTATTAATCCAAGCTACGTCTAAAGAAATTAAACAGTTTTTCATCCAGATGGAGTGATAGTCATCCTGGTCGTAGACAAAAAACATACAGCGGTCAGATTGTAACTGTTGCCTATACATCAAGCCTCGTGCTCTCTCGTTTGCAGTGCGGGCAACCTCGGCCAAGAATCGCTTCCCCTTGGCAATTACATAACCTCCATCTACGTCTGTATTTGCACAAGCTACATTTGAGAACATCAACAAAATTGTGGCTAGGCTGAAGAAAAAAGTACGTCTCATAGACCCTCCATCAATTACTACCTTCTATGATACCGTTATTAGATGGTGCTTGTGGAGATGATTATGAAGTTTGTTGCCAGATTGTTTTTGGCATGTAGTTTTTGTTTTGGGGTTGTATCTGCCGATGATACCGGAAAAGAACTGCGGACGAGGCGACTAACTGGCACCATCAAGGTGGATGGTAAGCTGGATGAACCTGATTGGCAGAATCTGCCGGTGGCTACAGGTTTTGTTCAAGATTGGCCAGACCTTGGGCGACCAGCTACCCTACAAACTGAAGTCAAAGTTTTGTACGACGATAGAAATATATATGTTGGTGCGAGAATGCACCACACCCCTGGGAAGGCCAATATAATAAAGCGCATACACAGAAGGGATCAGGCAAGCTCTAGCGACTGGTTTGGGGTGCATATTGATAGTTTGTTAGACCGAAGTACTGCCTTTGGTTTTTTTGTAAATGCCGGAGGCGTTCAACGGGACGAAATGAAGTACAACGATACATCGACTGATACAAGTTGGGACGGAGTATGGGAAAGCGCGGTTTCTATAGATGAAGATGGATGGACTGCAGAAATAAAAATACCCCTCACGTTGTTACGGATTCGCCCAGGTGGTGGGGCGCAGACTTGGGGCATCAATTTTTATCGCGAAGATCAAGGTGCGATTCGTGAATACACTAGGTGGGAGTGGGTTCCACGTGGGCAGTCAGCATTCGTCAGCCGATTTCCATTGTTGGTTGGCATAGAAGGGTTAGAGCCACACCTAAGGCGGGAATGGATACCCTATTTAAGTGCTCAGCGTAAATTTGAAACAGCTGAGGAACGTTATGATGACCGTAAGTGGAATAATCGAATAGGGCTTGATGCCCACATTGGGGTGACAACAACTTCACAGCTCGACTTGACTATTTGGCCTGATTTCGGACAGGTGGAGGTGGATCAGGCAGTGATAAACTTGGGTACTACTGAAACATTCTTTACAGAAAAACGTCCTTTTTTTATTGAAGGGATGGACATTTTTAGGGTCATTGGTCAGGACCTGGTTTACAGCCGGCGAATTGGTACTGGCATTTATGTACCTTCACCGGATACTAACGAAATACTGTTAGATGCCCCAAGAGCAACAGACATCGGCCTAGCGGCAAAATATACAGCCAAATTACCGATGGGTCTAAATATTGGAGTGCTGGGAGCTTCTGTTGAACCTGCTAGGGCTGACCTACTTGATGCTGAAGGCAGTAAGTTTGAGAGGGAAATATATCCCATGACAAATTTTGGCGTTTTGAGGGTTCAGCAATTATTGGACAAGAGAGGAAGCTACATCGGCGGATTTGCTTCCTACATGCGTCAGGCAAAGAATACTGGGCGCGAAGCTCAGACGTATGCTCTGGATGGGATTTACAAGAGCCCGGATCGTAGCAATACCATCCAGGCATCCATCGCCAGAACAGATGCGGGGTATCGTCATCGGGATTCAGAGGATGGATGGCGGGCATACCTAGTAGCAGATCAACGCTGGAATAATGGGTTGAGTATCGGCCTAACTGCTGTAAATGCTGGCAAGAGCTTTGACCCCAACGACGTTGGTTATCTGAGCCGAGCAGATGAGCAACGAATTTCGCTTTCGATCTCTAAGCATCAGGATCATCGCTGGTGGGTGATCCGAAACTACTCTCCCAGTTTTGGACTCTCCGTCTCCAGAGATCAGGCTGGAAAAATCACTGGAAACTCTATGTCGACCGGTTTTATGGCAAATTTTATGAATTTTTGGTACTTGAGGTCTGAAGGCGGTGTTAATTTTTCAGCCTATGACGACCGCGAGCTTAGAACTTTCAGAGAGCCTACCAAAAAATACCTAAAGACAGTAGACAGTCCATACTTGACTGTATATGCAGATACATCAATGAATAAGCCATATTATCTAAGCCTTTCACTTGCCAGGGCATGGTATGAAGGCGGACCAAATGACGACATAAATTTGAATCAAACCATCAAGCCACATTCAGCATTTGAAATTCAGTTTGGTACTGGCTATACGAAATCCGAAGGCGGAAGGCGTTACATGGAGACATTGCAAGGTACGCCAATAACTGGGCTTCGTCGATTGAGTCAATTTAACCAAACGCTTAGAATTTCCTATGCTATTGATCCAAACCTAACCATCCAGTTTTTCAGCCAATGGTTGGCAGGTGCGTGGAATTACAGAGATTTCAAACAATATGTTGATGATGACACCTTGGCGGATTGGACAAATCCCACCTATAGAGCCGACAGTGCAAGAAACTGGACGCTGAACCTGATTAGTAGGTGGGAATTTAGGCCAGGTTCCACAGCCTACCTAGTCTATACACACGGAGCTTCGACAAACCAACTTATTAATCAAAATGCAAGCCTTAGCCCCTGGAACGATTTATCTATCCTAAAGCATCTTCCGAGCGATGACGTGGTTCAGCTAAAGATAAGTTGGTTGTTTAGATGAAATAAAAAACGCTTGACTTAATCAAACGATTGATTAAAATAATGGTTTGTATTGATCAATCGTTTGATCAATTTTTGCGAAATTGCTTTATGGTTACTCAATCACAAGAACCAAATCAGGACACACGCCAACGCTTGATGGAAGCGGCCCTACTGGCCTTTGCCGACAAGGGTTTTGATGGAGTTGGGGTGCGTGAAATTGCCCGAAAAGCAAAGGCAAATCCTGCGTTGATTGCCTACCATTTCGGTAGCAAAGAGGGGCTATATGAAGCTTCGCTGAAATGGTTTGCCGTAGACTTTTTCCAATGGATTCAAAACATACCAAGCGTTCCGGACAAGAATGCTCCTAACGCAAAAGCTGTTGCGCTTTTGGGGTTGAATACATTTATTAATGGGCTATTTGACCAACTGATAGCCAGTGGCCACAAAAAATATCAGATGAGCGAACTACTCCAAAAAGCGGCGCACAAACTTTGGAGTCAGGAAATGGCAGATCCGAGGACCGGATTGGTCGACCTTTTTTTGGAACAAGTCCGCAAAACCGCTGATCACATAATGGCCTGTGCGAGCATACTCAGGCCAGACATTTCAGGGCTTGAATTAGAAGCCGTGGTAGCAAGTATTCAAGGGCCAATATTTTTTTTCTACCGAAGTTTCAACTTCATCCAAACGTTGCGAGGTGGAGCTTTTACCAAGGATGATTTGAAAAAACTTTCTCAATACTTTACAGACTTCAGCATGAGGGGGCTTGGAATCCCCGATGTTTTTTTTAATGAAGGAGCCTAAAACATGCTCATATTTTTTCCGCCGGCGGTTATTGACTATCAGGAGGGCCTGAATGCTACCTATGACCGTAGCCATGCAAGCAGTAACGACCAAGTAAAGTTGGATTTTTTGGGTGCACTTTCCAGAGCAAGTATGGAAAATCCATTATTAAAAGCGGCAAAAGCTGTAGTCGACGAACGTAAGGGTCTAATAAAAACGATAAGAGCAGACGCATATCCTCAAGTTACCATTAATGGTGATTTTAGCCGGATCAAGGACGTCTCCATGCTAAACAGTAGTTTTGGAGAAAGCCTTACCAGCGAATCATCCTTCCTTCCTATTGACACGAGTGCCTTGACCGCGCCAAGGAGCTATTACACGACCAACATTGGTGTCAACCAGCCTCTATACCAATTTGGAAAAATCAGCACAGCTATTGACATTGCAAAAATGGGTGCAAATGAGTCTGAGTCAGCCTATAGAACATCCGAACTCAACGTATTACATGGCGTTGCAAAAGCATATTTGGCTGTGCTGTCTGCCAAGGCAGAGACTGAAGTAATTCAGTCCCGAATGGTGGCCGCAGAACAATTTTTGAACGATGTGAATGCCAAACTTGAGGTGCAGAGTGCAACAGAACTTGATCGCCTTCGGGCCGAGAGCGAACTCTATGCAGTGATGCCAGATGCCCTGCAAGCGGAAGCCAACCTAAAAAGGGCAAAGGAGGTTCTCAATGGGATGTTGGGTTTAGACCCAAAGACAGACATAGAACTGGCCGACATGGGGCAACCTCCAGCAATGGGTAGAGCGATTGCAGGTGAGGAGCGAAGCGAAATAACCCAACTAAAAATTCAGGAAGACATGCTTAAGGCCAATGATAAAATCATCAAGTCTGATCTCCTGCCCAAGATTGATATAAGTGCACAATATGGTTATCAGGCCGCAAAAACAGAAAATTTATTCAAAGAGCCTTACGATCCTTGGCGATTTACCATATCAATGCGCTGGCCGATATTTGATGGGTTGCGCATGAGCGGAAAACGAGCGCAAAATTTTGCCCAACTCGAACAAATTCGCCATATTCGTTCAAACCAAGAGCGCAACTTTGCAGTTGAGCTACAAAGTTCTGAGCGTGAACTAAATAAGGCTAGGGCTTTTTTGGAAGCCGCAAAAAAGGCACATGATACCGGGCAAGAAGCTCTGAGGGTCAGCAAAGAATCTTATGAGCAGGGACTGATTACAAGCCTTGATCTGCTTCAGGCAGAACGCACAGCCCATCAACTTCAAAGCCAGCTGAGAAGGGCTGAGCTAGGAGTATGGTCTGCAATTTTCGATTATCAACGTTCTAATTCTCAATTACCAAATTGATTTTGTCGCCATGTGAGGAATAAACATGAGTAAATCCAAAACAATCATCATTAGCTCTGCAATAGTCCTGATCGTTGTAGGCTCTATTGCCCGCAACCGCTACAAGCGCAATGAAGAGCTAAACAAGCAACAGCATATAAAAGACTTAGCAGAAATACCTGTCACCGTAGCCAGGGTAGAGTTGAAGAGTTTTCGATCAGCCATACCATTCACAGGCAACCTTCTGGCTGTAAATAGAGCCGAGCTAAAAGCAGAAGTTTCAGGTCGCCTGACAAGGGTTGCAGTTTTTGAAGGCGACCGAGTTTCACGCGGTTCGGTACTCTCTGTTCAGGATGAAGAAGACCTTTTGTTGGCGGTTTCTGCCGCAGAAGCCCAGCTTGTACAGGCCAAAGCACAGGCACAGCAGGCTACTAGTGACTATGAGAGAGCAAGCCAGTTGTTAGAAAAGCGTAGTATCACTAAGCAAGCGGCGCAACAGGCAGAAACATATTACACAGCATCCCAGGCAGGTGTTATGTCGGCTGAAAGCAATTTGGGATTGGCAAAGAGCCGTCTCCACAAAGCACAGATTCGCAGTCCATTCGATGGGCAAGTAGCACTTTGCCTTGTAAAAGTTGGCGAGATACTCAATCCTGGTCAGCCTGCTTTTAGCGTTGTCGATAACACAAAAATGGAGATTGAAGCCGACTTGCCAGCAGACAGTTTGAGTATTGTTAAGCCTGGCCTTAGAGTGCGCTTTACAGTTCCTGGATTTGATACAAAATTTGAAGGACAGGTAGCCCAAGTTGCTCCTGCAGTGAGACAGGATGGTCGCACCCTAAGGGTGAGAATTGTAGTTCCAAATAATGATGGAACCTTAAAGAGCGGATTATTTGCAGAGGGGGAAATAATTTCCAGCCAAGAATTAGAAAAACCGGCCATACCATCTAGCATCATAACTGCCACTGGGCGGAGTGCAGACATATTCATAGCAGAAGACAATATCGCCCGCAGAATCAGAGTTTCAGTAGGAAGCGATCAAGACGGCTGGAGACCTATCGAAAGCGGCGATATGGCACCCGGAACTATGATAGTGGCTCAGGGTCGAGAGTTGGTGGCAGAAGGTGCTCGCCTAAAAGTTGTCGACCAAATCGGAACATCTAAGGAGCAGGTGAACTAGTATGTGGCTGTCAAATGTCTCAATAAAGCGACCTGTCACAACGACTTGTATAATGATGGGCTTCATAGTGCTGGGGTTGTTCAGCTTGCGAACGCTTGGGCTGGATAGCTTCCCAAAAATTGATTTTCCAGTTGTAACAGTAAGTGTCATTTACCCTGGAGCTAGTCCGGATGCAGTAGAACAAGACGTAGTGAAGAAAATTGAAGAAGTGATCAACCCCCTAGAAAAAATCAGGGAAATAAGTTCAACCAGCATGGATTCTGTTGGTCTTGTCGTGGCTGAGTTTGAGCTAGAGAGGGATGTTGATAAGGCGATGGAGGATGTTAGATCCGTCATTGCCCAAATAAGGCGAGACTTGCCAGATACAATTGAAGAGCCGGTAGTACGCAAAATCGACCCTTCCCAAAGCCCAGTGCTAAATTTAGTCTTGCGTCCGATAAACCCCGAACAAGGTATGACCGATAAGGAACTGACTCGGATTGCAGATGAGTTTCTCAAGCGAAGACTCGAAAACGTGCCGGGGGTAGGCAAGGTCGACCTTGTGGGTGATGCAAAGAGAGAAGTTGCAATTCAGGTTGATCCTTACAAAATGGAGGCGTTGGGTATAACCCTTCCCCAAATAATAGGTGCTGTGGGAGGTGATACTATTGCCATCCCAAGTGGCAACCTACTACAGGACACTAGGGAAATTTCTGTGCGGATTGATGCCAAGGCTCGCCAAGTTGAAGACTTTGAGTATGTGATAGTAGGAAATCAACAAGGCAGACCAATCGAACTAAGGGAAGTTGCAACGATTGTTGACGGAGAAAAGGAGAGGCGCACCCTAGCTCGGTTTAATGGCCAAAACGCTATCGCTCTGGAGTTACAGCGACAGTCTGGTGGCAATACAGCCGCGATGGTCAAATCCGTAAAGGCCGTACTAGAAGAGATAAGGCCCGAACTGAATGATAGAGGCATCGAATTTGTTGTTGCCAAGGACCAATCTAAATTCATAAATGAATCCGTGCATGATGTCGTGATAACTATTCTTATTGGTGCGGCCATCACTATCTTGATTGTGTTTTATTTCCTCAAATCTTGGCGTAGCACAATTATTACAAGCCTTACGCTACCGGTTTCAATCATCGGATCATTTATCATAATGAAAATTTTGGACTTTACCTTGAATACAGTTACGTTGATGGCTGTATCTCTGGCGGTAGGTATTTTGATAGACGATGCTATCGTTGTCCGAGAAAATATTACCCGCCATGCAGAGATGGGCAAAGACCATGTCACTGCCGCCATAGAAGGTACTGCCGAAATCGGCCCTGCCGTTGTTGCAACCACCATGTGTATATTGGCGGTTTTTGTGCCTGTGGCATTCATGGGTGGAATAGTGGGAAGGGTTTTCTTTTCCTTCGGAATGGTGGTGGCTTTTGCAGTGGCCATTTCCCTCTTTGTCAGCTTTACTCTTGACCCGATGCTCAGTTCCGTGTGGCCAGACCCCGAGCATGGCCAAGGACACGGACATGGCGATTTTCATTCCAGAACCCGCAAAAAGCGAGGTTTTATTATGAAATCCGTGGGTTGGTTCAACGTTTATATTGACCGATTGGAAAGGTTTTACAGCAAAGCTATTGAATGGGCACTCGGTCACCGCAAAACGGTTATGACTATAGGTTTGGGTAGCTTTGTCTTGGCGGTTTCACTTATGGGTTTTTTAGGGGGAGAATTTCAACCCGAATATGACAGGGGCGACTTGCAAGTAAGCTTCAAGACAGAGCCGGGAGCTAACCTTGATGCCTCCATGCGGAAAGCAGAAGAACTGGAAAAAATTATTTCTACAAAACTAGATGGTACTCCCAACCCAGAAATAAGCATCATATACACAGCTATTGGAACAGGCATGGTGGGTACTCTTAATGAGGGTTACATCTATATCAAGCTATCAGACGAAAAACGCCGTAGCTATGTGCAGATTAGGCGAGAATTGAGGGATAGGCTCAGCAAGGTTCCCGGAGCAGAAATTGGTGTGGGTGTAGTTTCTGACATGCCTGGAGATAGCCGGCCATTTAACATCGCTATACTCAGCCCGGAAAGAAAACTTACCGAAAGAGCCGAACCCCTTGTGCGAGGGGTGTTTGAAAAAATTACAGGCGCAGTGGATATAACCAGTAGTAACGACAAGGGCAAGCCAGAAATAAGGCTGGTTATAGACAGAAAGAGGGCTTCCGACCTGGGTGTTTCTCCGATGGCAATCGCTAATGTTGTTAGGCCAATGGTAGATGGGCTTGATGTAGCAAAATATGAAGACATATCGGGTGAACAATATAACGTCAGATTGCGACTATCAGAAAAAAATCGTGCAACCATTGATCAACTTGGTTCACTAACCGTAGCCTCAAGCAAAAAAGATCAGGCAGGAAACGCAATAAACGTAAAAGTATCCAACGTGGCCACATTTGAGGAAGGCATTGTCCAGGCCAAATTCCAGAGACGCAGGCTACAAACGCAAATAACCCTGAGTGCCAACAAGGAAGGCAAAACTCTCAACGAAGTGACAGGCGAATTAGCAAAAGGTATCGAACTACTTAAGGCCGATGGCACATTACCACCAGGTGTGTCGGTTGGTTTTGAAGGTATGGCGCGCTACAGTGCAGAAACAGCTCAGCACATGGCCACAGCTATACTGCTGGCATTGTTCTTTATTTACTTTGTTTTGGCAAGCCAATTTGAGAGCTTTAAGCTCCCAATTACCATCATGTTGACATTGCCCCTATCATTGGTCGGAATGGTTATCATGCTACTGATTACAGGGGATTCCATGTCCATGATGTCCCAAATTGGCCTTATCATGTTGATGGGTTTGGTGGTCAAAAACGCCATCCTATTAGTTGACCGCACGCTTCAACTCATGCGAGAGCGCAACATGCCACGTCACAAAGCACTTGTAGAGGCGGGCATGACCCGTTTACGTCCAATATTAATGACCAGCCTTGCAATTATAGGTGGAATGTTGCCACTGTTCCTCGCCATCGGTGCCGGGGCCGAAATGCGCGCCCCAATGGCAAGGGCAGTGGTGGGTGGTATAATCACATCGACCCTCTTGACGTTAATTGTCATCCCAGTATTTTTTGACATCTTGGATGAATTTAGCATCAAAAAGCTGTGGAAAAAAATCATAGGGAAATAAGTTTATTGGTTTATTTCCACAAAGTTGCTCCAGTTTGATGGCAACTTGGTTTAGGCTAATCAGCACTTTCCCTTTCCAACCCCCCATACTTAGCTACAATTCTTTTTTCGCCACCCTCAAACCTGATTGTGTAGGTGAGCATGTCTCTGGCTCCGGTGGAGCCTGTTATCACGCCTCTACCAAAGCGGGGGCTACATACATGCGTTCCAATTGCCCATGCTTTTACTGGAGTTGATTGTTGGTCTTTGAAGTCGTCTGGCTTTCCTATCGAATGACTATCATTGAAGGACTTGTCGGGATTAAAACCTTCGTTTGTGGTATTTACTGCTATCTCAGACAACTCCATTTGGGAATTAGCACGGTCAAAGAAGTTTCTGATGCGTTGCAATTCTGTGGCTACGCTTACACCACCACTAGTGCGTTGATGGCCATATTGTCTGCCATGTGTTGTTCCTTGGATTGATTGATATAGTTGTGAACCCCACCTAATTGGATTTTCGAGAGCACCTTCAGGCAGTTCCTTCAAAAACCTGCTGGGCATAGATAACATTTCTTGCCCTATCATTCTCCTTCTCCGAGCGGCTGTGATATTTAGCTTGCGCTGTGCCCTCGTGATAGCCACATAAAAAAGTCTTCTCTCTTCTTCCAGCCCCTCTTCTGTCTCCCTTGCATTGCGATTTGGAAACACCTCGTCTTCAAGCCCCACCAAATATACAGTTGGGAACTCCAGCCCCTTTGCACAATGGATGGTCATTAGGGAAAGTATGGCACTTTGTTCCACCTGGTCGGCATCCGAGGCTAGGGTGACTCTGTCCAAAAATTCTGCCAGACGTAGTCCAAGCTCTTCAGCTTCAACAGCCGCAGAAATAAATTCCTCCAGATTGCGGATTCTCCCCTCGGATTCCAGAGAATTTTCATCCTCCAATGCCTGAAGATATCCCGACTCAATAAGAACCCATCGAATTACTCCCCCAAGGGTCTGCGATGGCAATTCGGATGCTACATTTTTGAACAGTTCCAAAAATTTAGCCAACTCCCGCTTGGCCCGGCCTTTAAGTTCTCCTAACATCAACATCCGCTCAATACCTTCCAATGGGGTTCCATCTTCCGGAATCGCAGATTCGATTTTTTGAAGAGTAGAAAGTCCAACTCCCCTCTTTGGTTCGCTAATGGCTCTGCGAAAGCTGACTAAGTCGAATGGGTTTGAAATCAAGCGGAGGTATGCCAGTACATCTTTTACTTCCTTGCGTTCATAAAATTTTACTCCTCCAACGAGCTTGTATGGCATATTGACTGCACGCAAAGCGTCCTCAAATTGTCGTGACTGCCAGTTTGCCCTGTACAAAATTGCAACCCGCTGTGATGGAAAAAAATCCATTCCACTTCGTATCTGGTCTACCACCCAGTCTGCCTCAGCCCGCCCTTCGTCCAATAATTTGAAAGTAATTTGCTCCCCATCACCGAGGTCTGTCCAAAGGGTTTTTCCTAATCGTTGGCTATTATTTGAAATTACAGTAGATGCCGCATCTAGGATTTTTTGGGTAGACCTATAGTTCTGCTCAAGTTTTATTTGTCTGGCCTCCGGAAAATCCCTTTTGAAATCAAGTATATTTCTTATGTCTGCCCCTCGCCATCCATAGATTGACTGGTCTTCATCGCCGACAACGCATAGATTTTGGTGACTGCGGGCTAGGTGTTGCACCAAAAAATACTGTGCTCGGTTTGTATCTTGATATTCATCCACTAGGATATATGGAAATTTTTGGGCATAGATATTTCTGATGACATCATTTCGCAAAAGGCGCTCAGTGTAGAGCAATAAATCGTCAAAGTCGCAGGCTCGATGCGTTTTAAGCCCCCTTTGATACAGGTCATAGGCCTCAATTGCTTTGCGCGTCCATGCATCCAAAGCCTCCTCTAGTGCCTCCTCCGGAAGTAGACAGCGGTTTTTGAAATCGCTAATAAATTCCAATACCCGGCGAGGATGAAATTGTTTTTCAGATAACCTCAATTCTGTAAGTACCTGCTTTATAAGGCTCTTTTGATCTGAGGGGTCAAAAATTACAAAGTCTTTGCCTACAGGGGTCTTATCCCCATCACGCCGGAGGATACGGGTACAAAAGCTATGAAATGTGCTCATCCACATTTGTTCTATGGGAACAGACACCAATCTCTGTACCCTCTCCCGCATTTCCTCGGCGGCCTTATTTGTAAACGTCATGGCCAAAATAGAACTAGGGGGGATACCAGTTTCTTCAATCAGCCAAGCTATTCGTCTTGTTATTACGGTTGTCTTGCCTGAACCGGCACCTGCCAATATCAGCAATGGTCCGTGAACGTGTTGAACGGCTTCACGTTGATGAACATTTAAGTCCTGCAAAAGGGGGGGGTAGGGGGGAGAATTTGAATCGAGCATACTATCAGTTTACATGTGGTAAAATTTTCTGGATGCGTTACTCTAAAAAAATGCCCCCATGGCGGAATGGCAGACGCTGCGGACTTAAAATCCGTTGCCAGCAATGGCGTCCCGGTTCAAGTCCGGGTGGGGGCACCAAAGTTTCAGACAATTACTGCGATTTCAATGCAGAGTATCCTAAAAAACCCATAGTACCCGTACCAGATGCTAGGTTACAGCCCTCTTCCAATAATTACTAACCAACTACTTGCCGATTGACCAATTCCATTTACCGACAGAAAATCCGTATTGGGCTATAAAACTATTTTTCAGGTTGGTATAAACTATACTCGTATTGAAACGAATACAAGTTGTTTTGGGTTTTTGGAAAAGATTTTTTGGAGTTGTCAACATGAATAAAAAGTTATTGATTTTTGGCGGTATTGGGCTTGTTGTCCTGATTGGGGTTGGCCTTGCATTCCGCAAGGACGATGGGATGGCAATTACGACTTCAAAGGTTGGACGTGAAAACCTTGTTTCAAAGGTTAGTGCCAATGGCAAAATTCAGGCTGTCAGAAAGGCTGACTTGAGTGCACTATATTCTGGCCAAGTGACTAGGCTTGCAGTCAATGAAGGTGATGTAGTGAAAAAAGGGCAGTTTCTGCTGGAAATTGATCCCTCTAGGACAAAGGCCGCTGTAGATGGATATGGCGCGGCGCGACAAGCGGCTATGGCAGACTTGGATTCTTCCAAGTCTAGGTATGAACAAGCTCGGTCAGATTTTAGGCGAGCAGAAAGCAATTGGAATGCAGGTATTATTTCCGAAGCAGAATTTGAAAACTACAAGACAGCCTTAGCAACAGCAGAAAGCTCTGTGCAGAGCCTTACCAAGCGCGTTGAGCAGGCAACTGCCAGTTTGCAGGAGGCTCAAGTTTCTCATTCAAAAACCGTTATCGAGTCGCCTATGGACGGAATTGTCACATCCAGGCGAATTGAGGAAGGTGAAACCGCTGTTATAGGTGTACAAAACCAACCTGGCACAGTTCTCCTCACAGTATCTGACATGAGTCAAATTGAGACTGAATTGGAAGTGGACGAGGCGGCTATTCCAAATGTCAAGATGGGACAGGAAGCAGAAGTGCGAATTGACGCATATCCAAACAAAATTTTCAAAGGCCTCGTGACCGAAGTTGGTGGTAGTCCATTGCTAAGCAGAACAGGAGGACAGGAGGCCATTAAATTCAAGGTAAAGGTTCAAATCCTAGACCCACCAGATACCATCAAGCCAGGCCTCAGCTCTCAGGCAGACATTTTTACAGGCACAAGTAATGATGCGCTTGCAATACCTTTTCAATCACTTGTGGTTAGGGACATAGTGTTGAAGGAGGGTGAAAAATTCAATCCAGGCGACAAGAGGGAAGAGGAAGGGGTTTATCTTTTAGAAGGCGACAAAGTCAAATTTGTAAAGGTAGAAACCGGACTTACAGGTGACATGAGTGTGGAAGTGATTTCCGGATTAAACGAAGGCGACACAGTAGCTTCTGGGCCACTGAGGACACTCAGGGAACTGAAGGATGGTACTAAAGTAAAAGCCGATGCCAAAAAATCAGGTAAAAAATAGAAGCTGAGGCCATTTTGAATTTCTCCGAATTATTTCGCTCAGCGATACGCTCACTATTTGCCCACAAGCTCCGTAGCTTTCTTACGCTGTTGGGCATGGTCATCAGCGTTTCGGCCATCGTTGCGGTCGTTAGCATCATCTCTGGGTTGACCCAAAGTATTAAAAATGAACTAAATCTTTATTCTCCAGACATGTTTCAAGTGAGCCGCTTCGGGATGATCATGGGTAGGGAGCAGTGGCTCGAAGCACTCAAGCGACCAAACGTAACAGTGGATGACTATCGTCGCCTAAAAAACGCAGATCTCCCTTCAGTTGCCGAGGTTGGTGCGGCGGCAGGGACAGGTCGGATAGTTTCTAATGGAGAAAAAAAAGTCGAAGGCACAAGTATCGTAGGCGTAACGGCTAATCTTGCAACAATACTCAACTTAAATGTAGACGATGGAATTGGCAGATTTTTTTCTGAATCCGAAGAAGACGCGGGCAGATATGTGGCCTATATCGGCTCCGATATAAAAGATGAGCTATTTGGTTCCCAAGACCCAATTGGCAGGACAATCCTGGTTGCAGGATTACCTTTCAACGTGATAGGAGTTATGAATAAAAAGGGCAAATCGCTCATAGGCGATCAGGGCTGGGATACTCGTGTCTGGATACCATTTTCTACTTACAGGCGTAATTTTATTCGACCATGGTCTTCGATAGAAATATATCTAAAAGCAAAGAGCCTAGACGTGGTAGAAGAAGCCAAAGATGAAGTACGAGCTTTCCTCAGAGCATTGCGACATACAAATTTTCGAGCTCCAGACCCCTTTGGACTTGTTTCTCAGGAATCTGCGATGGAAATGATAAAAACAGCCACTGCCGCCAGTTTTTTGTTTATTGTGGCAATTACTGGCGTGAGCCTCTTTGTAGGTGGCATTGTCATAATGAATATTATGTTGGTCAGCGTTGCCGAGCGCACACAGGAAATAGGCATACGGAGGGCATTGGGCGCAAGAAAGGGAGACATTAGTCGTCAGTTTTTGTTAGAGGCCGCGCTTATGTCAGGTGTTGGTGGTGTGTTTGGGTTTTTGCTAGGAGCAGGTCTGGCTCTGAGTGTACGTGGGATGACAGGTTTCCCTGCTCAGGTTACGCCAACGATTGTTGTTATGGCAATTGGCTCCGCAACTTTTGTTGGGCTTACAGCAGGCTTCTTGCCAGCCAGAAGGGCCGCCAATTTGATCGTCATTGATGCTATAAGGGCGGAGTGAAAAATGGCTATCCAACTTCGCAAAATGACATTTGTTCATGCACTTAGCTTTGAAAACATTCGCTTTGCGTTAAATTCCATCAAAGTGCAAAAACTACGCTCTTTTCTTACCTTGCTAGGTATCGTGGTTGGTGTAGCGACAGTCATAATGATGGTCAGCTTGGTGGCTGGCTTTAATGGTGCCATCACTAGCCTTTATGAATCCTATGGAATTTCCAATGTGGAAATTCGGCAATTCGATCCTCGCCATGGCATGAATAATAGCGCGATTCCCCCTGAGCAGTTACGACGACCCGCTCTGTTACTCGAAGATGTAGACATGCTCAAGCGGAGTTTGACTCTCGCAAAGGCCATTAGTCCCGAGCGACATCTTTGGGGCAACGTCTCAATAAAAAATTCTAAGGGGAATGAAGCAAATTACCCCGCGCTTTCAGGTGTAACGCCTGAATACGCAACTGTAAATAACGTCGAGGTAGAAGACGGCAGATTCTTTGTATCAACGGACATTTACCACGCTACAAGGACATGTGTTGTCGGGGCTGATGTGGTTAAGGCACTCTACCCAACAAACGATCCCCTCGGTCGAGAAATTTACTTTGATGGGGTGCCATTGCGTATTATTGGCATCACCAAAAAGAAAGGCTCCTTCATGGGGCAAAGCCTTGATAATTACGCATATCTCCCGATAAGCACCTTTGATGAAATGTATCCACAAGTAAAAAATAGACGCTATAACCCTCTATGGATTTCATTAACTCCCAGATCGGCAGGCCAGGTGACTAATTTGATTGATGAAGTTACTACAGCAATGCGAGCAAGAAGGGGGCTAAAGCCAGGTGAGCCAAACAATTTTGCAGTCATTACAAGTGAAAGCGAGCTTGAATCAGTAAGGAGCATGACAAATAAAATTGCGGCCGTAATGATACTGATTGCCAGCATAGCCTTAATTGTCGGTGGGGTTGGAGTAATGAATATTATGCTGGTTAGCGTTACCGAACGCACTCGGGAGATAGGCGTAAGAAAGGCACTTGGGGCTACCCGAAAGGATATAGCCGCTCAATTCCTCGTAGAGGCCATAACCCTCACAGGGGCTGGAGGCACTTTGGGGATTATCTTTGGCGTTGGGGTGGGTTTTATTGTCAAACTCATAACTGGTTTCCCAGTTGCGGCTCCCATCTGGTCAGTAATTGTAGGGTTTTGTGTCAGCACCGGCACTGGCCTAGTCGCTGGCCTATGGCCGGCCGTAAAAGCCGCCAGGCAAGACCCTATAGAAGCTCTGAGATATGAATGAAGGTTGGATACTTCCAAAAAAAGCATTCGGAAACCTATCACAATGGGATTACACTGTAATTGTGTAAGAGGAATATCCATGAAGTTGCTCAATCGAAATATTGCAGGCGTTTCACTGGCAATAATTGCCATAGCTAACATAGCAGGACTTGGAGTTGGTTGTTCTAATAGGCCCAAAGCTGGGGCGGCAAGGATTTATACAGGTAGCCTTACGGCTCCCCAGCTATTAGAAAAGGGTACACTAGAACTGCATAGGAAAAAGTGGGAGGATGGTCGTCGCACCCTGAAATTAATTGAAGAGTTTCTACCTGGGGCCGCAGAATTTCCAGCCGCCAAGTTGCTTCTGGCAGATAGCTATTTTTATGGGTCAAAATCTAGCTTTCCAGAAGCAGAAGTTGAATATCAGAGTCTATTGAATTATTTTCCAAACCATCCCAAAAGAGAATATGTCTTATATCGGATAGCCCTTTGTAGATATGCCTCCATCGAAAATGGCGAAAGAGATCAAACCGCAACTCACAAAGCAATTGAGGCATTCAATAGACTGTTGCAAGAATCCCCCGGAACCCCCTATGCAACGGATGCCAGGGCCAAAATCACTCAGTGTTGGAAGCGATTGGCAGAACACGAATTGGTGGTCGGAATTTTTTATGTAAACTCATTTCAGTGGGTCGCCGCAGAAAATAGATTAAAGGGCATGTTAGAAACCTATCCCGAATACTCAGACCGCGAGCGCGCTTATTTTTATCTGGGCGAAGCATTGAGGCGAAAAAACCCCGGAGCCGACCTTTTTACCCAAGAATATAGTGCCTTTCTAGATACCATCAACAAACAAGAAGAAGACTCATTGACAGCTCAAGAGAGAAAGCAATGGGTTGCCCACTGGAATGCATTTGCTAAGGCAGAAGTTGGCAAATATACAGCAGAGGCTAGGTCATATTTCCAGCGTCTTGTGGAAAGTTACCCAAGCAGTATTTGGGCGGGACGGGCAAGGGATAGACTCCTCGAACTAGGCCAAACCAGAATCACTGAAGAGTTGGATGGCTGATCTATAAACGTCCTGCGTTGTCTGCATCATCCAGCGACATCTGTACGACACGGAGGCATTTTTGATCCTCAAATCAATTCGCCGTACAAACGAAAACCCCCATCACTGGGGGTTTTCAGTGGTGGCGCGATTTCTTTCGAACCCCAAAAGTAACGCAACTAATTTCAATCACTTACGCGCCATACAAAAACAGCAAGCCCCCAAATAAGCCCCCGTCAACCAGTTCTTGAGGGGGATTTCACTCAAATGGATGCTTGCGTACCTTCCACAAAAGGACGCTATGGACATGATAGCACCCAATGCGCCGCATTGACACTCCAGAAACTGCATTTTGTTTCGTACATGAATGGAAGCCAAATATCCTCCGATTCCTCCGATAGCCTTATGTACCAAGAGTTTCATGCCTCCGAATATCCTCCACCTACCCTCCAACCGCCTTTCAATTCCTCCGCTTGCCTAATAAATCAGCATCTTGCCTTTAAGGAATTGTCCAGAATGATTATTACAATCATTCGGGACATGCCTCTAGCACTAACAGCAGTCACTGAAAACAGCCAGTCAAGGATGCAGGATTGCTCGCCTGTTCCTCGGCAAAGTGGTTTGGGTCTCGTATACGATGCCGCTGTCTTTGTCGGTCTTGACTTGGTAGTGTTCCATGTTCACCAATAGATGTTTCTGATTGATTGGCGAATAGCCAGAGTATGTCGAGAGCGAGGCTTATTCGGTGTTCCCGAAGTAGGTTGATAGCAGAAATTATGGATGGAGCCACTGCCGTGAGGTGGCGGCTTTTGTGTTTGCTTCGATTTTGGCCTCTTGAAAAAATAGCAGTACGGGTCTACTCTGTATTCAAGAAGCTCCGCATGGTTCACCCATGCGGTTCCCATTCCCGGCGGAATGGGGCATTTCCCCGATGGTCGCATCCATCGGACCCATCGCCCGGCGGCGTTGGTGAGTTTCCAACGGGCTTTGCCCTAACGGACCCGGTTGCCCGCGCAACCGGTTTTATTATGCCGTCAAAAGTGCAGACACCGTCTGCACTTTTGACCCCTTGTGCTTTTGGGTTGGCTAGGGGTTTGCCCTGAAACGATATGCCAAGGGCTTCTTAATTAGAAAAATCCCCTCTCTTGCGTTGTAACCTCATCTGCGTTACATTAGCGTGAAGGGGTGGATGACATGGAAAAAACTGCAACACTGAATCTTAGGATCAACCCAGAAGTAAAGAAATCAGCAGAAACGGTTTTGTCCCAGCTAGGCGTGCCGATGGCGACTGCGGTTGACATCTTTCTAAAACAAATCACCCTGACAGGCGGCATTCCCTTCGCTGTCACTTTACCGAAATCGCCCAACAGCATCAACGCGGATAACATGAGTGCGTCACAGATTCGGGATAAGCTGAATGAGGGATTGGCAGACATTGAGAGCGGAAACGAACGTCCGGCTAGGGAAGCCTTCGCTCAATTCAGAGAGAGCCGCTTTTCATGAAGCATTATGACGTTCTGATTTCCAGTAAGGCATTTGAGGACATGGAGGCGATTTTCGATTACATCGCCGGAACGCTTCTTGAGCCTAGAACCGCTGAGAATCAATACGATAGAATCGCAGACGCTATCTTGTCCTTAGAGAAAATGCCGGAGCGCATAAGGCTTTTGGATTCCGAGCCTGAGCGTTCCAAAGGGCTGAGGCCGTTGCTTGTGGACAATTATACCGTTTTCTTCATCATCAAAGCCAAGACGGTTCACATCGCAAGGGTGCTGTACAGTGCGTCAGACCTTAGAAAACGGCTGTCTGAGGGATGAGTAGTCTAAGGTTTTGTCTCTATGGCGAACCACAGAATCTCATGCCCTATCATACTCTCAGGGGAAGAAAGCGAGTATGATAAACGTGTATAGGGAGTTTGGATGGGGCGCAAGGCAGGATCAGCCGATGAGGGCGGCAAAGGCAAAAAGCGGGGTACCCAGCAGTCCCATTCAGGGCAACAGGACATGATCCATTCTGAAATAGGCGCGGAGGCCGCGTTGAAGGCATACCCTCCAAGTGACATCATTGAGGTGGAGATGGTAGCAGTTGCAAAAGATGGCGAACATGTGCGTCAAACAATGCCAATGTCGCGCAAGTTTTTTGATTTCCTTTTTGAAAGGGCAGAACTTGATAGGTATTTTGAGGATAAAGGCTGGATAGACGAAGGAGAAGACAACAGATTCCAGACCTACTCAAAAGACTGCGATGGCCACAGAGTAATCATTAACCAGAGAAAAGATGGCAGATGGATTGGTTCATTCGGACATAACAAATTCAACTCCCCACCTAAGTGGATGAACTCGAACCCTCGAGTATTACAGGAACGACTGGATGAATTCATTAATGAGTTCAAGGTCAATCCAGAATTAAGGGAAGAGACCGAGCGCAAAGGCAATTGGTACCTATATACTCCTGAATATGAAAAAGAGCGCAGTAACAAACTCAGAGACGAAGATCGGACGAACCATCAAGAAATAAGCAATCAGCTTCATGCCCTGAAAGATTTATTGCTTGAGCTTGGCATCTACAAAGAGGGGCAGGTAAGCCCGATTTATTTTTTCTACAACCCAAACACAAAAGAATTTGAGCTTGAGACTACATCAGGAGATATCATAGCAACATGTACGGACTTTGAAGAAATGAAATCTATGATCAGAAAATTCCACGCCGATGGGACTTTTGAGCAGTGGACAGTGCGAAAAGGCACGTAGGCGGTCGCAGTGCTCAATGAATGTGGTCAAGGTATCCAAGGGACATTCGAGAGCCTCAGTCCCGACCTAGGGGTAAGCTACAATGGTAGTTCTGGAGTCCCGAGGGAAAGCATACAGACCTCCCACACCAGAAGGGTAGAAAGGTAGTATAATCAAAAAGCTAAAAAAGCGAATTTATTGATTCTCCATTATACTTTTTCCGTTGCTGGAACCAACCACATGAGCTTTTTTGGATGGAAAGCAACAGTGGTTTTCTTTTCGACTATCAAGAAAGCTCTCTCATTCCCACAGTAGTAATAATGAAAATCTGGCTTACCTGTGTATGGAATATTAGAATCCTGACATATTTTAGAAAATTCACTTAGGATTTGGTCGAAATTATCTCTAACCCAATTTTCAGCAAAAATGGCGTTCGTCACTGTTTTACTAATAAAATAATGTTTTTTTTGTTTATAAAGAGGTAAATATACATTTTTTCCAGTATCAATTCCAGTACAAATTTCGTATTCGGTTAGACATTGAAGAGCATCATCTGGGACATTAGGAATCATTTGAGTACCCATAGGAAGTCTGGAATCTTCAAGTATCTCGGGCCAATTATTTTCGATAATAACTAAACAGTTTCTTCTAAACCATTCATTTCGCGAATTGTTTGTCGGATGCGATATTACATCAATGAAATATACTGTGTTATTGTAAACAGTGACGAGTAATAAATTTTTATTTCTTGGAGCAAACCCATTCTTACCAACTTTAGGTAGTACATCATTTTTGTGTGCAGATAAATGTAAATGAAGGACATGATATAAATGGAATTGATGTTGATTCACTGCAAAATCGCTATCAACATTAAGCATTTTCTTTCTTTTCTCACTATGAAAACAGTTTACGTCAACTCCATTTTCAACCCATTCTTTCATTTTTTCGACAGATGATTTTAGCTCGGGACTAACACATATTTTCGCAGACAGTTCTGATGATAATATCACTTTCATTTTTGTTGGGGCAATCCATTGGGCAAAATAGTCATAGTGCAAGGCAAGCAGTTTCTCTGCACTCAGTCCTTCCGCTCCTTTGGAGATGACGAACCCTATTTCCCTATAGCAATTCCGTTTATGGTAGTCCATAGCCACAATGGTTGATCCAGCCTTTGGCATCAACGGGCGTGATGGAGTCCAAGGCCTCAACGATGGCCGGGGTCAACGCCTCGGCAGTCCGGGCCTTCACTTTGCGCAAATAGGCTTTGATCTTGGACCAGGCCTGTTCTATCGGGTTAAAATCCTGGGAATACACAGGGAGGAACACCACATTTATGCCTTTGTCAATAAGCGGTTGCAATGCGCCTTTCACTTTGTGTGCCGACAAATTGTCCAAAATCAGCGTGTCTCCTTTTTTCAAGGCAGGGGCAAGGCAGTCTTTGATGTAAGCCCCAAAAAATTCTCCGTTCAACGTGCCTTTGTAGGTGAGCGGGGCGATTATCCCCCCCAGCCCTAAAGCCCCAATGAGCGATGTCCTCTCGAACCTGACATCCGGCACGTAGTCCTCTACACGCTCGTTTGAATAGCCGCGGCCATAATGGCGCGTCATACCGCAGTTCACCCCGGTCTCGTCCAGCCAGTAGGTGCTTGATGTATCTACCTCGCCCTGCCCCGACTGCCAAACGGCCCGCGCTTCGACAACGTCCGGGCGGTTCCGCCCGCTTGGATGGAGCGTTTTTTTTTGTATGTCATGCCCAGTTTGATGAGCCGCTCGGAAAGGGCCGACTTTGCTATCGGCAGGGGCAGGTCTTTTATCAGTTTTGACAAA
>Ga0082212_10001530_pt1 | contig 34144 bp, 25 predicted proteins | sample TergutNt197P3_FD_71548 | JGI IMG/M metagenome (GOLD analysis project Ga0082212, IMG submission 71548) | Neocapritermes taracua P3 segment gut microbial communities from Petit-Saut dam, French Guiana - Nt197 P3 | ecosystem: Host-associated > Arthropoda: Insects > Digestive system > Gut ... | reverse complement strand
TGACAATTGCCGGAGGCTGTGGAAGGTTTGCGAAAGGCATTTGAGCACATTTTGTCAAATGTTTGTATTGTCATTTATTTCTGTTCTTTTGAGGAGATACTAAACATCCTCTAAATGAGCTTCCATGCTTTTTAGCAATTGAAGGCGGCGAAGTCTTTGGCTATGCTATTACCGGATTTCTAACTATGAGTGCGAGATAATGGCTATAGAGTCAATTACTCCAAACAAAGGTATTGGTACTTTGCTAATTAAGGCTGCCGTCGACAAAGCTATTGAAGAAAACTGCAAACGATTATATGTAAATACATCCAATAACAATACGCACGCGTTGCGTTTTTACCAACGGCGCGGTTTTACCATGTGTCTGGTCAGGTGGGATGAGTTCGATTATTTGAGAACCATAAAGCCCACAATCCCCACACGTGGGGATGATGGCATACCATTGAAACACGAAATCGAACTAGAAATTATCCTTTAAAATTGGTTCTGCGACACGCCTTTAACCACTGATTTTCTCCAGTGCGCTATTTGGTTGTGATGAACATCATACCTGCCAGTTGCTGTCAGTGCTTCGAGCAGAAGTTCAAACTGCCTTGCTTAGAATTCTGGTATGTGTGACTTTTTCATGAATAAAAAACAAGTTAAATATTTTGAAATTTTTATTTATTTTTTAAATTTTCTAACTATTCTACTATGGAAATCTTTAAAATATACTTGCCATACAAGATTGTGCTATAATATCTATGATGGACAAGCTGGGGAAGCTTATACCCGAAAAACAGCGTCAGGACACATGCGGTGTGACATTTCAAAGATCAAGCTAAGAATGCATAGTGTACATAAAAGAAGCGCGGAAGACAGTGGCAAATGCCTGTGTTTCTTGTCACGACCAAAAAAAGATTTAGAGTGGCTATAACAATCGCTGGAGTTTTATTTCATCCATAGGAAATGATCGAAATAGAACCGATTTGTGATCTTGTATATGTATTTGTATAAATTGCCATAGATGAAAGAACCTAAGCTGCAAGTTTTGCTTTTGAGAAGCTAGTGAAACCGCGAGTTGCAACGTGCTAGTCTGAGGACTGTGGAGAGTTAGTGAACTCATCGCACCTGTGAAGCAGGAACTCGACATCATTAGCCAAGTACTGATGACTAGCTTGCTATGGGCAACTTGAGTTAACGGTTTAAGGATTTTGTGTCAACTTCGATACTCTTACTTTAGAGAGAAGGCAGTATCGGTTTTGTCGCATGTTGGTGCAATAGCCTTGATTAAGATGGCTAAATTTCTATATGAAAAACGAGGTGATAATTTAATGGATGCAAAACAGCTTTTCGATGAAAGGCGTTCTCTTTTCGACGACGTGGTTCATTGCAGGAAACCGGCAAGGGTGCCCACTTCCGCAAATATCTTCACATGGAAGATTATTGACTCAGACTTGAAACCAAAATTCTCTGAAGCACTCTGCGACTGGGATCTTATGGAGAAAATCGTCCGCGAGCACATCGAACGCTACAATTTTGATTGCTATTCAGATTATGGCGTACGCAATAACGGTAACATTATCAAGCTTGTCGCTGGTTCACAGTATGTTATCAATGACGAAGTAGGAAGCATCAACACCCCCGACATTTGCATCATGGAAGAGAACGAGTATGATGAATTTAGAGAAGACTTGACAAAGTTCCTATGGACAAAAGGCATGCCAAGGAAAGTGGGGGACTGGACTTTCGGCCATATCTTGGACGCCTATAATGCAATCACTCCCTTTGTGGAGTATGGGGCGCGAATGAGCAAAATGGCTGTTGAGGAATATGGCATTCCGATCAGGCAAAAAGGGGTTTCACCCCGCCATCCGATTGAAAGTGTGTATTCAGGGTATAGGGGAATCAAGAACTTCTGCCAGGACATGCGCAGGATTCCAGAAAAACTCGATGACTTGATGGAAAGCGAGAAACCGGTATATATTCAGGCAGTAAAAAATGTGCTCGCTTTACCTAAAGACAGAGCAGTAAATGACATGTCCCAAGCTTGGCTTGCACATAGTGTTATGAGTAACAAGCAATTTGCTCGCTTCTACTGGCCTTTATGCGAAGCTTCTTTCAAATTGTTATGCGAGGGCGACTATAGCTGCCATATTTTCTGTGAGGCCGAATTCATTAGGCTTGCGGATTTTGTCAATGATGTTCCTGGAGGCCACTTGGTGCTGGCTATTGAAATGGATGACATATTCGAGGTCAGAAAGGTTATTCCAGGCACTTGTGTTGCAGGAGGAATGAAAGTGGACCTCTTAGGCAAAGGAACTGTAGACCAATGTGTAGACCGCGCTAAAAAACTTATTGATGAGTTGGGCGCCACAGGCTACATTATGAGCCAAGATAAGATGATGTCTTTCAGCTACGATGCTAAGCGGGAAAATATGCTTGCTGTCCAAGACTATGTTTTAAACTATAAACTTTAGGAGGGGTTTTGATGGATAGAGACACAAAATTAGAGTACACAAAGGAAGGATTCAAAGCAGTTGTCGACGCCTTTGATTTTCTGCCTGAAGACAAGCGAGAAGCAGCTCTAAGAATGGTGATTGACGCAGTTGTAAGAATCTAAGCTACTTCTGCTAAAACATCAGCAATGGAGATTCCAAAGCGTTCTTCCTATCAACAAGAGTCACAGCTATCTCGGTATCCAGCCACAACTTCACTAAGATCGGCGAAACAATCAGTGCGCATTTGTGTATCTGAAAGCTTGGATACACCCTCAAGAGCTAAAACTGTTTGGCGAATTGATCTGCGTCAGGCAGGTTTGTGAGGAGATGTGAGGGCAAAGCTGGTAAGAACAATTGAAGATTTGGACGGCAATTTGGTAGCTATCTGATAAGCCGCCTAAAGATATAAGTAATAGTAATCACCACCACCTGTAATAATGGCGGTTCGGGGAATGCCCTATATGGGCGTGCTGGCGGCAGCCCCGCAAGGGGCTGCTGGAGTTCTCCCATAAGATCTTCTTTAACAAATGGTGTCTAGACTCCAGTTAAATAGCCTTTGACGCGTGCACGCTACTGAAGGGGAATTAGTATTGTTTGCTTCCCATGAAGTACACACATACTCTTTGACACTCAGTTTGTCGAGAGCAATGTCGTGCCTAATCCAATAAACACCCCGCTGATGTCAGAATTAATGAAAAAGCATGGTACAGCTAACCCAACAGTTGACAGATATTTCGAAGCATCCTTTGCTACTCCCGCTTCCCTGATATTGAAAAATGATATTAGCCAATCGCTAGCGAAAACTGAAATTAAGCCATAAGCAATCCTCAATACAATGGAAAGAAAAAGCGAATTTTGTGCATAGCTCATAGCTTTTTACGGATCGTCGTTGCCTAAGCTTTGTGAAACCACAATTTGGGCTCAAATTCTGCCAAAAATCTGGAAAGCGACACTCAGCCACATTACCTGCTGAACCAGAAGCAGCTACAGCATCTGGTTCATTTGGCAACTGTCCTAACCAAAACATATCAATGAAGTTGACGACTCTGTTTGCTTTTACTCTCCTAATTATTCACCTTGCTATATTATCGCAGTTCTCAACAAACAACATCATTAGTTTAAATCATGTCGATCTCCTTTATAACCAAACTTCAAAAACAACATTGTTTTCTACATATGTTGTTAATTGCCATTAGGCAAAAGAAAATAGGGGATACATATATGAAATGAAACACAAAAAGATTCAAGCTATTCAAATAGGGGAGGCTACTCGTTTTTTTGACCATACAAAAACTATCCATAGCTTTTTTTCAAATATCAAATTTAGAATCATTTAAAATGTATATCCACATAAAACTCAATAACATTGATTTTCTCAAAAAACGGCTTAATTAACTCTTTTGGTGATACTCAACTGCGAGAATTGGATCTGTTTTGATTTTGGAGTAGTGATTGTTGCGAACTGTTCGAGTGCATGTTGATATTCCATTAAAGTTATTAGCGGCAATGTTGGCAATGTTGAAAAGTCCATTTTTTTACATTCTTGTTGCAAGGCATCTCTTTAAGCCTTGATTTGATAGCAAGGCACAATTATCAAGACGCGCGCTCACATTGCTGATGGTTTACAAAGTTCATTTGAACTATTTTTAAATGCATAAATATACGTAATGCATAATAATACATTGCATTTATTTCCTGCCTTTCGCTATATTTTTTATTTTCTAGCAAATGACAAATATGAGCTTGAGAACCGGTCTAGTTAGGGAAAAGAGATAAGTAATTAAGTTGAGATATTATTCCGTTAAAGTCATCTTTATTGTAATATTCCATATTTATAGGCTTAAACAGGGAAAATTCAGCGAAATGGTATTTCTGCAATCTGCTAAAGGAAAAAAGAAAATAATCTTTCAGACGTGATAAAAAGACATCTTATTCAGAGAATTCAATACATCAGTACTTAGAAAGAAAAAATAATATCAAATATTGAAGCAGCAAGCATTGACTATAAAACTCAGATACGCTTTTCTCATTTTAACCTTCTTTTTCATCCATACAACAATTTTCAAACTTACTGAAAACTTATGGATTTTTTTTGAACTAGCGTTCTAAAAAAGTTGCAAAAAATAAGGTATTGATGATACAATAAAAGAAAAAAAAATGGTTGAATATGCAAAGCTCCAACTCAAAGACACAATTAGTTGAGCAAACCCAGAAGCTTAGGTCAATGATTTCATTGCTGCCTGATTTTGCAGAAGATTTCTTTAGAGGCATTTCTGAAGTTAAACAAATCAGAACGCGCATATCGTACGCTCACGATATGAGGGTTTTCTTTGAGTATTTGCTGGTCAATCATACGGCTTTTGATTCATATGAATCCATCCATGATTTTTCGGTAAATGATTTAGAGGCAGTCACAGCAATCGACATTGAAAAGTATACCGAATACCTCTCTGCATACTCTACAGACAAAAATGGAGTCAAGAAGGTCTATACAAATACGGCTCCTGGCAAAAACAGAAAGATGTCGACTTTGCGATCCTTTTATAAATACTACTATCGAAAGGAAGTTATTCGCTCCAATCCAACCCTGCTAGTCGACCTTCCGAAACTTCGAGATCGTGCAATTGTCCGCCTTGATCCAAATGAAAGCGCTGACTTGCTCGATGCTGTAGAAGAAGGAACTAACTTGAGCGAAAGACAAAAGCTTTTCCATGACAAAAATAAACAACGGGATTTAGCACTTGTCACTCTGCTTTTAGGCACGGGTATTCGGGTTAGCGAATGTGCGGGACTGGATATCAGCGATGTAAACTTCGCAAATAATTCTTTCTTAGTCACGCGCAAAGGCGGAGACCAAGAAATCTTATATATGCCCGAAGAAGTGGCAGAAGCTCTTACAAAATATGTTAATGAAGAGCGAAATGAGATGCTCAAAAATACACAGATAGACCCTGGGGCGCTTTTTTTGTCATTAAGGCGCAGCCGGCTCACTGTAAGCAGCATTGAAAAGATGCTAAAAAAGTATGCATTAAATGCTGTCCCACTAAAAAACATTTCCCCGCACAAGCTTAGAAGCACTTTTGGAACAAATCTATACCGAGAAACCAACGATATCTATCTGGTTGCTGATGTGCTTGGGCATAAGGATATAAACACTACAAGACGCCATTACGTCACAATGGACGAAGATAGAAAAAAACAAGCTGCAAAAGTGACAAAATTGCGTGATTAAGAATGCCATTTCGATTAAAAAGATCGAATAAAAAGATTTATTGAGGTGAAAAATGTCCGGAAAAGCGACACTAATCCAAGAAAAAATACTCGACTTTATTAAAGAAGAAGTTCGAAAAAAGGGCTATGCTCCCTCTGTGAGAGAAATCGGAGCAGCTGTTGGTTTGTCTTCTTCATCATCTGTCCATGGACACTTGAAGTCGCTAGAAAAAAAAGGCTATGTAAGACGAGACCCAAAAAAACCTCGTGCGCTTGTATTAGCTGGCCAGAATGTGCTTCTAGAAACTATTAACGCACCAATAATTGGCACAATTACAGCAGGAAATCCCATAACTGCTTTTGAAGATTATCAGGACCTCTTTCCCCTACCCGCTTCATTTTTTAATGGCGGAGACAGCCATGAATATTTCATGTTGCAAGTGAAAGGATCCAGTATGATAAATGCAGGCATTATGGACAAAGATTATGTCATTGTGCAAAAACAGGAATACGCTAAAAACAGTGATATTGTTGTTGCATTGATTGGCGATGAAGCAACAGTAAAAACTTACTACAAGGAAATGAACAGGATTCGCCTTCAACCAGAAAATCCCATGATGAACCCGATTTATTCGAAAGATGTTGTTATTCTGGGCAGAGTTGTCGGAGTTTTTCGAAAAATCTAGCCGAAATCAAACACTAGAACTCCAATTTTCCAGAAAACTCGAAATGCAAAACAACTTTTTGTTTTATAAATTGAAGTATGGAGCCTTAACACGCTGGAAGAAGCTGAAGTTACAATGCCTAACAACATGAGCCTCCACGAAAGCAACCCTCCCCTGCCCTATGCTGGTTTTTAAGAGTAGGTTGCGGTTATCACTCGAAAACATCAAACTCCCACATTGCAGTATAATGGCGTGAGTATATCTTGTTAAACGTAACGCATGGCAGCCTGTCCACTATCAGCTCTGTTTGATTTGATAAGGACAGGCTTCATTGCTACCTAGAAAATATATCAATTACATGGCAAGCAAAAGAACTGTGCAAACACAGAATAAATCCACAGAGTATACATCAAAATTGTTTTGTGAACAATTTTCAATTAAGGAAGCTCTTTTGCAATTACAGATATCATAAAATCCGAATAAGAGAGATAAATATGCCAAAAATCGAAGTTGACATTCATGGAATGACTGTATCAGAAGCAAAATACAAACTAGAAAGGCTTATTGTTTCAGCTGCGCCGAATACCGAAATGACTGTCATACATGGTTACAGAGGTGGAAACGCCCTTGCTGAAATGGTGAGAAAAGCCCTCAAAAACAAACGTATAAAACAGAAAATCCTCTCGATGAATCCTGGTGAAACAACACTATTAATATCTTGACAACTTTCCCTGCCAGCTTTGAGAAATCCATGATTTGGACCCAAAGCTTGTAGGGCAAATGACCAGTTGTCCATAATGTGTACACTACTCGCTCTAATATGGACTCTGTTTTGATGGTACCAAATGATGAAATGGATCATGAAGCAACCGGACCAGATGGCAACTGCATATTATTTGGTACTAATATCTTTGAATACCAATGAATAAATACGCATAAAAAGCTAACATCCAAGACCCTATATATGATCAAAGCTACAAGTTTAGTATTTAGAAAGTTGAAATTGATAGAAAGAGTTTTAAATTCTAGGCAGGTAAGTTTAGTAATTGCGTAGGGGTTCTATCTTCTAAAAGATTAAGACGGAAAAATCAGAGTAAGGCGGCAGGGGCAAATGCTGGCATAGAAAGAGATGCCATCATTCTACTCTTGTTTATGCCATACATCCTTTTGCCCAGCACAGAGTACACACACTTGTCTGCTATCTAGCTGTTTTGCGGTTTTAATTACAGCCATGCCTAGTGCACAATAGGGTACACCTCCTTATAGGGGCGGTTTTGCCACTCGCTGGTTTCAGGATGCTTTTTTTAGCCCTTCGTGTGGTTCTGCCAGCAGACATGTTTTTCAGATTTGACAGGAAAGCATCTTATAATTTAGCAACCGCATTCGCAAGTGCAATCTTTACATGCTCATAGGTCAATCCCCCCTGCTGGTATACAATGAACGGTTCTCTCATTGGCCCGTCAGCACTTAGCTCAATAGAAGAGCCTTGAATAAAATTCCCTGCCGCCATAATCACTTCATCGTCATATCCAGGCATGCTCCATGGCTCTGCTATTGCAAATGAGTCGACTGGGGACATTGATTGAATAGCATTGCAATAAGCGACCACTTTTTCTGCAGAACCAAGGACAATGGCTTGAATGATATCGCTTCGCTTGTCAAATGGCCCCGGGAATACTTGGTATCCTCTTTTCGACAAAGTCAGTGCTGTCAAAGCCGCGCCTTTGAGCGCATTTGCTACTATACTCGGAGCCATAAAAAGCCCTTGCAGGTAACTTCTTGATTCTCCGAGGCTCGCTCCGACCTCATAGGCAATACCTGGCGCAGTAAGCCGTGCAGCAATCTTGTCCATATATTCTTCTTTGCCGCATATATAGCCTCCGCTTTTCGCCAACCCGCCGCCAGGGTTTTTAATAAGGGATCCAGCAATAATATCTGCGCCATAGTCAAGAGGTTCATCTTTCTCTAATAGCTCTCCATAACAATTGTCAACAAAGACTACTAAATCCTTGCGCCGCTTTTTCAATTCTCGAATAGCCTTCCCTATTTCTTCGAGCCCTAAAGCCTTATGGGTGCTATAACCAGTAGAGCGCTGGAGATATATCAATTTTGTGTTGGGTTTTATGCTTCCAAGGCATAAAGGCAAATCTATCGACCCATCACTTAGCAAGTCAACTTGGCTATATCCAATATTGAAGTCCCTAAGGCTTCCGAGATTAGATTTGTCTTGGCTGTTTCCAATCGTTTGCCGGATAGTGTCATATGGAGAACCTGTAATGCTGAGCATCTCATCGCCAGGCCTAAGCAACCCAAAAAGAGCCAAGGAAATAGCATGTGTGCCGCTAGCAATTTGATGCCTTACCAACGCTTTCTCAGCTCTAAAAGTTAATGCGTAAATTCTCTCGCAAACATCACGGCCTTCGTCGTTGTACCCATAACCGGTAGCCTCAAAAAAATGCCGTTCACTCAAAGAGCATTCCCTCATTGCATCAAGGATTTTCAGTTGGTTATGGAAAGCAATCTCCTCGATTTGCTTAAACACATCCTTCAGCTCTAATTGACTCTCTTCAATTTCGGCTAAAATACCAGCATCAATCATTAAGCGCCTCCACCATCCTTTCAACCACTCCATTTAGGCCTAACAAACCAATATCAAGCCACTTTATCTCTTTGTTGCGCCTAAACCATGTCATCTGCCTTTTGGCATAATTTCTCGTCAACTGTTTTATCTGTGAAATGGCATCCTCAAGGCTGCACTCACCATGTAAAAAAGCAGCAATTTGTTTATATCCAAGCGCTTGCATGCTATTAGCGCTTCTGCTTATTCCCAGCTCGATCAATTCTCGAACTTCATCCACAAAACCTAACTCAATCATCCCATCAACCCGTTTTTCGATCTTGGTATACAGCTCCTGTCGGTCCAAATACATACCAAAACAAAATGTGTCCGGAAACCGATAAGTTTTCTGGATTGCAGCAGAACTTTTTCTCTTGCCTGTTGCCAAATAATACTCAATGGCTCTAACTACCCTTTTAACATTCTCTTTGTCTGTGTTCTGCGCATACTCCAAGTCGATTTCGGCAAGCCACTCAAACAATCTTTCGCTGTCACCATCACTTCTCAATCGGCTCAACTCCTCGTTTTCCGGGACAGAATAATCATCTTGCCCAAAGACATAGGAACTATAAACAACACTGTCATGATAAAAGCCGCTTCCCCCTGCAATGATTGGCACACTGCCATGACTAGCTACATTCTCAATGCAAGAAATAGCCATTTTCTGGTATAAGGCGACATCCATATCTTCTGCTGGGTCTAAGACATCGATCATCCAGTGCTGGACACCTTTCATTTCGTCTGCAGTGACTTTCGCTGTGCCAATGTCCATTTTTCTATACACTTGGTAGGCATCTGCGCTGATGATATGGGCGCATCCTAATTTTAAGGCTAGCTCAATTGCAGCAGAGCTTTTTCCAGTGGCTGTTGGCCCGATGATTGATATCAACATGCTAGACCCTTTCGAAGGCTTTCATAAACTGTAGTTTGCTTATGCGGGATATAATTGGCCTACCATGTGGGCAAACATAGGGCATCTGCGTGTTTGACAAATCAACAGCCAATTTCTTTACCTCAAGCTCAGATATCTCATTGCTTGATCTAATGGCATCGTGGCAAGCCCTCCTGATCAAGCTCTCGCACCTGTCATATGTGTCAACGATATGTCCTGCGCCAAGCTCGGACACAATAGATTCAACAAGGCTTTTCGGATCTTCAAAGCCATTGTATGCAGGAATCGCTCTACAAGCAGCGATTCCTGGTCCCATAAGGTCAAACTCAAACCCAATTCCAGCTAGCAAAGACAAGCTGTTTAATATGGCTTGCTCAGTTGACGGGTCGACATCTACAGCAACCGGAACTAGCAAGTTCTGGATTGGAATCGCATCAGATTTTAAAGCTGCCATATACTCCTCGTACAATACTCTTTCATGGGCAGCGTGGTTATCGATTATAAAAATATCATTGTCAACCTCAAACATGGAATACACGCCGAATGCACATCCGACAAATTTCATGTTGGCGATTGCATATATGAGAGACTTGTCAATTTCAATTTTTGGTGCAAGTTGGACAGGCTCTTTCTTTGAATGTTTCGGTACGATAATTTCTGCTTCTTTCTCCATGCCTTGGCTTAGAAATGTGCTTTCATCATAACTGTATACTGACTCAGGCAACTGGACAGCGGCATTTGGGGCGACATAATGCGCCACAGATTCAAACATTTGGTTCGTGACTTGCCAAGGGGCTTCATACACGCCCACTATTGAAAACTCTTCCTTAATGGCAAAAGAATCTGCCAATGCCTTTTTTATAGCTTGTTTTGCCATTAACGTGATAAGAGACTCATTTAACAGCAACACACTGGTTTTTGCTGGATGGATGTTTACATCCACGTATTTATATGGCAATTCAATATACAGCAAAAAAGCCGCGCCCTTCTTCCCGCACACATCGTGATAAGCGTCATCAACAGCCTTATTTAGAGCAGGGCATCTTACATATCTGCCATTCAAAATGACTACTCTTGCCGAATGCTTTCCGATAAAAGACGGCGAAGTCAAGAAACCTTTTATTACAAGAGGCTCGTCATTGTAATCAAGATCCAATGCCCCCTCAAGGAACCGCTTCCCGAGGACAATGGCTGCAACATTTTTTATGTCGGATGACCCGTCAGTATGAAACGCGACCCTTCCATCGCAAACAAGCTTTACTGCCACTTCCGGGTGGGACAAGGCAAGCATGCCTGCAACTGTAATAACAGCTGCAGTCTCATTGGAGTCTTTTTTCAAATGTTTTCGCCTAGCTGGAACATTCGAGAATAAATCCCTTGCTTCGATAGCAGTGCCAATAGCGTATGGGACAGGTTTTTGCCCGGTAACTATGCCATACTCAGCAGTCAATTCAAGCCCCGTTTTATCTGCAATTGACCGGCTTTTCACCACCATTTTTGAAACAATGCAAATTGATGCAAGCGCCTCTCCTCGAAAACCTAAAGTCGACACCCCGTCGAGGCTGTTATAAACCTTGCTTGTCGCATTGCGCATAAGGGCGCGTTCAAGATCCTCATTTGCAATGCCTTCCCCATCGTCACTCACTCTAATGAGGGTCTTGCCGCCACTTTCGATCTCGATAGTTATGTTAGAGGCGTTTGCGTCAATAGAGTTCTCAACCAACTCTTTAATAGCGGCTGCCGGATTAGTCACAACTTCGCCTGCAGCAATCCTATCTACAATTTCTTTTGCAAGTATTTGTATTTTTCCCATTCCACCACCTTGGAAACAGCACTCTAAATTCCAGCCAAGTCCTTTTTAAGTTTGAAAACAAAGTTCATTACTTCAATCGGACTGAGCTCGTCTAAAGGTAAAGTCACAATCTCGTTGATAGCATTGTTCTTTTTATAATTAAACAAATTATAGGCGCTTTCACTCTCTTTAATCGCAATTTTTGATCCAGAAGCGGATCTGGTTTTGGGGTTGCTCTTAGACGCCTCTAATGAGTCAAGCAGCTCTTGGGCGCGATCAAGCAAAACAGGCGGCAACCCTGCCAGCCTTGCAACTTCAATCCCATAGCTGCGGTTTGATGGCCCTCGAACAACTTCATGGGTAAACACAACGCCCTCATCAGTTTGAATCAAACGGATTGAGTAGTTTACCACACCCTCAAAAACACCTTCAAGTTCGCACAATTCATGGTAATGGGTTGCAAAGAGACATTTCGCGCCAATGTAGTCGTGGTTTGCTATATATTCCAAGACGGCTTGCGCTATAGAAAGACCGTCAAATGTGCTAGTGCCCCTGCCAACCTCGTCCAATATTATCAAGCTATTTGCTGTTGCATTCCTGACGATGTTGGCGACTTCGCTCATTTCTACCATGAACGTGCTTTGTCCACTTGCGATATCATCACTAGCTCCTACCCTTGTGAAGACCTTGTCTACCACACACAAATCAGCGCTGGTGCAAGGAACAAAACATCCAATTTGGTTCATTAAAGCAATTAGGGCAACTTGCCTTATATATGTAGATTTGCCAGCCATATTTGGTCCGGTGATAACAAGCATCCGATTGGCATTGCCATCCAGATGGGTATCATTTGGAATAAACTCATTTATATCGAGCATGCACTCAATCACAGGGTGCCTGCCATCCTGTATATTTATCACTCCAGCTTCGTTAAGCGCTGGGCGCACATACCTTTGTTTCTTGCTTACAAATGCAAGGGATAGAAGGGCATCAATAATTCCTAGCCTCATTGATGTGTCTTGCATCCTCGCAAGACAAAGTGTGAGTTTTGACAAGATGTCTTGGTAAACTTTTGCCTCTATGGCAACAATAGCATCTTGGGCTCCTAGCAGCTTCGATTCAAGATCCTTTAGTTCATCTGTATAAAACCGCTCTGCGTTTGCCAAGGTCTGCCTTCTCACAAAATGGCTCTGGACGTTTGCCAAGTTGCTATTTGACACCTCAAAGTAGTAGCCAAAGACTTTGTTATATTTAATCTTCATGTTCTTTATTCCAGATGCCTGCCGCTCCTTGGCTTCAACGCTTAAAAGAATTTCCTTCGAGTTTTGCACAAGTTTTTTAAGCTCGTCAATTGCTCCGTCAAAGCCGCTTTTTATCAAAGAGCCGTCTTTAACATTCGCCGAACAGTCATCTGAAATGCTTCGAACAAGCAAAGATGATACATCCGGCATCTCATCAAGACCATCCAGCAACTCGCCAACCAACCCTTCTGATATTGGGCTAAAAAGCTCTTTAAACGAGGGCAGCATTAGCAGAGTGTCTCTAAGGGAAATCATCTCTCTGCCATTAATTGAACCATAGCCGATTTTCGAGGAAAAACGCTGCAAATCGCACATCACCGATAATTGTTTACGCGCTTCATCAGCTATTATCGGATTTGCGCAAAAACTCTCGATAGAGTCATGGCGCCTAGAAATTTGGGTGATATCAATCAAAGGCTCATTAAGCATTCTGCGCAATGTCCTAGCTCCTGCAGCACTCGATGTGTAGTCTAAAACCCCGAGCAAACTGCCTCTTTTTGAAGCTGACCTCATAGTTTCTGTTAACTCAAGGTTCCTCTTTGTCGCATAATCCATATCCATGCAATTGTCTGCAAGAGAAGTAATCTTGTTGATATGGGCAAGCTCATTTTTTTGAGTTTCCCTTAAATATGCAAACAACGCCCCGCAAGCTTTGATCAATGGCTCTTTGTTTCCAATCCCGCTAGCATCGACACTGAATATTTTTAATTGCTGTTCAATCTCCTCTTGTGCCCGCTTTGTCTCGAAGTACGTTGTAGACAAAGGAGTAAAAGACCTGCTATTTGATACAAGTGCATTTTTAAGCTCTGGATCGGAATATAAAACAGTATTGCACAGGGCTTCGGCAGGCATAAGTTTTGATATGAAGCTTGTAAAGTTTGCTTTTGAATCGGCGCTTATCAAACGGCAATGAACCTCGCCAGTCGATATGTCGGCATAACAGATGCCAAATTCAAGCTTGTTGTAATAAATACAAGCAATATAGTTGTTTGCGTCTTGAGAAAGGGATTTGCCTTCAATGATAGTCCCTGAGCTTACAATGCGGGTAATTTGGCGGTCGACAATGCCTTTTGCCTGGCTAGGATCTTGGATTTGCTCGCAAATTGCGACCTTATAGCCTTTATCAACCAGCTTGGAGATATATGAATCAACTGAATGGAATGGCACCCCACACATTGGGGCTTTTTCCTCCAGCCCGCACTCTCTGCCAGTTAAAACAATGTCCAACTCCTTTGATGCTTTTATGGCATCGTCAAAAAACATTTCATAAAAATCCCCTAGCCTGAAAAAGAGCAATGCATCAGGCACTTCCTCGTGTATTGCCAAGTATTGGCGCATCATTGGTGTCAGACCCATTTTCGCTCCTCAATATGTCCAAACAAGTGGGAAGGTTTGCCTTCAGTGATCTTCACGAAAACTGTTTCGCCCGCTTGGGCTTGTCCAGTGAAATTTACCAGTTTGTTGGACATTGTTCTACCAGATAATATATTCATGTTTTTGGTTGAAGGCCCATCCACTAGTATCTCTTGGGATGTTCCGACATACCTCTCGCTATCTTGAGCCATAATGTTGTTTTGAAATGCAACGAGATAGTTGAAACGTTCTTTTATCACATGCTCTGGAACGACATTATCCAAATTGTATGCTTTAGTGCCTTTCCTTGGTGAAAAAATAAAAGTAAAAGCTCCCTCAAACTTGCATTTATCCATAACTTCCATCGTTTGTTCAAAATCCCAGTCTTCTTCTCCAGGAAATCCAACGATAATATCGGTTGTTATACTGACTCCTTTTATACTCTCCCTGATATTGGCTGCTAAATCAAGATACCACTCCTTGCTGTATACCCTGTTCATAGAAGCGAGTATCTTTGAGCTTCCTGATTGCAAAGGAAGATGAATGCTGTTGCAAATTTTATTGCTTGCGTTGATAGCCTCAATAATATCAACTCCAAAGTCTTTGGGATGCGAAGTCATAAACCTGATACGTTCTATGCCCTTAACCACAGCCACATCCAACAGCAAGTCTGAAAAGCGTTCAATGAAGTTTGACTTGATGCCATATGAATTGACATTTTGCCCAAGTAACATTACCTCTTTACATCCATTAGCTGCTAGATCCTTTATCTCGGTTATGATATTTGCAGCCTCCCTGCTCTTCTCCCTCCCGCGTGCAAAAGGGACTATACAGTAAGAGCAATAGTTATCGCATCCGTTCATTATAGTGACAAATGCCTTATGGGCATAACTTCTTTTAATTGGAAGCCCTTCCTCTATATCTGAGTCTTCAAGGATTTCCCGCTGCGTTTTTCCTGTCTCTATTCGCTTTGTTAACAATTCCTCGAGGCTCGATAAATTGTGGGTTCCAAAAATTATATCAACCGGGTATTTTGACATTATTTCTTCTGCTGCGCCATCTTGCTGGGCGAAACAGCCACATACTGCAATTAGCATATCCGGCTCTTTAGCTTTTCGAGCTTTTGCTGCACCGAGATGCCCAAAAAACTTCTCATCTGCATTGCCCCTGATACTGCATGTATTAAACAAGACAAGATCAGCACTAGTATAGTTTGATTCTGATAGTCCAAGCTCCATCAACATACCAGCAATCTTCTCGGAATCGTTTTCGTTCATCTGGCAACCAAAAGTTTGTATATAAAATGTATCCATTTACATTCACATTTCCTAAATTATAAAAAGGCTTGGTAGACAAGAAATTATCTACCTTTGCCCTTGCTGGATAAGAACCTCTAGTATTACTGTATTAAATTATAGCATAAAGCCAATTTTCTGCCAAGAAATGCTTACTTTGCATCTGTGCTAAACACATGAATGATATTCTTTAAGATATGTCCAAAATGCGATATGAATACAAAACACTATTTATGTATGCAAGCAATGATGTAATTTTATCATACTGTATTTTGAATGGATCAAATCAATTAGAACACTGTACATCGCTCCCTTTAAAAGCAGAACCGAATACAGCATCGATTATGAAATCTAAAACTTTGTCTCGCTCGTCTTTTTCATGAAAGTCAAAGCCGAATAAGTCTTTGCACAAGCCCTTTCTCAAAAACAAGCCTTGCATGGTAGATAGGAGAGTAAAAAACAAAAGCATTTGCTCTTCTTTTGTGCAAGTGAAACTCGAAGTATTATTTGTTGCAAAAACAATGGATTTTATTGTAATATCGCTCAACGTAGGGCTTCTTAAATCAATAAAAATTGCTATCTTCGAAAGAGCGGGATTCAAAATGAAAAAATCGAATATCAGCTTTGCATTGTGTTTTAGGTTTTCTATGGCTGTCCCATCTGTTTTCGGAAACAATGGCATGGAAGAAGAAAGCGCATCAGATATAATGCGTTGAATGCATAACTCGATCAAGTTGTCTTTTGACTTGAAATGATAATTTACCAGCCCAACACCAACATTTGCGCTCTTTGCGATTGCTCTAGTGTTGATATTTGAGACATCTCCATCACTCTTTTCGATAAGGCATATTGTAGCTAACAATATCTTCTCTTTGACAGCATCAGGGTCTCTTGATACCATTTTACAACCTCTTGAACACTGTAGTATATAGTCCCTTGCCCTTTGAACAAAGCCCAATATGATCATGTATGATAATGACTGATATTGCAAGTTATTTTGGCATATTTCCAATGCATTCGATAATGGTTGATAAAGTTCGAAATAAATTACATGGAAAAAACCTGGACATGCCGCTAAATTGCCATTCCCACCAATTTCGACATTGAAAAGCTTCCCCATTGCATCGAAGAAGGCCTTAGTATCCTGCGAACCATTCTTCTCTTTGTACATGAGCAACTTGAGTCTACTATAGTTTATCTGGACTTCATGGCAGAGGTGAAAGCTAAGGCAAATCGAAAAAGCAAGACAAACAAAGAACCAACATGAAGCGTAAAATGCGAATAGCACACTTTTAGATTCTTGTGGCTTGAACAGATAATCCGTCCTGGTTAAAACCTAAACTATCGATGAGTCAAATGGCTGCAACCGCTCCTAGACGAAAAACGCAAACGTTTTTTTCACAAGCACTGCTTTTGTTTGCAGCTGCTCATGGCTCTTTAGAGCCTTCGCTTGCACAGTGGCTCCAAAGAGCCTACTACGCTCATCTCGAAGTAAACAAGGCTCAAGGGCTGGCTATGTTGCAGCTTGGCAGCATGCGCTTTTGTGTTTTTTACAGCCATCAGACGATGCGTGAAATATTTGGTTGCTAACATTCCTATTGGCGCTATAAAGTCGAATACGAGGAGTGATTGGTCAACTAACATTACGGAGATGCATAGTCCTGGCGATTGCCTTCTGACCCGTGCCAATTGCGCGCGAAACGGCAAATCCATTCCTACGCTTATAAATGCTCCAAAGTATGGTATTTATGACTCCTAAACTAAGGGCAAGGAAATGGAAAAGCGTTAATATTCAATCGTCATTCAATTCATACTCGTTAATGAATATTATCGGTAAATTCTATCCCCTGCCTACCTTCCAGAAACTTATGTCTTCTTTTTCGCCAGCAGCAATTATCGACACCATAAATCCTCTGAAAATATAGTTTAGCCATCGCAAGCATCTCCATTATCGCTTACTTACTGCGCTCGCATTCTACCAGCCTGATTATCATGCTTGCATGGTTACAAGCTTCCCTCTAAAAGGACATGTCGTTGTCATGTTGTTCTTGGTATAATACAAAAGACAAATGGCGAGGACCGAAGGGGGTATTCGTCCTATGAAACTTGACCGATTGATTGGCATATTGAACGTGTTACTGCAAAATGACCGTGTGACCGCCCCATACTTGGCTGAGAAGTTTGAAGTCAACCGCCGAACCATTGGGCGTGACATTGACGCACTGTGTATGGCTGGAATCCCTATTGCGACATATCAAGGCACAGGCGGCGGCATTTCAATAGCAGAAGGGTTCAAACTGGATAAAAGCGTTCTGACCACTGACGAACTCTCCGGGATTATCGCCGCGCTGAAAGGCATTGGCAGTGTTTCAGATCAAACACAGATAGAGCGGACTTTGGACAAACTCCACGCTAATAAAAATGCGGTCATTTCCCTTCGCGAACCAGTAATAATCGACCTTGCCTCGTATTACAAAGGGCAGCTAACCGAAAAGATTGAATCTATTAAACGCGCTGTAATCGAAGTGCGGCTTATAGAGTTTGATTATTACTATGCAAAAGGCGAAAACCACCGCGTCATCGAGCCTTACTTTGTGATTTTCCAGTGGACTTCGTGGTATGTGTTCGGCTTCTGTTTAGAACGGCAGGACTGGCGAATGTTCAAGCTACTGCGTTTATGGAATTTAGGTGCGCTCGATATAACCTTTACGCCACGAGAGATACCGCAGGAAAAACAAGATTTCCAAATCATGTTTGATGGTGACATTAAAGTTGTCGCGCTTTTCGACCTCTCAGCCAAATATAGGCTGATAGAAACATATGGCTTTGAATGCTTTATCGAAACCGGTGATGGACTGCTATTTGAAATGGGTTTTTCCAACCGTGATTACTTGATAAGCTGGCTGCTTGGATTCAAAGACATGGTAAAAGTATTAGAGCCGCTGGATATAGTGGATGAATTACAAGCCACTGCCGAAAATATTTTGTCGCTGTACCAATAAACAAGACGAACTATTGTCGTGTTTGGACTGTTATGTTTATATAAAACGGGGGGAAAAGGCAAATGGAATACCTGATAAAGACAAATCCAACATTGTCAGTTTGCGGTCTGAATTGTGGGCTATGCCCAAATTACCATATAAATACCACCGGGAAATTCAAATGCCCAGGTTGTGCCGGTGAAGGATTCTCAGGGGCACATCCAACATGCGCTATACTATCATGTTGCCAAAGCAAAGGTGTTGAGTATTGCTGGCTGTGCAGCGACTATCCTTGTTATAGATATGAAAATGCAGATGCTAGCGATTCCTTCATCACGCACAAGAATCAATTGAAGGATATTGACAAAGCAAGGCAAATTGGGATAGACGCTTATGTTGGCGAACAGAGCGAAAAAATATCTATACTGCAAAATCTGCTTGCCAATTACAACGATGGGCGAAAAAAGAGCTTTTTCTGCGTTGTCGTAAATCTCTTGGAACTGCAGGATGTTAAAAGGGTAATCCGACAGATTGAAAACGAAGTGGACCCTAGCGACCCAATTAAGGAAAAGGCAAGGACTGCAACACGGTTGTTCCAGGCTTTAGCTGATGAGCGGTTCATTACATTGAAATTACGGAAAAAATAGTAAGTATTCTCGTCAATGCCCCTGCTAGATTATAGATCGAGGCATATTTTAATTCAACCGTCCTCGCAAAAAATGAGAGGTGGCTGGCTTGTCAAAACACAGAATCAAGAATTCTTAGTGTATCAACAGTATGTAGCAACAGTGCTGGATCACTTGACCTGGGGGAGGTCCCTTGACCTTGTGGGGAAAGGTGGAGCCTTCCCCTAGACCTTTGCCCTTGGTAGGCGGAGGGCGCCGCAGGCCTCCACGTTTTTTTCGTAGCTGCCATCATTCACACCACATCGAAAGCCGCTCCATACACTTGGCATGGCCTCTTGTATTTCAAGCTCTGGCAGGGGCGGCCGAAGTTGTATTCGTTGGCATAATTCCTGATTCCTTGGCGCAATTCCCGTGGGCTTGCGTATTCAGCTAGGTGAATATGCCCGACCTTCAGGCTGCGAAGCCAACGCCCGACAACCACGTTGTCTATCCACCGCGCCTTGCCATCCATGCTCTGGCGGATCCCATGCCTCTGATCAGGGCGGCATACTCGCCGCTTGTGAATTGGCTTCCTTGGCCAGAATCGATGGTTGCCGGTGTGCCATGCTTTTCAATCGCGCTTCTAGCCGCCTTCAATACTGGCGCGGTTTCCAGCGTGCCGCTGAGCTCCCAGCCTATCAGGCGCCGGTTGTGCCAGTCAATTATTGCTGCCAGGCACATGTGCCCATCTCTTGCATATACTCTTCACCAGCTGTCACCCTCAATGCCGCCGCACCTGGGCTTGTCCGCCAGTTTCCGAGCCCCCATCCAGCAATGCCTTGTGTGCCAATAGTCGATCCTTTTCTTGATTCGCCCCTCTAGCCCCCGCTCTTCCTCTGTATGCTCCCTGGGCTCATAGTAGAAACTGATGCGGCCCACTCCTGGAAGCTCGCATTGCCGCTTCACAGCCAGCTCCTCATGTTTTGCCGCCAGCGCGAGCCTTCCGCCCATGTCCGCTAAGCTTCTTATGCACCGATTTTAAAAAATCATTTTCCATCGCGGGCTGCCCGGTTTCGCTTGGCATGCCTTTTCAAGCTCTTCCATTCCACCGATCCGGCGGGCAGCAGCCTTTTCGTCACGGCTCTGGCTGGCCGCCCTTGGCGAGTTCTCCACAAACTCCGATTTCCAATTGCCAAGCTAGTTGAGGCTGATGTTTTCCCTCGACGCTATCTCCCTCATCGTAATTTCTTCGTGCAAAACTTCGATTGCCAGTTTTGCTATGTATTCTGGACTGTATTATCTTCTCTTTGCCATGATGTCTCCTGCTTTCAGTGAATTATGCCTTGCATCATTACATTAAGAAAATTGATTTTCGTGTCCAGTTTCTCCAGACCGTAATAATGCATGCAAACACTTCGAGTGAATACTGCGCCAAAGCTTTGAAGACAGGACTCCAATTGAAGTTTCTAACGACCCTAAAAAAGGATATTTAAACATTTGGCAAAACAGTCTTGGCATTGAAGTCTACTTTAGACAAAGACAAATGCTGCTGGACTTCGTAGATTTGGCAATCGTAATCTGTATCGCTCCCAGTATGGATAAGTCCAGGTCGTTGGTGCATGGACTTTCAACTCCCCAGAGAAATAAATCTATCTGTGAAAAGAACCAAGTATCTAAAAAAGAGTTGCAAAGATTGTTTTTGTGTCAGAAGTAATGATTCCATCTGGCTTATACGCTGCTACTATCGACAATTCTGAAGGAGTATTGACATCCCTTATAAAGAAACTGGCGTTGCGAGATTGAAGGTATGAATAAAAAGAGGGTGGATATATTTCCAAATCCCAAGCATTAATTTCAATATGTTGAAATGGCAATTTCACTAAAAAGCCTAGCCCTCGAGATTGGTATTTATATATTTTTTCAAGTTCATTTCTTGTAGCGCATCTTAGCGAGTATGCTCCAACATCACTGCAAGAAGTTTTGATAACAATCTGATTTTTGCTCAAGTTATGCTTGTGGGCAAGCGAATCAATAGAGAAGATGGCACCATCCGCTTTGTTGCCGAAGCTCCCTAAATCAATTATGTATTTGCTGTACGGATAAGCATTAAAAAGATCACTTAATGAAAGAGGCGGGTGTTGTTGGTTCTCATATGCCTTTACACCATCCCCATTTGTATAGTGATATGCGAAATTCAAGTCTAAGAGTTCCTCGTATTTTAAATCCGAGATTTTTCCAGATTCTTTATCCGACAAGATAGACAAATCATCGCTTGTGGCTACCACTAATATTCCATCTTTGGTCATACGCAATTCTATTGCAAATATAACAGCCCCATCCTTTGCAGCCTCATAAAAGGATGCAAATATATTTTCTGGGTATATCCCGGGATAGCTCGAATCAAAAGCAATGTAGCTTTCTCCGTCAAGTGACTTCACAAATGGATTTATTGTAGTTGAATCGTTGCCATTTCCAATAAGCCATAATACAATCGAGAATAAAGCAAAAGCACATATTAAAGCAATAGCAATATTGATGACTCTTCTCATGTGAACAATATACACGCCTCCAATAATGGAATAAGCCAAATATTGGCACTAATTTCGCTTTGTAGATTTATTTTTTTTTTGGTGATATAATTTCAGAAGGCAAAGTAGGTATTTCCTGCTTGATAAAAAAAATGAGGTAGTTTGCTATGGCCGATAATTTAATATGTGCCACTTCTGAATTGCCAATTATTCTATATGTCGCCGACATGAGGGAGACAGTGGCCAAAATGGCCCAGATCCATAACGCAAGCCCAAGCGCTGCAGCTGCCGCTGGTAGGACGTTGACAGCATGTACAATAATTGCTGCAATGCAAAAATATGATGAAGCTTCAATAACTTGCACAATCAATTGTGATGGAGAAATTGGCAGGATAATCACAGTAGCGAACACAGTTGGCCATGCCAAATGTGAGATACAAAACCCGGCTGCCACATTCAGGCGCAATGAACAAGGAAAAATCGATGTTGCTGGCATAGTTGGCTCAGGCACACTGACTGTCATTAAGGACGTAGGGCTTGACAAGCCATACATTGGACAAACCCCCCTTGCGACCGGCGAGATTGCCGAGGATTTTGCGTACTACTTTGCCAAAAGTGAGCAGGTGCCGACAATCACAGCTCTAGGGGTATTGGTAGACGCAAATGCGAAAGTGGCGTATGCGGGAGGATTTGTCTTAATGGCAATGCCTGGATTGGAAGAAGAGCACATAGCAGCGCTCGAAAACAAAATAAACCAGATACCACCGGTCAGCGAAATGTTCAAGTCTGGCCATGATTGTGCCAGCATTGCAGAGCTGTTGATAGGCAACCTTGGAAGCTTTCAAATAATTAAGCAACTCGAACCAAGTTACAAGTGTGATTGCAGCAAAACCCGCCACGAAAAAGGGCTTATCGCCTTAGGGCGTGAAGAACTGCAGGAAATTATCGACGAAGGAAAAGACATTAAAACACACTGCCATTTTTGCAATAGTGAATATGAGTTTTCTATTGAAGAATTGGGCACTTTGCTTGGCGAAGCTTGAAATTAATTATTAATCTAATGCAATTAGGCAACGGCAGGAAACATCGCCTGCCGTTATTTTCATTCTTTCTTTTTTCTCTTATATTCTAGAAACGAATCAACTAGCATGTCTGAGCAATATCCAACAACTGTGCCAAGCAGGGCTCCAGCTAAAATGTCGCTTGGATAGTGCAACAACAAATAGATTCTAGTAAATGCCAACAAAGAGCCGAAAATATATATTGGAATTGAAAGCTTCCGATAAGCCCTGGAGAATAAAAATGCCCCTGCAAAAGCTGAAGACGAATGCCCTGATGGGAAGGAAAAATCTACAGGCGGAGATTCCAAAGGAGTCGCCAGCCCCATAGCAAGATAAGGGCGCAGCCTTTTTACTAACGGTTTTAGCAAGGAATTTCCCACTAATTGGACTGCAACCAGAGATAAAACCAGAGAGAATCCATATTTTCGGGTATCTTTCCTGAAAATCAGTAGCAACGCTATCACAATCCATACCATGCCATGTTCTCCAATAGAAGTTAAAGCAATCATGAATTTATCGAGGACAGGGGCATTGGCTTTGTTGAAAAATAAAATAGAATTTGAATCAATACCTATCATTGTTATAAACCAGTCCTTTCTTGCTATTTTAAAAAGCATATTTTATTTATCCACCAGCAATAGCGATGCTTAATTATTCCCTTTCATTGAGAGCGAAATGCGCTTTCGGTCAAGGTCAACCTCAAGTATTTCCACATTGACAATATCGCCTACTTGCACTACTGTAAAAGGATCCTTTATAAACTTGTCGCTCATCCTGCTAATGTGAACCAATCCATCTTCATGGACTCCTATGTCAACAAACGCCCCAAAATCAGTCACATTTCTGACAGTGCCTTTCATTACCATGCCAACCACAAGATCCGAAAGCTCAAGGACTGTGCTGGAAAAAGACACTTTGCCAAGCTCGTCACGGGGATCCCGGCCTGGTTTTAGCAGCTCTGCAATAATATCAGCCAAGGTATACTCCCCTACCCCGATACGCTCGGATGCTTCTCTCTTGTTAATCCCCGCAAGCCTTGACTGGGCAGCTTTTGCCCCATCTTTCAAGCTTTCCTCGCCAACCCCTGCATACTCAAGCAGCGACTTTGCCACCTCGTAACTTTCCGGATGCACACCAGTATTGTCCAAGAATTCTATGGATCCTGAAACCCTTAAGAAACCAGCGCATTGCTCAAAGGTTTTATCGCTGATCCCTTTGACTTTTTTTATCTCAGACCTAGATTTGAAACCACTATTTTCTTTCACATAATCAACGATGTTTTGGGCAGTCTTTTTGTTTATTCCTGCAACATACCCCAACAAAGAAGGGGAAGAAGAATTGATATCAACACCTACTGAATTGACTGCATCCTCTACAACACCGCCTAATGCCCGTGAAAGCTCTTTTTGGTTTACATCATGCTGGTATTGGCCAACCCCGATACTTTTAGGATCGATCTTGACGAGCTCCGCAAGGGGATCACGCAGCCGCTGCCCAATTGAAACAGCTCCCCTAATAGACACATCCAATTCTGGATACTCTTCGGTTGCCAGCTTTGAGGCAGAGTAGACACTAGCGCCAGCTTCACTGACAATCGTGAATTCTACTTTACGCTCTAGATCCGCTAATAGCCCTGCAATAAAGATTTCGCTTTCCCTAGATGCAGTGCCATTTCCAATTGCGATAATATCCACATTGTTTTCGAAGATCAGCTTTGCCATCTCCTCTCGGGCTTTTTGTGCCATCTTTTCTGATTGTGTCGGGTAAACAGTGGCATAGTCCAGCAGCTTTCCATAACTGTCAATTATCGCTATTTTGCATCCGGTTCTAAATCCGGGGTCAAAGCCCATAATTGTTTTTCCCTTAATAGGAGGCGAAAGCAACAATGCCCGCAAGTTTCTTCCAAATACGCCAATCGCGCCTTCCTCCGCCTTTTCTGTCAACATGCTTCGGATATCGCGCTCAATAGACGGTTTTATCAAACGTTTATATGAATCAGCGACCGCAGGCCCAAGAAAGCTGCTAGCAGTCGGTTTGAGTATCCTGCCATTCAAGAATGCGACAATCTGGTCTTCCGGTGCTTCCAATGTGATCTTAAGCGCTTTCTTTGTCTCAGCCCTATTGATTGCAAGGATGCGGTGGCCTGGAATATCCATAGCTTTTTCCCTATAATTGCGGTATGCTTCAAATTCGCCAAGCGGCTCATCTTCATCTTTGCTTGTCGAAACAGCAACAATATGCGAGTTTCTGAGTGTGATGGTCCTTATGGTTTTTCTAAAATCAGCGTTATCACTTATCGACTCTGCTATTATGTCACAGGCTCCAGATATTGCGTCTTGAGCAGTTTCAACAACGCCGGATTCTTTGACAAAGCCCTCGGCAAACACAAGAATCTCTTCTTCTGTCGCTTGCTGGGCAAATATTAATTCACTAAGAGGCTCCAGCCCTTTTTCTTTAGCTATCAATGCCCTTGTCCTTTTCTTTGGCCTAAATGGCAGGTACAAGTCCTCAACTTCTTTTAGCTGCGTGGCATTTTGGATTTTATTGCTGAGTTCCTGGGTAAGTTTCCCTTGCTTCTCAATCAAACCAAGAACCTCTGATATTTTTGCCTCTAGGCTCAACAAGTATGATAGCCTCTCGCTAAAACTCCTTAGAGTCTCATCACTCATGTTTCCGGTTAATTCTTTACGGTAGCGTGCTATAAATGGGACAGTATTGTCCTCATTCAGTAAGCTAACTGCATTTTCTACATAGGTTTTCTCAATTTCGAACTCTTGGCTGAGAATATTTATTATTTTGTCCATGACCTCTCTCTTCACTTGCCTAAATGTTTGCTTGCCGTGCTTACAACATTATGTCATAAAACTGGATTCTTGCAGATAAACATATAAGCGAAAACACTAGCAATATGCATTTATTCACTGCGCCAAGGAGGACAAACAATTGGATAGAATATTTATTGAAAACCAGCTGGACGCTGCTATTGAGAGCCATATCTCTTACACTCAGATCGGCGGAGAATTTACTTTTGAAATAATGGCTAGATCACGGGGCACGAGCGAATTTGCTCTTGTATTCCGTAAAAAAGACGGATCAGAATATGTAGCAACAATTATCAAGGGGAACGGAAAGCATACAATATTAATTGTAAGCTTAAGCAAGCTAGCAAATTCTGAAAGTATGTCTCTAGTAGATATTTACACAGAAGAAGCCATTTTCTTTGGGAACTTCCAAGTTGATGGCGAGCCAAATCCAGAGCCGCCCCCACCTGAGCCAGAGGAAAATGGCGGAACCGATGCTGAAGATGGCGAAATTCAAGAAAATGAACAACAGGAAGATAAAGAAATGGCTAGCGCCGAAGAGAATGATACTGTGGAAGATGGGGGGGGATCTACAGATGATGACATTTATGAATCTTTCGAAGGCGTTCTGGATGAAAAACCTGAAGTAGAGATACGCACTATTATTGTTGAAGAGAAGCCTGCGCAAGCCACAGAATTCTCTAATATACAAGAGCCGGATATTCAAAACCAAGCAACTGCAAGCGAACAGGAGATTTGGTTCGAGGATACCCCCCAAGATGAAAACCCTTCCGACTTCTGGGACAGTTTTGAAGGGATGGAGCCATCAAAACCTGAAGAGACCATCCCCCCCATACTGCCAATAGACCAAAATCCAAATCCAGGGCAGAGAAGTGGCATCGGCATACATGTAGATGATGCCCTCTCTTATACTCGTTATGAGCAAGTGTTTTCTGATGAGCCAGAAAACCTAAGTGTAGTGGCTCCAAGGAAAGACCCTGACCCTCAAAATGATATCCCAGAACAAGACCTTATCGAGCAAGAGACAACAGCGTATCGAGAAGCAGCTTTTGAAGATGTTCTAGAACAACCTAGCAATACAATGGAAGCGCCTAAACCTGAAGGCTGGCCAATGGCACTTTATCCACAAGACCAAGATGCGCCAATTCAACTCGATGAAAGGCCTAGTGTTCCTGCTGAAGTAAAAGAAATACAAGTAGAGTTTGATGCGGCCAACGATGAACCTCTGCAAATTCCAGATGTTATTGATACAATCCAGGAGGAAATATTGGTTTCTGAGCTTGACAATGAACCTGGCGAGTTGGGCATTGAGTCAAATCCAGTTTTAGAGATAACTGAAGAGCCCCCCATAGCCAGCGATCCTGTTCAGTCTTATAGCGAGCTGGATGAAAAAGACACGACAATTGAAGCACAAAAGCCAGCAATTGAAGAGCCGCAATTGGAAGTGGCAACAGAGGAAATCAAGCAAGAGCACACAATTGGAGATCCAGAAGAATCAGTTTCGCCTGCAGAAACACTGCAAGAAACTATTGTGGTTGCAGAACAAAAACCAGTTCGCAATGATGATGAACAGAAACCTGAAAACGAAGAGTTCAATCCAGAGCCTGAGCCAGTTGTTGATATAGAAGAAAATGAAACTTCGCAAAACACTTTTGAGGAAGGCACAACCCAAACAATTGCTGCCCTCGAAGCACAATCAGTGCAACCAGACACTGATCCAGAAGAGCGGCCTGTTCTTGGAATTGATCTAGACAATAATCAGTTGAAGGTCGAAAATGAGCAGCTTAGCTTTAATAAAAATGACATCGAAACAGACGCAGCAGCTGTTGACTTGAAAAGTGCCAACATGCCGATTACCACTGAGAGCCTAATACCTCCAATTCCAGAAATTGAGTTTCTTGATGACGATGAGCAAGCATTCTTAAGTGGAACCAGCGAGATAGCTTTCATCGACCAAACTGGCTCTGAAGAACACGTTATCGAATTCACTCCAGAGTCTGCCAACCAAATCAGGAGAAGGAGGTCACCTTCGCTTATCAATGAAGATGCGAGCATACTGGACCAGCACTTTGAGGAGTATAATAACTTCGAATCAGAGTTGAAGAACCGCAAGTTTTACATTCTCGACCTGCAAAAAGCCCAAGACAACTCAATTAAGGTGTTGCTAAATGGTCTGCCAGTCCCACTAAATGCCCCTTTCCTGGACTACGAGAACGAGGCATATGATAATTTTGGCAAATATCCGAGACGGATAATTGGAAGCCTAAACGCAGAGAATTCAACAGAGTATTTTATCTTTGGCACACTCGGCAAAAACAAACCTGAAGACCAACCATTCATGGGCGCAACAGGGTTTGTATATTTTGAAAAGCTTGCCAACTCGACATTAGGATACTGGCTAACCTATGTCAACGCCAGTACAGGAAAGATTTCCCTTCCGATGAAACCACAAAAATATGATTAAATGGCAGGAAGACGGTTTAAGCACGCCTTTGCCAATGAAGGCATTGGCGTGCTTTTACATTTAAAAACAATCCATCGATATTGAACTCCATTATGCTTTTTTTCTTTTATCGCTTTGATTTGCCTTACTCATTGGTATAATCAAAAGGATCTAAGGAGGAATAATGCATCCGCAACTCTTTACAATTGGACCATTTACTATTTACACATATGGATTGATGACCGCTCTCGGATTTGTATCTGCGATGTTGGTAGGTAGCTGGAAGGCAAAGAAAAACGGATTGGACCCTGACCAAGTATACAATATTGTTCTTGTTGCATTAATTGGGGGATACGCTGGCTCCAAACTTCTCTTCTATATCACGGAGATAAAGAGCATAATTCAAAACCCAAAAATGTTGCTCGATATTGGCAACGGCTTTGTCGTGTATGGCGGCTTGATCAGCGGGTCAGGAAGTGTTTATCTGTACTGCAAAAAAAAGAATCTTAGTTTTATAAAATACGCAGATTTACTTTTCCCCTCTGTTGCAATGGCACAAGGAATAGGCAGGATCGGTTGCCACTTAGCTGGATGCTGCTATGGAAAAACAACTACTCTTGCTATTGGCATCGTATTTCCACAAGGCTCCTTCGCCCCTCCGGGAATCCCGTTGCTGCCAACCCAGCTCATTTCAACCTTAGGCGATCTTGCAATCGCAGCAATACTGCACACAATATATGCAAAACGCACCTATTATGGGCAAACTACCACATTCTACTTGATCCTATACGGCGTTGGGCGATTTGCGATTGAATTCTTGCGGGATGACCCTAGAGGATCAGTTTCATTCCTCACCACATCCCAGTTTATATCCATTTTCTTCATAGTGGCTGGGATAGCTATGTTGGCAATGAATAAAACGCTGAAGAAGCAAATGCCAGCATATCCACCTCAAAAACTCGATCAACGTTAAGGTTCACGCAGTTTCATTGACAACTGGTTAATTTTATGCCTGTGGAGAGCTAGCAGGAACAGCCACCTCTATGAAGCAAACTCACACCACTAACCAGGATTATATCTTGGCAAATATAGGTAATTTTGAGACAACGGAGGCAATATGAGATATCAAATAATAACAGGGAATCCGAAACAATCCGGTTTATGTTATTCTATCCAAAAACAAGTCGAAAACGGAGCTAAAGCGGGAGGAGCCACTGTCTGCATTTCAAAAACAAACAATATTGGCAGATGCCAGGTTTGTGATGACGGATGGGGATTATGCCGTGACTCCTCATTTTGCACTTTTGGCAGAGATGGTTTCGCACAGCTCCAAAGCGAGGTTCAAGAAGCTGACCTGATATGCATCATAACTCCTGTCTATTGGGCAGAAGTGGAAGAGAGCCTGAAAGGTTTTCTTGACCGGTTACGGAGGTGTGAATTCAACAATGGAGCACTTTCAGGAAAACCTGTGCTGCTTATTGCGAGTGCTGGAGGATCAGGAAATGGCGTGTTGACGTGTATCGATCAACTTGATCGTTTTTGCAGGCACACTGATGCAAACATATTTGATTGCATCAGCATAAACCGATGGAATTGCGACTATAAAGGCATTGCAGCTTACGAAGCAGCAAAAGCCATGGCAAAGGGCAGGAAGCCTGGCGTATCAATCGGATAGAAACAATGATTCCAACAGCCTTCGAGGGTATTGCATATCCAGCAAACATTGTTTAGTTCTTTGATCCAGTGAATGGCACCCATCTTAAAATTTGGGTATGTGTTGGCAAAATAAACCTCCCTCTCTTGTCGCCCAGAAACCTGTCCAGCCCCGAAAATGCGCATCATTGTTGTAAGATGTTTTCTTAAACGCCAGAAATCCAATCCTTTGCATAGCCATGAAATTGCAACAACTTGCTTGCTGCCTTTTCCTAGCAGCATTTTCTCGTATCCAATTCAAAAAACCACTCCAACTTTGCGTTTTATTGCGTTTATTAAACAAATAAGAAAACCTATACTTGACAGTTTTTATTGTGTGTGCTAAAATTTTTTTCGTGATGTGGTGGGTGTGGCTTAGTTGGTTAAAGCGTCGGATTGTGGTTCCGAAGATCGTGGGTTCGAGTCCCATCATCCACCCCATATCCAATTAACAAACAAAGGGGTATCGCCAAGCGGTAAGGCAACGGACTCTGACTCCGTCACTTCGTAGGTTCGAATCCTTCTACCCCTGCCATTTTTCTTAATCAATTGTTTGTCAATTTTCAATAATTTCGGCATATATTTGAAACAGATACATTTTTATAGGGGTATAGCCAAGTCGGTAAGGCAACGGATTTTGATTCCGTCATGCGTAGGTTCGAGTCCTGCTACCCCTGCCATACTTTAATGATTGCTTTTTGCCAGAGCTACAACCTCAATAATCTATTTATTTAGAGGTTGTTTTTAATTGTTATCTTGTTTATGAATGAAAAGAGCTTCGAGATACTATGCAGTTTGCCCTGCGGAAAGTCAATCAACACAGTGTAACCCTTTGCGGCGTATTTCCGCGCTATGAGGGCGGCGGCTTCACGCCCCACCGTGTCGTTATCCGAACACAAAACAAGTTCCTTGACTTCTTTATGCTCATTCAAAAATAAGGCAGGACGGTGTCGCTCGTACCCGCAAGGGATAGGCGGCTATGCTGTTTCCATACCCCCGTATTGCTCGTGTCGACATTTACAAGGTTTGCGTGGCTCATACTTTCGTATCAGATTCACATTTTATGTTATACTATTTTCTGAAAGCATACCGTTGTTTCTTGGTATGACGGATGGAAATATGTGCTTATTTTTTATGTTTTAGCATATGCGTTGTTGGCGAGGTTTTTCGTGATAGAACGCTTCGTAATGCGCAGAAAGATACCAAAAACATAAACTGAACCAGCCATGATAAGGAACCACGACCTTTATTTCTATTGTAATGGGCATGACGTTTATTCTGTTGCCCGTATCGCCGTTGTGAACTGGTTGGGTATTGGGGTTGCTTCTTGGGATATTCGGTCTTGTTATCCGTATAGTAGGTCGTTCCAAAACTGCGCCGGAAAATGCTTATCGAATACATATACATATAGAGGAAAAAATGCTTACTGGAATTTTCGGTGAGCAGTAAAGCGAATATCAAAAAACATCAATGCGTTTGATACCGTTCATTCTGTGATTTCATCCGCTTCATGGAAGCGTGTGAACCCACTCTGACAGTTACCGCGTTGTGGCTAACTGTCAATAAATTAATGGAAGCAGTGCTGTATGCGCTGGCTCTGCCCTAAAAACGAAAATTTGTCAAGACACAAAACTCGCTTTTCTTAGTTTGATTTCTCCCTCCTCTCTAGCAAAATTTAGCCAATATAATGCAGTTAAGCCAAAGCGTTTATGCCGCGAAAGTTTCTTTGCAATGAGTTTGTCGAGTGATAGCCTTGCCATGGGCGGAGCCGCTGCCCCGGAGCCAGCGCCCTTGCTGGTGGAGAGGGCGGCGGCTCCGCTTTCGGCGATGGAATCGCGCGACAAAGGCTCGTTGTCAAGAAAACCGTGGAATAAATGCTTTGGCGGATGCCAAGCCGGACGCTGCTTTTCCAAAATACGCTTCATGCGGGGTCAAGCCGCCGATGCCCTGGCGGGGGCGAAAAGTATTGTAAAGCTCGAAATAGCCGCGTATTCCAGCCCTGGCCCCGCGTGGCGTCTCATACTCTTCAAGGTAGGCTTCCTGGTATTTCAAGCTGCGCCAAAGCCGCTCGGTGAAAATATTGCCCATACACCGCCCTTTGCCGTCCATGCTGGTTTTGGCCGCGCTTTTAAGCAATTCCCCAACATGCAAATGGTCGGTGGACTGGCTCCCTTGGTCTGGGTTGGCAATCCCAGGGACTGCGACTTTGAGCCCGCGCCGCAGTGCGCGGAGGACAAAATCCGTTTCCATATTGTCCGGCAATCCCCATGGAACCACATATCTCGAAAACCAGCCCATATACGCAACAAGGTACAAAAAGTCGCTTTCCATGCGGATATAGGTTATGCCAGCCCCCCACACTTGGTTCGGGACAGTTGTTTCCAAATCTTTCAAGAGATATGGATAAACCTTATGCGCCGCCGCCCGCCTAGACAGGCTGGGACCGGGATAAACAGCCCGCAACCCCATTTCTGCCATATATTTGCGGACGGTCGGGTCGCTGGTTTTATGGCCTTCCCGGCGCAGAATCGTGCCGGTTGCCGCGCCGCCGAAAGCCGGGCCTAGGGTATAGATTTCGCCAATCCGGTTCAAAACTGCCAACTTTTGCCGGCTCACTGGCTTAGGTTTGTAGTAGATGCTTGTACGGTTCAAGCTAAGCAGCCCGCATTGCTCCTTGATGCTGTAGCATCCAGAAGTTTTGTCTAGCATTCCAAGACGCTCGCTGCGGCTAAATGCCGATGCCAGATTTTTTTTTGAGCCAAGCAAGCTTGCTAGACAATTCGCCGATTTGTGCGTAAAGCTCCTGTTTTTCAGCTTCATGTGCGAGTTTGCTCTCACCCTTGGAATCTTCAAACACGGTGTGCAAATTCTTGGCTGCAGTGCTTTTCCAGCGGCTGAGCATATTGGGGTGCGCTTCCAGCCGTCCGGCTATCTCGCCAAGGCTTTCCGCTTCCCGCAACACTTCAAGCGCTGCTTCCGCTTTATAGTTCGATGTGTAGTTCTTTCTCATATTTTAGTTTGCCCATCAAACTAAGAAATGCCCTTTTTCGTGTCTGAATTTCTTTAGAGATTATACCCTGGGGAGGGGATCCCTTTGGGCGCATCGCGAAACTGCGCCTGGCGGGGGCTGGCTCGCTGCAGGCACGGCGGAAAAGCCGGGGCACAGGGCTGCCAGAAAATAAAAAAGCCCGGCTGCGCTATTGCCATTGCCAGGCTTGCCGTCTTTTTTTGGTTGCGGAACTGCAGCTCTATTCCTTGTATTCGATGCACATGCCCCGGAGCATCCTCTCCGCCTCGACCCGCTTTTCTGAGCCTATCCCGAACGAGTGCATGGCTTGCGCGAGGTCCACCCCAAAATCCCACACAGCCACATCAAGGCTATCCGTCCATCTTGCCCTGCTCGTAGGCGGTGTGCATCTCCGATTCCCTCCTGGACTGCTCCATCTCTTGCCTAGTCGCCAATTTCCTCTCCTCCTCCGTCAAGTTCGCGAAATCGACGATAGACCTCGCTTTTTTGATGTGCGCTGGAGCCTCCCCGGGGATCTCGCCCCCGTTGAGCAGCAGGCTCCAATGCCTGTGGGCCTCTGACTCAAAGCCGCTACCTTCCCGAGCTCGAAGACAGACAGCGCCAAATAGTCCTTCTCCAGCCCGAGCCCCCCTTTCCAGTCATAAAACGCAAGCTCTATGTATGTACAATCTCACATGCTGCTGCTGACCAATCACAAAGCTTCAAGTTTTTCGCTATTATCACTTCCCCGCAGTTTTGCAGCTTACCCTTGCTTTGCTTCCATGTTTAGCAGGAATTGCATAGCAAAGAAAACTCTCCCCTCCTGAATTATCCAGCCTTATTTGAAGGCATTCAAGATTACACTGCCTTTGACCAACCAGGTTTCGTAAATTATAGCGGATTTATTGATTCCAACGATATAGTTTGTCTGGCTACCTGTGCCGCCGATAGCCTCGCCTCCACTGTCGCCTGGCACCATCGGTTTATCCACTTTGATTAGATTTGCCCCAATTTATCCAGTCCTCAATATATGATGCATTTGTCGATTTGACTGTTACCGATTTAGAGACTGACTTGTACCCCCGCAGAGTAATAGATGAATTCACAACAGGTGTTTAAGAAGAGATATCATCATATTTTACTCCAGTATAGATGTGATGGCTGTTTAGTTTTATAAATGAGCTGTCATACCATTTGCCAATAGACATATTTGAGATCTTTTATTGTCTGTATAATGGGTCTAAAACCCTCGCCTTCCAGGCGAAACCTTTAGGTCAACTTGCAAGATGAATTGTTTTCAGCCGATTTAGTAATACTAAATCGAAGAGGTGAAAACAATTGGAGAACTACAGAAAGTCGGCGCATTGCACATACGATATAAAATACCACTTGGTATGGAT
>Ga0082212_10001529_pt1 | contig 34159 bp, 28 predicted proteins | sample TergutNt197P3_FD_71548 | JGI IMG/M metagenome (GOLD analysis project Ga0082212, IMG submission 71548) | Neocapritermes taracua P3 segment gut microbial communities from Petit-Saut dam, French Guiana - Nt197 P3 | ecosystem: Host-associated > Arthropoda: Insects > Digestive system > Gut ... | reverse complement strand
CAACTACAATATCACATCTCCCATTTCCGGAACCATAGTCGAGAAAAACTTTAAAGAAGGCGACAAAATAAACTCCGGCGCCGGCATGGTGCAAAACCTGTGCGTCATATTCGACCTGACATACCTCGAAATGACGCTGAACGTCGACGAACTTGACATCTCAAAGATAAAAGTCGGACAGGACGTTCGCGTCACGGCCGGCGCCGTCGAAGGCCGCGAATACAAAGGCGTCATTACCCGCGTCAACATCAACGGCACGACTTACGGAGGAGTCACCACATATCCCGTCACGCTGCGCATCGACGAAACCGACGGTCTGTACCCGGGCATGAGCGTGGATGTTGAGATCGTGGTGGAAAATCATGAAAATGTACTCTCCGTGCCCGTCACCTCTGTGGAGCGGGGCAACAGGGTGCTCACCGACGCTTATGAGCCGCAGCCCGATCAGCCCACAGTAACCGGAGCGCCGGATGGTTACGGCTATGTCAGGGTCGAACTCGGGGTCAGCGACGACAACTACATCGAGATACTCGGCGGGCTCAGCGAAGGCGACGGCATAGCTTACATGCCGTATCAGTCGCGCAGTCTGATGGAGCAGTTCATGCAAATGGGCGGCCCGCCGCAGGGAGCCCAAAACGTGACCGTCATACAAGGGCCGCCGTCAGGCAGCTCCTCCTCCGGCAGCGGTCCCGGCGGCGGCACCGTTTACTACAGCGCGCAGAGGTAGAAAGACAATGGAGAATTCCGTTCCTCTTATAGAATTTCGCGACGTATACAAGATATATCTTATGGGAGACAATGAGGTCCGCGCGATCAACGGAATCTCGATCAAGATATATCAGGGCGAATTCGTCGCGATAGTGGGCCAGTCCGGAAGCGGCAAATCCACATGCATGAACATAATAGGCTGTCTCGACGTACCGACCTCCGGGCAATATCTTTTGGCCGGATACGACGTCAGTAATTTAGACGACAATTCGCTCGCCGAGATACGCAACAAAATGCTCGGCTTCATATTCCAGCAGTATAATCTGCTGCCCAAGCTGAATGTTTTGGACAATGTAATGATAAGCCTCATTTACGGAGGGATATCCAAAAGCGAGTGCAGCAAAAGAGCCCGCACGGTTTTGGAGCGCGTGGGTCTCAGCGATAAGCTGAAAAACCGCCCGAACCAACTCTCCGGAGGCCAGCAGCAGCGCGTTTCCATTGCCCGCGCTCTGGCGGGAGGTCCCTCCGTGATATTGGCGGACGAGCCGACCGGAGCGCTCGATTCACGGACCGGGCGCGAGGTGGTCGGGCTTTTGCAGGAGCTCAGCCGTGAGGGCAATACGATCGTTCTGATAACGCACAATAACAGCATAGCGTCGCAGGCGCAGCGGATCATCCGTCTCGAAGACGGCGTCGTCAGTTACGACGGTCCGCCCGAGCCGGCCGGACCCGCAGCGACGCAGCACTATGCCGATAAGGGGGCGGGCGCATGAAATTTCTTCAGTCCTTCAAATTGGCCTTTTCCAGCATCCTCGCTTCCAAAGCCCGCTCTTTGCTCACCATGCTCGGCATTATTATAGGCGTCTCCGCCGTGATAGTCATAATCGGTCTCGGCAACGGTCTGGAGATCTACATGAGGGAGAGCTTCGAGAGCATGGGCAGCAATCTTATCACCGCTATGGTCAGGGGCCGCGGCAGTTCGCGCAATATCAGCGCCGACGACATGTATGAACTCGTTGAAGATAACAGCGAGGTCTTGGCCGCCGTTACACCGGACGTCTCAGTCAGCGGCACAGTAAAAATCGGAACGGAAACGTCAGAATCAACGAGCATAACCGGCGTCGGCGAGGATTTTTGCCGGGTACGCAACTATGATATGTATTCCGGCAGGTTCATCCAATATATAGACATATTGCGCCGGCATAAAGTATGCGTGGTCGGCCCTTACATCGCAAACACATATTTTAACGGGAATCCTGTCGGCAAGACCCTGAAAATCTCCGGCGAGACCTATACCATCGTCGGCATGTTCGACGAAAAGGCCGACGGCGGCGAGAACGGGGACGATAACGCGATATTCATTCCCTATACGAACGCGGCCAAAATGACTTTCAGCGGCCGCATCAGCAACTATTATTTCAGCAGCGTGTCGGAAGACACCGTAGAGGCGGCCAAAGCCGTCATCGAACAGCGCCTTTACAAGGCCTTCGGCAACGAAAACGCATACGTCGTCATAAGCATGTCCGAGATACTCGACATGATGAGCACGATGCTGAACGTATTGGTGTTCATACTTGCCGCCATAGCGGCCATTTCGCTTGTCGTCGGCGGGGTCGGCATAATGAATATCATGCTCGTGTCCGTCTCGGAGCGCACCCGCGAGATCGGCATTCGCAAAGCGCTCGGCGCGAAGCAGCGAAATATTATGAGCCAATTCGTGATCGAAGCCGCGACGACCGCCGGTATAGGCGGGGTCATCGGCATCGGTTTCGGATATGTTTTGTCTGGAATCGCGACGGCGCTGATCCTTCGCATACTCGAAGAGAATCTGGCCGTAACCCCGACTTTCGGGTCAATAATGATGGCGTTTTGCATATCGGTGGCAATTGGTATCTTTTTCGGATATTTGCCCGCCAAAAAAGCCGCCCGGCTCAATCCCATCGACGCTTTGAGATATGAATAACTCCGATAAGCCGCTCGCGCGGCGGTCAACGCCCCATCATCCGTATGAAAGGAACAGTTTTATCATGAAACGGATCTTGTCATTTTTACTTGCGATCAGCCTCATTTCAGCATTGCCGATTTCAGCCGGCGCGGCTTCCGCCGGCGATCAGGCTCTTTTGGCGGTCCGGGCGGCGGGCATTATCACAGGCGACGAAAAAGGAAATCTGAACTTGAACAATCCGGTGACCCGCGCCGAATTCGCAAAAATGATGGTAAGCGCGTCCGCGTTTAAAAACAGCGCCGCGGCCGGGCTGTCCTCCTTCAGCGACGTTCGGCAAACCCACTGGGCGGCCGGATATATCAAAACGGCTGTCAGCGCCGGCTGGTTCGCGGGTTACGCGGACGGAACTTTTCGCCCCTCCGACAACATCAAGTTAGAGGAAGCCGCCACAGCGCTTTTGCGTATGCTCGGCTACACCGACAGCGCCGATTTCGGCGGCTCATATCCCGAGCCGCAGCTCTCGCGCTACCGCAGCGCCGGCCTGTCCGAAGGCATAGGTCTCGGCCGCGGCGGAACGGTCACAAGAGCCGATTGCGTCAAACTGTTTTACAACCTGCTGAGGGCTGATACGAAATCCGGGCAGGCTTACGGCCTCTCGGTCGGAATAGTTTTGGATACGGCCGGCAACGTCGATTACACCGCCCTTGTGTCTTCAGACCGAAAAGGCCCGTTTACGGCGGACCGTTCGTGGGCGTCACGGCTGCCTTTCAAAGCCTCCGGCGCGGAATACTTCCTGAACGGCAAACCGGCTTCAGCCTCGGATATGCAGACTTACGACGTCTTCTATTACAATGAAAACATTCAAACCGTTTGGATATGCCGCAACAATGTTACGGGCGTTTATTCCGCCGCGTACCCGTCGACCGCCGCGCCTTCCTCCGTCGTCGTATCGGGCATCACTTACGCGATCACCACATCCTCCGCGGCATTTGAAATGTCCGACTCCGGTAAATTCCATCCGGGGGACGACGTGACGCTGTTACTCGGGCTTGACGGCGGCGTCGTCGCAGCGATCGAAAGCTCGCTGATAAACATGTCTCTGCTCGGAATCGTGCAGCAGGGCGCCGGTATCAGTCCTTATTCCGACAGTTTCGGTTCGACGGTCTCAAGCAGTACCGTGACCTTTACGGCGACCGACGGAAATACATATACTTATCCGATAAACAACAACAGTTACAAACCCGGGGATCTGATCCTTCTTCAGATAACCAACGGAACGATAACCACGCGCTCCCCCGGTAAACGCGCTCTGACAGCCGTTGTAAACAGCGCCGGCACTTCAGCCGGGGATCATAAATTCGCAGACAACATCCGCATACTCGACGCTTCCGGGGAAAATGTCGCCATGATACAGCCGCGCCGCTTATCCGGCATGAAGCTCAACGCTGTAAATGTTATGTATTACATCGCGGATTCCGAAGGCCGCATAAGCGATTTAGTACTGAAAGACGCCACCGGCGACGCTCTGACATACGGCATTTTGACCTCAGTCAGAGAGACCAACGCCGAAATGTCGGTTTCCGGTTCATATGAATACATAATCGCAGGAACGCCCGGCGCGTATTCCAGCGGGAACTCAGCTTTCGGAGTCAATATCGGGCCGGCCGCCTTCGGTCTCTCGCCGGACGGCAGAACGATAAACAGCCTTTCGAATCTAAAATCGACGGAACTGACTTTCATCAGCGGAATTTCGGCGAAAAACGGCTCAAAAGAATACGGCACGGCGGAAAACGTATCCGTTTACATCTATCGGGACAGGAATTATTCCCCCGCCAATATCACCGCCGTCAGCGACGCCTCCGCCTATAATCTTCGCGGTTATTACGACAAAGACTTCGACGACGGCGGCCAGGTCCGCATAATCGTCGCCACTGCGAAAACGTCTTGACCGCCGGGCAAAGCGATAAGGGTCATAAACCTGCGCTTCCCTCTCACAAAAAACAGCCGCAGGACCAATGATCCCGCGGCTGTTTTCATCTGCCCGTCACGTGAGACTCATTTTTTCTTTTCAAAGATCATTGTTACCATAAAAACTTGAACCGCGAGCGCAAAAAGAAAAATAAGCCATGAATACTGCCAACTGATAACAAAACCGAGCGTGATAAAGATCGCAACAGCCGAAATCCATAACCCGCCGCTTAAAACGCCGAATTTCGCGGCTTTTACGGGGTCGACCATTTCCCGGTGATATCTCATTGAGTTTTCGATTTCCTTATCGATCACTGTTTTTAACCACGGTTTTTGACGTTCGGGTTCTGTCGCAAGCAGAAAGATAAAAACACATATTGCAGGCAGTATAAATATTGTTTTTACTATCAAAGCAGCTGACATCTCAAATCCGTCAAGGAAAAATGTCACGCTCGCAAGCCCTGCGCCCAAAAAACCCGCTGAACATACGGCTCCGTATGCTGACGCGCGGCCGTTTTTCATGGCGTAATGAGCGGCGGTTTCCTGTGTCAAGCCGAAAAATGTGTACAGCCCGCAAGCCGCTGACAGTAAAACGGCTGAAATATAAAACAGGGGCGTGTTGCTTGTTTCTCCGAAAAATGTGATAAGCGCCGATCCTGCGGCAAGCAAGAGCATCCCCGAAGCGGCGGTAATTCCTGTCGCCGTCCTTTTTGTGATCGGCACTTTTGATTTCATGTACATTTGACCTATGGCTTCATTGCGTTTTTTCTTTCCTGTCTCATCAGCGATAGCCGTTATATCGCCGAGTTCGGCGGCAGCTCTTTCAAAGGCTTCTTCATCGCCGATTCCTTTTGAGATGAACTCTCGGACACGTTCGGCAAGGTTAGCGGTTATTTCTTCTTTGAAGTCGCTGATTTCCTGAGTGTCTTCGTAATCCGCAAACAAGCGGTCAACATAGACTTTTTCTCTCATGTTTCATTCCTCCAACAGCTTATTGAGTACGATTTGTGTTTTTACCCAATCTGCTTTATTCTGCCGAAACAGCTCTTTTCCGCTGTCGGTAATACTGTAGTACCTGCGTCGGCTGCCAAGCGTTTCATCACCCCAAAAAGAGGTTATATATCCGCCTGATTCAAGTCTTTTGTAGCTTGAATAAAGGGTAGCTTCTTTCAGCTCGTATTCGCCGCCGAGTTTGCCGATTATGCTTTTATGTATCTCGTACCCGTAGTTATCGCCTTTAAGCAATACGCTCAAAACAACCGTGTCAGTGTGTCCGCGGAGCAAATCGGCTGATGTTTTCGATTCCACCATTTCACCTCACTTGATTCATTTAGTATACTGTAATACATATTACTATGATTGTCAATGTACTATGACAAAAAAATTTGCTGCTCATATTTTTCACCTGATATCATTATATCTCTTAATAAACGGCGTCCCGGGGCGCGCCCCGCTGATTTCCCCGTCGCGCGGGCCGATCCGAGGGCCAAAAGGCTCCCGGATCGGTTTTAGGTGTCCGGGAAATACTGCCTCAGACAAGGCTGCCGCCTCTTTAGGAGAGCATGAAAACCGGTTGAAAAAGGGCGGGCGGCTGCGTCCGCGGCATTGTTCACAGCCCTCTTATAAAAATCTCGCAGGGTATGTACAGTATCGGTAAAAATAAAGCCGGGAGCATGTTGCCGATATTCAATTTTTTATTCCCGGTCGTTATCCCGAGCATGTTGAAGCCTATACCGGCGATTATGAGCCCTCCCACAGCGCCCATCTCCGTAACCGCGGGACCGGGCAGCACAGGTCCGGCCCAAACGGCCAAAACTGTGAGCAAGCCCTGACAGATCAGCACGGAAAAACCCGAAAACACAACTCCGACGCCCATAGTCGCGGCGAGTGTCAAGGCCATAACGCCGTCCATGGCACTTTTTGAGAGCAAGATCGTATAATCGCCTCTGATACCTGCGTCCATCGACCCTGTAATCGTCATCGCTCCGACGCAAAACAATAAGGTCGCGCCCATAAACCCTTCGGTAAACCGGCCGGCCTCCCGCCCTCTAAAGAGCTTTTTCTTAACGGTCTCGCCGAAATACTCGAGCCCGTTTTCAATTTTGAGCATTTCCCCCGCAACAATACCGGCTATGACGCAAATGACGACGCATAGAATATTTTCCGTTTTCATCGCGTTCATCAGACCGATAACAATAACAAACAAGGCGACGCCTTTTGTAACGGCGTCGGTATACCGGGTTTTTATCCTGTTTTTAAATACCAAGCCGAGGATGCTCCCCAAAAACACAGCGGCGGCGTTGATGACAGTCGCAATCAATTCATTTTTTCCCCTTTCCGGTCAGCAAAGCGTACGTTTCGGCTAAGTTCTCATGTTTCACGGCCGTGGCGTCAAATCTCAGCGCTTTGAATGTTATCTGTATGCAAGTTCCTATCCCTATAACCGATATGATCGTTCCGACCCCGACCATGCCGCCCAAAAGCCATCCGATAACGGTGACCGTCAGTTCGAGTATGCCGCGGCAAAGGCCAATCGGTAATTTTGTTTTTCGGGTCAAAGCGACCATAAGGCTGTCTCTCGGCCCGGTCCCCAAAGCCGACCCGATATAAAAATATGTGCCTATGGCAAGTATAAACATTCCGATAACAAGCATCAAAAGACCGATCGGAAAATTGACCGCCTGCGGTATAACGTCGATCATGAGGATAAGGTCAATAAAAACGCCTGTCAGCACCGCGCACGCGATCGTTCCTATTCCGAATTTTTCACCGATAATCGTGACCAGCACCACGATCACAAGCCCTGTGATTATCGCGACGACGCCTAAACTCAGTCCGGTGTTAATAGATATCCCCACATGGAAAACCTCCCAAGGAGCATATCCTATATTGGCCTTAACGGTCATCACAACACCGAAGGAAAACAATATCAGCCCGAAGGTCATTTTTGTCATACGGAACAGAAAATCTTTCATAATCATAAACCTCCCGGAGTCTTGCGCCGGCTGCTGACAATAACGGGGCTCGCGCGCCACTCCGAAGCGCCGCGCCGCTGTTCCCGCGCCGGAAATCCGAGCACATAGAGATCAGTCGCGGCCGCCTCCAAGTAAAATAATTTCGATATGCTTCCCGCGGTTTTCCCGGCTTTGGCCGGTTTTGTTATTATCGGGATGACGGACTTTTCTTTTATCGCCCGCAGCAGCTCGCGGCCCGGCCCCGAGCAGGCCAAAAGCCTCGCGTAGGGAGGCGTTCCGGCGGACATTTCCGGTTTTATCCCCAAGGCGGCGCATATCATCACCCTGCGTATTCTCGCCGCGGTATATCTTTTGGTTTTGGCCTCACTTAAAATCGCCTCTATCGTCGGCCCCGACACAGCGGCTTTATGCATCCGCAAACCGAGCCCTCCGGAGGCGTCCGGGAGATCGTTGAATTCCCGCGCGCTTCGCGTCCTCAACCGCGAAATAACAGCCGCCTCGATCTCATAAAACCCGACAGGCCCCCTGCCCTCCCGTATTTCTCTGTCATATATTTCCGCCGCCGCTTTCGGAACATAGCCGGAAATATCGCTCTTTTTAAAAATAAGGGAGCGCAAATAAGCCGCCGAGCAAATCCGACCGCCGCCCGGTTCGTCATGCTCCGCCCCGAAGCGGCCGACGGTCAAAGGACTTATGGGCAGTTTTTGCGAATTCAAGGCTTTTATATATTCGACAGCCAATATATTGTTCGGTTTTTCCACAATAAGCGCCAAGTCGCCCGCGACCTCCCGCAAGGCTTTTTGCCTTGCCGGAGCAAAGGGCAGCCCCTCGTCAAGCCAATATTTGATTTTCGCGTCAGTCGACGGTTCGGCAAGCGCTTCGGCAGCTTCGGCAAGCGGCCCCACTTCGCCGCTCTCGCTGCCGAAGCCTATATGGGTGACAGTTCCGAGCGAGCCGAGCAGCCCCACCGCTCCGCGCGCGAACCCCTCCGCCGAAGAAACGGCCCACGGGAGAGGAAGTTCAAAAACCACGTCCGCGCCGCACAAGACGGCGGCTTCCGCTCGCGCGTGTTTACTGAAAACGGCGGGTTCTCCCCTCTGCATAAAATTGCCGCCCATTACGCATATAACGCCGCAAGGCTCTCCCGCTTTCGTTTTTACGGCCCGGATCATCCGGCTGTGCCCTTCATGGAAAGGGTTGTATTCACAAACGATCCCCAATACCGGCATGGCGGCTCCTTTGTAAGTTTTTCGCGCAACAGAGCACAAATAATCGCAAAACGCTTGCCTTTTTCCGAAAACCGGATAAAATAAACAAATAGCGCGATCCTTTATCATAATACATATAAACAGTGATTTTTACAATAAGAAAGAAAGAGGAAGCTTTTATGAAGATTTTAGTCATCAATGCCGGCAGCTCGTCGCTGAAATATCAGTTAATGGATCCCGAAACCGGTGATGTGTTCGCCAAGGGGCTTTGCGAGCGTATCGGCATAGACGGCAAATTGAACCACAAGGTCCCGGGCCGCGACGATATAAACCGCGATATCTCTATGCCTTCTCATGCGGAGGCCATTAACGCCGCCCTCAATATCATGGTTTCCCCGGAACACGGCGTAATAAAATCAACTGACGAAATCGACGCCTGCGGCCACCGCGTGGTCCACGGCGGTCCGACTTTTTCTTCATCCTGCCTTATCGACGACAAGTGCATCGAAGCCATTAAAAAATGCATTCCCCTCGGTCCACTCCACAACCCGGCTAACCTGACCGGCATCGAAGCTTGTCTCACGGCGATGAAAAAGACTCCGCAGGTGGCTGTTTTTGATACCGCTTTCCATATGACGATGCCTCCCAAAGCATACACATACGCCGTTCCTTTCGAATACTGCGAAAAAGACGACGTGCGCCGCTACGGCTTCCACGGCACCTCCCACCGCTATGTATCCGGACGCGCCGCCGCCATGCTGAACAAACCCGACGCAAAAATAATCTGCTGCCATCTCGGCAACGGTTCCTCGCTCTGCGCCGTTTCAAACGGCAAGAGCGTCGATACCAGCATGGGACTCGGCCCTCTTGCCGGCGTTCCAATGGGCACGCGCTCGGGCGACATCGACGTGACGGTCGTCGAATACCTTATGAGCCGCTACGGATACGGCATAAAGGAAATGACCGATATACTGAATAAAAAATCCGGAGTTTTGGGAATCTCCGGAGTCTCGTCCGATTTCCGAGATCTCGAGGAAGCGATCGCCAAAGGAAACAAACGCGCGGAACTCGCGCTTGAAAAATTCGTTTATGAAGTCAGAAAATACATCGGAGCTTACGCAGCCGCGATGGGCGGAGTCGACGCCATCGTATTCACCGCCGGCGTCGGCGAGAATTCATCGTCCATCCGCGAAAAGATCACCCGCGGCCTTGAATATTTGGGCGCTGAGATCGATCCCGATAAGAATAAGACGCGCGGCGCGGAAGCCGACGTTTCAAAAGCCGGTTCAAAAGTCAAGGTCCTTGTGATCCCGACAAACGAGGAACTTGTGATCGCAAAGGATACTCAAGAAATAGTCGGCAAAAAACACTGACCCCGGCGGCGGCGCTCCGGTCATATCACTCTCAGCGCTCGGTTTTGTGTCTTCCGGGAAAATTACCGGTTGACAGCATCTGCTTCAGCGTAGTATAATTTTAAAGCCGCTTTGAACGGGCTCATTAAGCGGAATAACTTCCCGCCCGTGAGAGCGAGACTTATTAACAAGGCAGGTTATACCGGTGAAACACGCAATTATCGAGACCGGCGGAAAACAATACCGTGTCACCGAGGGTGACGTCATTTTCATCGAGAAGCTCGATTTTGAAGCCGGAGACGCAGTCACATTTGAAAACGTGCTTGCGGTCACAGACGGCGAAAACACCGTGTTCGGCGACCCGAAGGTCAAGGGCGCGAGCGTTGGCGCCGAAGTAATAAAAACCGGCAAAAGCAAAAAAATTCGCGTTTTTAAGAAAAAACCCAAAAAGGGTTACCAAAAGACCATGGGGCACAGGCAGCCTTACACCAAGGTCAAAATAAACGCGATCAACGCCTGAGCACGGCATTTTACAGGCAGATACAAACGGAGGTGTAAGACATGGCGCATAAAAAAGGAATGGGCTCCACAAAAAACGGCCGCGACAGCGAGGCCAAACGTTTGGGCCCAAAAAGAGCGGACGGCCAGTTCGTTGCGGCGGGAAACATTCTTGTCAGACAGCGCGGAACAAAGATCCATCCCGGAGTCAACGTCGGCTGCGGGAACGACTATACACTGTTTGCCCTTAAAGACGGCACGGTGAGATTTGAGCGTCTCGGGAAAGACCGCAAGAAAGTTTCCGTTTATGAAACCATCCGGCAATAGCACCGCATTGTCCGGCAGGCGCTTATCAAAAAACGCGGATTTCCGACAAAAAAGCAAGGCTGCCGGCATGGCCGCGGTCTATACAAAAAGAGGCTTCCGGCGCGACCGACGTCGGAAGCCTTGCGTTTTTAAGGTCCTGCCGGCAGAAAGAGAGTTGTTATGAGCACGTTTTTTGCGGACACGGCGACGATCAAAGTGACCGCCGGCCGAGGCGGCAACGGCGCCGTCTCTTTTCACCGTGAAAAATACATTGCGGCCGGAGGTCCGGACGGAGGAGACGGCGGCAAGGGCGGAGATATAATCGTCATTGCCGACAACAACATGTCCACTCTCGCCGAGTTTCACAGAAAACGCAAGTATACCGCCGAAAACGGCGCTGACGGCCGGAATAAATGCAAATCCGGCCCGGGCGGTCAAGACCTTGTTATAAAGGTCCCGCGCGGAACTTTGATCCGCGACAAGCTGACCGGCGGCATCATTAAAGACATTTCCTCACCGGAGCCGTTTGTTTTGGCCGTCGGAGGCCGCGGCGGAGCCGGAAACCGGCATTTTGCCACCCCTGTGCGTCAGGCTCCGCGCTTCGCCAAACCGGGCCTTCAGGGGCAGAGCTTTGAAGTGGCGCTTGAGTTGAAGCTGCTCGCGGACGCGGGTATTATAGGTTTCCCGAACGCCGGCAAATCCACTTTTTTATCAGTCGTAACAAAAGCGCGTCCTAAAACGGCGGATTATCCTTTTACAACGCTGACGCCCAATCTCGGCGTCGTTTACGAGGGGGACGACTATTCTTTTGTGCTTGCCGACATACCGGGAATCATCGAGGGCGCGGCCGGCGGCGCGGGACTCGGGCATGATTTTCTGCGGCATACGGACAGATGCAGGCTTCTCATCCATATAACAGACGTTTCGGGAATCGAAGGCCGCGACCCCGTCGGGGATTTTGAGATAATCAACGCCGAACTGAAAGAATACAGCCCGGCCCTCGCTTCGCGTCCGCAGATAGTCGCGGCAAATAAGATCGACCTTCTGGGCGACGACCGCGAACCGATCGAACGTCTGAAAAAACATGTGTCCGATAAAGGTTATGACTTTTATGAGATTTCGGCGGCGACTCATCACGGCTGCCGCCGGCTGACGGACGCGGTCGCGGCAAAACTGAAAACGCTGCCTCCGGTCACCGTCTACGAACCGGATTATATTCCTCCCGAGCCCGCCGGCGGCGCGGCGGAAGACGTTGTCATAGAAAAACAAGACGACTTATGGTTCGTTGAAGGGGCGTGGCTCGACCGCCTCGCCGGAAGCGTTAACTTCTCCGACAACGAGAGCCGGATGTACTTTGAGCGCATGCTGCGAAAAGCCGGAATAACCGAGCGGATGGAACAAGCGGGCATTGATGACGGTGATTCGGTCAGCATTTGCGGAACAGAGTTTATTTACAAAAAATAAAGGAGCGCGGTATGAGCGAAAACACGATGCAAAAGCGAGGTATGACGAAACCGCCGGAAAGGATAATTTCGGCGATACTTATATTTTCTTTATTTCTGTGCATTTTTTCGTGTTTGCCCTCCGGCGCCGGCGCGATCGAAACGCTTTCCTGTCAAAACCTTGTCATTTCGCTCGGCGGCAATGAGCGTGAACTCATTTTTTCATGGGCCGACGATCAATCGAGCGGCAAAACAGCCTTGAGGGAAGCAGGCAAAGGCAGTTTTATCGAATATGAAGCCGCGACCTCCGCTTTCGGCGCGGGTTATATCCACAAAACAACGGTCGGCGGGCTTAAGTCTTCCGCGTCGTATGAATATAAATTGATCGGCGCTGATAAAACCGAGTCTGAAGTCTTCTCTTTTAAGACCGGCAGTCCTTCAAAATACAGTTTCTTAGCTGTCGGAGACCCTCAAATCGCCTCCGCCGCCAACGGCCGGATCTGGAGAGCGACCCTTAGCGCGGCGGTCACGAATTTCCCGAACGCCGCTTTTCTGATCGGCACGGGAGATCAGGTCGACAATTACAGGGGGAACTCCGCCTTTGAATACGCGGAGTTTTTCAGTCCGGGCGAGCTTCACAGTCTGCCGACAGCCTTTGCAGTCGGCAACCACGATAACGGATTATCGCTGCACGCCAAATCGTTTTATTTCCCCAATACGGCGGCCGTCGGCCCCGGGGCGACAAATTTTGACTTTTGGTTCAGATACGGCAGCACTCTGTTCATGGTCCTTGATTCCAATGTGTCCGACACGGAAGCTCATAAAACCTTCCTTGACGGCGCCGTCAAAGCAAACTCCGACGCCGTATGGAAAATAGTTATTTTCCATCACTCCTTGTACTCCGAAGGCCCGCATTCGGTCACCGCCGACACAAAAGACCGCCGCAATTCCTGGCCGTTTTTGTTTGACGAAATCGGCGCGGACTTGATCATATCCGGCCACGATCACTGTTACACCCGAACACATATGATGAAAGGCAATAAAATCGCGGAGGAAGGGTCCGGAACGCTGTACATCACGCTCAATTCTTCAAGCGGAAGCAAATACTATGATTTCGCGGCCGCCGCGCCGGCGGCGTATTCCGCGGTGCGCGGACAGTCGCGCGCTCCCGAGTTCTCCGTGATAGACGTAAATGACGCCGAACTCACGATTTCGGTCTACAGGGCCGACACCATGAAAATGACCGATACATACACGATCGCTAAGGACCCTGTACAAACCGGAACTGGAACCGGCGTCGCTGCAGTGTCGGCTGCGTTTTTGGCGGCGATAGCGGCGGCTGTTTTCCCGGACGCCGTAAGGTCCTCGCTGACAGCGGCGCTGACCCGGACTTCACAGCTTATTTTTTCTTGACAAAAACAAGACGGCGGGAAGCCGGATCCGCAGCATACGGTCCGGCTCCCGCCGTCCTTACGGCGTTTTTCGGGGCAGTCTATCCCAACCGGACAGACTGTTTTTCGACAAGTGTTGTAAGGTCAAAGCTGCGAAGCATGTTATGCTGCGCAAAATACAGCGTATTGCCCGAATAAACGAGCCTTTGGCCCGAAAAACCGTATCCGTAAGAGATGCCGTCGCTTTGCGCGGCTCCTATCCTGCCGCGTTCGGACAGCTTGTTGCCGGCGTATGAGAGAATAAAAGCGCCGCTGAACCAATCTTTATCCGCCGCGCCGGTTGCGATGTCGGCGCAAAACGCCAAAATGCTCTCGTCGGTTTTAAACATCGCGGCCTTATGGTTGTAAAGGAGTTCCGAGTGGCCTCCGTCGCCCAAAACGAGCGTGTCGATCTCCCTGGGCTTTCCCATATCGGACACATCGAACAGGGACAGCTTCAAACCGCCCGTCCTCTGCCCCACGACTATCTCTTTGCCGGTGCTGTCTTTCATGTATATATCGTATACATCGTTTCCGACGCCGAGTATAACGTTCTCCGAAACCGGATGAAGGTAGGTCGAGAATCCCGGCACCTTCAGTTCTCCCGTAATTTTCGGATCGACCGGGTTGCTCAAATCGAAGACAAACAAAGGATCGGTTTCGCGGAAAGTCACGATATAACCTCGCTCACCCATAAAACGAACGGAGTATATACGTTCACCCGGAGCAAAACCCTCAACGGATCCGCAAACCTGCATATTGCCGTCAAGCACGAACAGGTTGTTTTTGTTCCCCCCTGACCACTCTGTCGTCGCAATGCGAAGATGGCCGCGGTATTCGTCCATGCTGAATTGGTTGTTCAGGTCGCCTCTGACGCCGCCCGATCCTGAATAGCCGATCTTGCCGCCGTCAACGGAAAACTTGGCAATGTTCAGACCGCCGCCGTACATATAGTCACGGGCTGCGATATACATCGCATTGTTTGACATATACTGCGCCGTGCTGTATCCGCTGACCGTAATCGTCTCGCTCGCGGCAGGCTCGTCGGGATTTCCGATATTGACAGCCGTGAGAGTCAAAAACGAGTCTGCCGGACAGCCGGGAGCTATCATGATGTCGGCTGTCGAAATCGGAACAAGCCTTTCGCCTTCCCCGGCCAACGGGCGCGGATCGGTCTCAATACCGTCAATATATATATATTGCGTGCTGAGAAGATAAAGATAGCCGGCCTGCTTCCGAGCGGTCATAAGCTGTCCTTCTGTCTTATAGCTGCGCACAAGCTTAATATTTGTAATGTCACTCGTATCATAGACGTTTACGACAACAAAATCCGTCCGACGCCCCGATACCGGGTCCCGGCTTTTAGGAGCTGATTCACCGCCGATGAGAATAAGCCGCCCGTCGTCTGTATACATATCCGTCAAATAATCACCCGGAGTATCGATCTGCGCCGCGAGCGACATTTTGTCTGCAACGCTTATTATCTTAACATTGTCAAAGCAGCTGAGATAGATATATTTACCGTCGGTTTTGATTATATCGCCTTCATCGACGCCTTCGACCTGCGTGTTCGTTGAGGAGTGGCCTCCCGCCGCTCCTCCGGACGCTCCGCCCGCCGCGTCGGCCGACAGCATATCATTTGCGATCGATCCCGACTCTTGCGGCGCCGCGGGCGCCGATGGAGCGGGTTCGGCTGCAGTCATATTCCCTCGGTCTTCTTCCGCCTTGACACCGTATATCGGGTATCCGCCGCCTGAGGCTTCCTTCAAATACCGCTTCAATTCTTCCGTGTCCGCCACTTTAACGTACATGCCGATCTTGGATTTGACCTCATTTACCGTCGCTTCGTTGAGTGAGGCCGTTTCCGCGATAAATATTATGCTGCTGCGGTAATCGACCGAAAGACCGAGTACCTTTTCGCAGAGTACTCTGAGCGGAAGCATTATGCGCCCGTCGATAATCAGCGTTTCAGCGTCTGAAGCGATCCGTTCCCCGTCGAGAACAAACCAATCCCCGCCCACCGGAAATTCGGCGGTCTTACCGTCGGTTTTAACGATGCCCGTCCGCGTCCTGCTGTCATAACTGACCTCGGCGCCGAAAAATTCGCTGACAAACTTCAAGGGGACCAACGTCTTGTCCTTGTGCAGCACAGGAGTAAGTCCCGGATTATCGCTGTCAATCGGGTGTATCTTCCCGTCGGACAGTGCGATCGGGCTGCCGATATGAAGATACAGTTCAAGCTGTCCGCCCGCGCCGGCAGCCGCAAGCCGGACATCCCCGCCGCCGAGAGTCGAGGGGAGCGGCGCGCCCGGAGCCTGTTCCCCTTGATTTGCCGATACGACAGCCCCTTGCAACAGTATCAGACCGGGGATAAACGCAGCGAGTACAAGTACAATGAGTAAAATCTTTTTCATTTCGAGCCTCCCGTAATTTATCTTTGTTATCGGCATTAAGACGGCATTGATCAAAAAAAGTTCCCGCAGTTAATGTGTGATCAATGATAATCCGGTTCTTTCCCCCTTTTTCGTCGGCAATTCCGTCGGAATGTATCCGCGATAACCCGCATAAAGGAACCGGAACATCAAAAAATCTGTCCGATCGGGCAGCATCCTGAAAAAAGAAGCAATTCACGGCGGGCGGCGGAGGAAAACGGCGGTTGTCGGGGGCTTCCTCTTTGTGATATAATAACCGCAAAGCGGTCATTATACGCTTATTTAAGTCCTTTCGCTCTCCGTTTGCGCGGAAACCGCGAAAGATGACTCATTATACCATGTAAACATGATATAATAACCGCAAAGCGGTTACTGTTTAAGGCGGCGGCGGCGGGACGCGCCGCATGGCCGAGCATATCATAAATGCCGTGCATTTATGATATGCTGATTACGGAATTATTTGCATGAGCAGATGGGGGAGATGCCGCTGTGAGCGCCGCAGAACAAAAAGTTGAACGTACATATGAATGGTACAGCCGCGAGGTTAACGGGCAGGGCCTTTTGTGCTATTACGGTCTGGTTACCGACGCATACACAAAAGCAATGATCGAAACACCCGGACTTGATTTTGAAGATTTTGACGACGCTTTTCTGAAAAAGCTGGCCGGTATAGAGCCGGAAAGACCCTTGCCGCTTAAAAGCAATGAAGTATTTGACGAAACATATTGGTCGCATTTGGTGAGATGGTATTACATCCCATGTAACTGCTGCAACAGTTTTTATAACGGACCGCTGAAGTTTATGGAGCATGTGCGGTCAGGAAATATAGAACCGTACGCCGCGTATTACGAGAGAGAGCTTCCCATGCTCAAGTGACCCGGCAAAACCGAAAAGCGAAGCTGCAGAACCTGAGAGTGAGTTCAGAAAGTCTTTGTCCTGTGTAAAAAATGATCGCAGCATCATAATGCTCCCTTCTTAAGCCGGTTTATTTACCCGGCTTAAGAAGGGAGCATCCGGTTTTCATAGCCGGTCAAACCAACACGGCGGGATATATTCCGTCTTTATGCAGTTTTTTTAAAGTTTTTTCCGTAGATTTCCGGTCCTCTTTATATGTCATGCCGAACCAAGAGGATTCTGTGGACAGCACGGAAACGCTTAACAGTCCCCGGCTGATCAAACTGTCCGCCAGCATAGGCAGCAAACATTCGCAGTTTATGTCTGTGAGTGCCGGACCTTTCAGATAATCGAAAAAATACTCTTCCGCCTTACCGAATATCCAAGGCGTGAACCCCCAAAAATTCATGGATACCAAACTCTCCGGGTCCAAATCGATACCTTCCGGGGCGCTTGCAGTGTCTTTTATGCCTCCGTTCGGAAAAAGCTTTATCTTGTATGTTTCCGTTACTTTTGTCAGCTTGCCGGAATCCGTTGCACACACTCCTCTTGTAACAGTGCCGTTGGGGCTTACGGTATTTTTCAGTTTATACGCAATCATGGAGGCCTCGCCTTGCGCCTTAAGCCCCGCAAGGGAGTCGTACATGGTTTTAAAAGCTTTGACTCCGTAATAATCATCGGCGTTTATCACCGCGAAAGGCGTCTTGACCGCATTTCGCGCGCAGTATGTCGCGTGTACCGTTCCGAAAGGTTTAGTCCTCTCCGGCGGCGTTTTGTAAAAATCCGGCACATCCGAAAAATCCTGAAAAACATATTCGGTAACAAGCGGTCTTCCGTCGGGCAGTTTTCGGTTTTCAAATCTTTCTCCGCAGAGTTTATTGAGTTTAACGTCCATACCCGGTTTAACGATAAAAACGACCTTATCGAATCCCGCCCTAACAGCGTCGTAAACGGAGTATTCCATCAACAGTTCTCCGGACGGGCCGACTCCGTCGGTCTGTTTTTCCCCGCCGTAACGCGACCCGAGTCCTGCCGCCATAATAACAAGAGTCGCATTCATAGGTAACCCCCGCCTTTCTTGATACTTAACAGTATATGATATATACGCGCCGGAACCCGCGCACATATCATATACTGTTTTTTCTGCCCGGTCAAAACAAATCGTCACGCTGGATTTTTTATTTTGCTTATGCCATCTCTTTTAAAACGTCAATGCTGTAAGCGCTGTAATTCATAAACGCCGACGCGACAATATGCCTGTGCGTCGCTTCTCTCGGGCCGGGAGCACTCTCGTCTCCCTTTCGCATTATACCGGTCGAGTAAGCCCAGTTCAGTGCGGGAAGCGCGTATTCCGAGGCCTCAGGGAAATCATCGAAATATTCCGGGTCGGAGTCGTCCGGAAAAGCGTCCGCATTTTTACTCTGCGCATACCTGTAGAGTATCACGGCGGCCTGCTCCGTTGTTATCGGATCCGACACTCCGAACAACCCGTCGCCGTAGCCTCGGACTATTCCCTCAGAATCGGCCCAAATCACGGCGGGCGTGTACCATTTTCCTTCCGGAACGTCGGAAAATACGTCTTTGTACTCGATTTCAGGCTGACCTTCCGCTCTCCAAAGTACCGTTGCGAACATTGCGCGGGTCATGTCGGAATACGGCATGAATTCGCTTTGCGACATCCCGTTGAAAAGCCCTGCTTCGGTCACATATTTGACAGCTTCGAAGAACTCGTCTGTCTCCGTTACGTCTTCAAATATTCCGGCGGGATAGGCAACTTTAACGGGTATCGTCACCGTCTTTTTGCCCGCCGTCACTTCAATGCTCCCTTCCGCGAACACGGCGGCGGCCGTAAATCTGCCTTCCTCGTCGATCGAACCTATATCTCCGGTGACCGACCATTCGTAACAGCTGTTGTCGGAAACAAGCTCTGTATAGTTCGCGGCGGCGTTTGCTTTGAGCTCCGCCGTTTCGCCGGGCATTATTTCAATTTTCGACAGTATCCTGTTCGTCGCCCCGTCTCTTATCGTTATGAGATCGGGCGTTTCCACAACATTAACGTCGACACGCGCTCCGCTTTGTCCGGGCCCGTCCGCCGTTATTTTGCCTCTTCCTGTCCCCGAAGCCGTATACACTCCGTCAGCGTCTATGCTTCCTATCGCTCCTTCAACGCCGAAGCTGACAGCGGAGGGAACTGATGCGGCGTAACCTCCGGCGTCAGCCGCCTTAACATCAAACTTGATCCGGGCGCCGGGCAAAACGTGAGAACTGAGCGGATAAAGAGCGAGCTGAGAAGCTCTGCCAGTCTGCGGCGCCGTTGAAACGAGCATGATATAATTTGTCACAGCGCGCGGTCGGCCGTCGGAGGGCCTGTTGATCTGGCTGTAAGTCTTATCTCCGATATACATTGCGTTTATGCCCGTGGACCCTCCGCCGTCCATGATACAGGCCTCAACGCAGCCGAGTTCCGAGAGCCGCTTTGCCAGCACAGACATGGATGCGCCCACGCTGTATCCCGACTGCCGCCCGTCTATCGTATAAAACAGGACCGTTCCGTCCGCTTTCAGCCCGACTGCGGTACGGGGAGCCTGATCGTTATCCGGATAGGGTTCTTCTCTGCCTCGCGTCAAAAGCTTATAAAGAGAACCCACCGCATACGAGACCTCACTCCAACCCGGCGCGCTTTCGATCTTAACCGTCACGACCGAGCCCGTTTCCAATCCGTCCATACCTTCCTTTCGCCACTCGTCTGCGGTATCCGCAAGCGCAAGTACATATTTTTCGTCCGGTATATCGAAAGCTTTGTCTGTCTCAATTATCTCCTCGACCTCGAAGTCAAGCTCACAGCTCACGGTGAATTCCTCATCAGACAGAAGGTTTAAAACGGCGTATCTTGCCGCGCTTCTGTATTTTGTGTCCGGCGCGTAGTCGCTTGTAAAAAACGAATACTCCGCGCTGTTCATCGCTTTATTGACACAGGCCAATGTATAGACATCAGGTCCGATGGTCACCGTCATTTTCATCGACGGTTTTCCCATCAGCGCCGTGCCGTCGGCATGAAAGCCCACAGCCCAATTTCCGCCGTCGGACGAGCGCAATATCCCCTCAGTTATAACGATACCGAGCGGCTGGTAATCCCATGTATTGAAATAATCTCCGTTGATTCCCGCGATAACACGCCGCCCCCGGCTCTCCTCCAAAGCCGCCATTGATGAGAAATTCCCGTAATTCGTCACTTTCGATCCATACGCGACGACGGGAAACACTTCATTCGACGGACTGTATTCTATGTAGTTTTCCGTTCTGTAGTTGTTCCCTGTCCAATAGACGCCTTTGGCGAGCCTGATCCCGCCCGGGGCGGTCGTTATATATCCGTCGGAAAGACTGCCGAGCACGGCCGCCAACCCGGAGGACGTGAGCAAAAGACAAAACGCCGCGACGGCCGCAATGAATCTTATTTTTTTCACCGGTCTACTCCACCTCTGCCATTCATATTGCGATATCAGCAAACTTCAACGGAGTATAATATACAAATAAATTGTATCATAAATGTCGCAGACTTCATATATTCAAAAATCTTCTGTCCTTGCAGGAAAAATAATGCTTGCATCGGCCGGTGTTGTGTGATATTATGTTGTCCCTCTCTCTGCGCAGGGCGCGCGGGATAATGCATTTATTACGGAAGGATTGAATATTATGACTATCGCTCTCACTATAATACAACTCCTTGCCGGATTGTTCCTGATAATGGTAATATTGCTTCAGTCCGGCAAAAGCGCGGGACTGTCGGGAGCCATTGCCGGCGGAGCCGATACTTTCATGTCCAAAGGCAAAGCGAAAACGTTGGACAAAAAACTCGCCAAGATGACAAAATGGGTCGCACTTACGTTTGTCGTCCTTACTCTCGTATTAAACCTTATATAATTCTCACAAAAAGACTCGCGCCGCGATAAACGCAGTTGCCGGTCTGTTCAGAAGAATTAATATTTTTTATGTTTCCTAAGCCTCCCGCTCTTCGGGCGGAGCCGGGTAGTGTCACAACCGCAGTCACAATGGGGAAAGTCTCTTGCCCCGCAATGAAACAGAGAAAATACGCCGACTCCATAGCTTTAAGAGCCATTGCCGCAGGCGGCACCGTCGGCGTGCTTATACCGCCCGGCATCTGCTTCATCATATACGGGCTGATAACCCGGAAGTCCATAGGCACTCTGTTTATGGCCGGTATTATCCCCGGCGTAACGCAGGTGCTGTTTTATATTATAACGATTATTATTATCGGCAAGGTTAAGCCGACCCTAATTCCCAAAGGGGAAAGAATCCCCATGAGTGAGAAAATAAAATCCACAAAAAGCGTTTGGCCGGTCATACTGCTTTTCCTGATTATCATGACCGGCATATATCAAGGTTGGTTCACTCCCACTGAGGCCGGAGCGATCGGAGCCGGTGTTTCACTTATTATTACCATCTTAAACAGGCGAATACAGGGAAAGATCGGCGTATCCTCTGCGGAGGCTCTTAAAAACTCGGCAATGGTTTAATTTCTGCTTGTCGGCGCTTATGTATTCCTGCGGTTTATGGCACTGTCCAAACTTCCGGGCTACCTCGGCGGCGTTCAGGGGGATATTTCCGTTCTTGGCCGCCGACTTGGCCCATATTCTTTTGCTGACCTTAGTGCCGGAATTGAGCCTTTTTATTCCGAGCCTTATGAAAACTACGGTCGGCTGACTTTCGGAGGGATTTTATGAAAGGTTTCGGTATGCTTTCCGTCGGCAGCCCGGGATGGCTGGAAAAAGACAGGCCCGTTCCCGGCCCGCAGGACGCTGTCATTAGGCCGAAAATAATTTCGCCCTGCACATCTGACATCCATACCATGATGAACGGCGGCGAAGACCCGAACGCAAAAAACCTGATCTTAGGACATGAAGCCGTCGGCGAGGTAGTCGAGATCGGTAATATGGTCAAAAAAATAAAAGTCGGTGATTTCGTTGTTGTTCCGAGTGTTACGCCGGACTGGACGGAACTCGGTGTACAGGATGCCCGGTGCGCCGCGCACGACAGCGGCATGACGGAGAGTTTTAAGTTTTTACGCCGTAAGGATGGCGTTATGGGTGAGTTTTTTCACGTGAACCATGCCGACGCCAATCTCGCCCTTCTTCCGGACGGAGTTTCCCCGGAGGCTGCTCTAATGGCGGTCGATATGATGACGACCGGATTTTACGCTGCGGAGATGGCGGAAATCTCATCCGGCGATACAGTCGTTGTCATCGGCATCGGACCTGTGGGGCTTATGGCTGTGGCCGGGGCCGCCGTCAGCCGCGCCGGCAGAATAATCGGCGTCGGAACAAGGCCGGTCTGCATCAAACTCGCAAAGGAATACGGCGCGAATGATATCCTCAGCTATAAAGAAGGCGACCTTGCCCGACAAGTGCTTGAGATGACCGGAAGCGGCGCCGACAGGGTCATTCTCGCGGGCGGAGACATGGACACCCTTCGCACAGCCGCGGAAATGACAAAAGCCGGCGGTATCATATCAAGCGTAGCTTTCTTTAACATCTCCGAAACGCTTTCCATGCCGGCAGCCGCCTGGGGTTTCGGCCTCTCCGGAAAGGACATCAGATGCGGGCTTTGCCCCGGCGGAGCGTTGCGCCTTAAAAAACTCATGGAGCTTATCAAATACGGTCGTGTCGATACCGCCAAACTCATTACACACAAGTTTTACGGCTTTGATAAAATAGAGGACGCTTTTAATCTGATGGCCGAAAAGACTCCGGATCTGATTAAACCAATCGTATATACCGATTGACGGTCAGAGCAGAGGCAAAAAGACCCCGAATATACCGGAACGGCCGCGGCTGCCATAGCCGCGGCCGTTCCGGTTTTTGATACTGTTGAGCGGCGGCGCGGGGACCTGAGAGGGAAAAGGCGCCCGACCGCGTATTAACCGCTGTGTTCTATATGCTGTTCAAATACTCGGCAATGCTTTCCGCGGCCGTTTTCCCGGCTCCCATAGCCAATATGACCGTGGCGGCGCCTGTCACGGTATCGCCCCCGGCATATACTCCCGGCCTGGCGGTACACATTTTTTCATCGACGCATATACAGCCTTTGTCGTTTGCGGTCAGCCCTTTCGTCGTGTTTTCAATAATAGGGTTCGGACTTGTTCCGAGGGCCATTATTACGGCGTCCGCCTCAATATTAAAATTACTGCCTTCTTTGACTGCGGGGCGGCGTCTGCCGGAAGAATCGGGCTCCTTGAGTTCCATCTCAACGCACTCAATGCTTTGTACGTGATCTTTTTCGTCGCCGTACAGCGCCACGGGATTGCACAGGAACTTAAAAATGATACCTTCCTCGCGGGCGTGGTGTACCTCCTCCGCTCTGGCGGGCATTTCTTCGGGACCGCGTCTGTATATGACGTGTACCTCTTCCGCGCCCAATCTCAGCGCGCATCTGGCGGCGTCCATCGCAACATTGCCTCCGCCGACGACAGCCACGCGTTTTGCGGCTTTTATCGGAGTGTCATACTCGGGCAAATATGCTTTCATAAGGTTTACTCTGGTCAGATATTCGTTCGCGGAATAAACTCCCAAGAGGCTCTCCCCGGGGATCTTCATAAACAGCGGAGTCCCGGCGCCCGTTCCGACATAAACGGCTTTAAACCCTTCTTCAAATAATTCATCCACAGACACGGCGCGGCCCACCGCCGCGTTCAGGACTATCTTAACGCCGCGCTGTTCAAGCTTTTTTATCTCTTTTGAAACTATTTCCTTGGGCAGGCGGAATTCGGGTATGCCGTAAACCAAAACCCCTCCGGGCTTGTGCAGAGACTCAAATATCGTAACGTCAAAACCCATGCGGTTCAAATCGCCGGCGCAGGTCAGCCCGGTCGGCCCGGAACCTATGACAGCGACCTTTTGTCCGTTTTGCAGGGGCAGCAAGACCTTATCGTCTTCCGCTTTTTCGTTTGCCATATGGTGATCGGCAACAAAACGCTCCAATCGCCCGATGGCGACCGGGTCGCCGCGGCGGCCGCGAATACAGAATTTCTCGCACTGCGACTCCTGCGGGCAGACTCTGCCGCATACCGCCGGTAAAGAATTGTCGGCGGTCACCGCAAGATAAGCCTCCTCAAACTTCTCCTCAGCCGTCAGCTTGATAAATTCCGGTATTTTGACCTTGACCGGACAGCCGTTCACACACAGCGGATCCTTACACTGCAAACAGCGTTTCGCTTCTGCTCCTGCCGAGGTTTTATCATACCCCAAAGCGACTTCCTCAAAATTCTTGTTTCGCACTTGCGGCGGCTGCTCGGGCATGGGTACTTTGACAGAAATATTGTCAGCCATTCGACTCACCTCCCGTAAGCTTGCAAAAATGCTCGTAGGCAAGAGTTTCCTCAGGTTTGTAAAAACTGTTCCGCGCCAAGAGTTCTGTCCAATCCACCAGATGCCCGTCGAATTCCGGACCGTCCACACAGGCAAATTTCATCTTTCCGTCGACCGTCACGCGGCATCCTCCGCACATTCCCGTGCCGTCCACCATTATCGGGTTCAGTGAAACAACAGTCTTTATTCCGTAAGGTTTCGTCGCCTCCGCAACAAACTTCATCATGATCGTGGGGCCGATAGCGACTATCTCGTCATAATTCCTTCCCGATTCGATAAGCTCTTTGAGTTTATCCGTGGTAAAGCCTTTCTCTCCGTATGAACCGTCATCCGTCGTTATATAAAGATTAGTGCAGCCCGCGCGCATTTCTTCTTCCAGTATCACTATATCCTCTGTCCTGAAGCCTGCTATCATATCCACCTCAATGCCGGCTTCAAACATTCCTTTCGCGACCGGGTAGGCGATAGCGCAGCCGACTCCGCCGCCGACGACCGCGACCCTTTTTAAGCCTTTCATATTCGTGGGTTTTCCGAGAGGCCCGAAAAAGTCTTTTAAATACTCTCCCGGTTCCATCCGGTTGAGTTTGTTCGTTGTTTTGCCGGCCGGCTGGAACATCACGGTCACGGTGCCCTTCTCTCTGTCATAATCCGCTATCGTGAGAGGAATCCGCTCGCCGTATTCATCCAATCTCAAAACAATAAATTGACCGGCTTTGCACTTTTTAGCCGCGAGAGGCGCTTCAATCACCATCTCCGTGGTCGTTTTGGCTTTGTTCAGACTTCTTTTGCCGATTATCTTGTACATACTCATCCACCGCCCGTTTGTATATTCATTATCCTGCATTTTTTGCCGGATAAACTGTAGCAAATAAAAAATTCAAAGTCAATATATAATTGCAACGCAGCCCGCCTTGACCTGTCAATTCATATTTTCAAGCGCTGTGACGATCTCCTCAAACCCCGCCCCGCGCGACGCTTTTACCAGCACCGTGTCGCCGCGCTCGATAAGGTCCGAAAGAGCCCCCGTCAACTCCTTTTTTGAAGCAAAATATTTGAGTTTCGGTTTCATTTCCGATTCAAAAGCGCCGTGATAAATGTATTCCGCCTCGGCGCCGCAGCAAATCAGCAGATCCGTTCCGGAGAGCGCCGCGACCTGCCCCACCCTGCGGTGCAATTCTTCGGACGCCGGTCCCAATTCGCGCATGTCGCCGAGAATACACACCTTTCTGCCCTTAAACGACCGCATCGAACCGAGCGCGGCCTCAACAGAGTTCGGATTTGCGTTATAGCAGTCGTCAATGACCGTGCAAAAAGCTGTTTCTTTAAGTACAGAACGGCGGCTTGCCGGCTCATACTCAGACACGCCTTTTTGTATCTCAGCGTTGCTGAGCCCCAAATGCATCCCGACGGCGGCTCCTCCGAGCGCCGCGTATATCATGTGTTCCCCGTGTGCTCTTATCAGGGCGCTAATACGCCGGTCGCCGGAAATTATATCGCATTTTGTCACAGCGACGCCGGCTGACGAGGGGTTTTCGGCCCTGACGTCACAATTTTTACCGAATCCGAACGTCACTGTCTTTTGCCTGTATTCGGCTTTGCGTAAAAGATCGTCGTCCCCGTTGATGAACACCGTTCCTTTATCCGGAACATGTCTCAGCATTTCAGCTTTTGCCCGGAAAACGCCTTCCCGGCTTTTCAAAAACTCAAGATGAGAGTGTCCGATCACGGTATACAAAGCCATATCGGGCTTTACAATCCGGGCCAAACGGTCCATCTCATAAAAGTCGGATATACCCATTTCAATGACGGCGGCCTCATGTTTTTCATTCAGCTCAAAAACAGTCAGCGGCACGCCGAGTTCGTTATTAAAGTTCCCCCGGGTTTTCAGGGTATTGTATTTTTGAGACAAAATCGACGCTGTCATATCCTTTGTCGAGGTCTTCCCGACGCTTCCGGTTATTCCGAGGACCGGAATATCGAAAAGGCTCCGGTAAAAAGCCGCAATGTCGCTCAGAGCCGAAAGAGTTGAATCGACCTTTATGTAAGGGAGAGCGGCATTGTCGGGCTCTCTCTTGCAAAGGCAGCATAAGGCGCCGCCGGCTGCCGCCGCGTCCGTAAAATCGTGCCCGTCGCTGCGCTCTCCTTTTATCGCCGCAAAAAGGCAGCCGGCGGCGCTTTTCCGGCTGTCCGTCGTAATAAAACTTATCTCGCGGCGGCAGATCTCCAAATTCGCGTAAAGCTTCCCGCCGCACGCGCCGGCGATATTTTCCAAGGTCATATCTCTCATTGCCGGTACTTCTCCAGTGAAAGCTCTATGATTCTTTCGCATAAGTCACCGAAATCCATGCCCTCCTCCGAGGCCATGCGCGGGACCAAGCTTGTCGGAGTCATTCCCGGCAGAGTATTCGCCTCAATGCAGAATATTTCCCCCGTTTCGTCCATAATGAAATCCATACGCGAATAAACGTCTATCATAAGCAGCTCATGTATTATCAAGGCCGATTCTCTGAGCTTTTTTTCCGTTTCCCCATCCAGCGAAGCCGGGCATATCTCTTCTGTAAGTCCTTCCGAATACTTGTTTTTATAGTCGTAAAAGCCGCTTTTCGGCACGATTTCAATTACAGGCATCGTTTCTTTCCCGAGAACACCGACAGTCAGCTCCCTGCCCTTGATAAAGCGCTCCGCTATCACACGTTTTTCGAAACGAAACGCAAGCTCCAAAGCCTCGGGGTATTCCGCCCGGGTAAGTACGATCGAAACTCCGACGCTCGACCCCCCCGAACATGGTTTGACCACGCAGGGAAATTCAGGCTCGGTATAGGGCGAATCGTCTTTATGCAGGCATATTCCCACGGGCGTTTTGATCCCGGCGTTTTCCATCAGCGTTTTTGAAAGATGCTTATCCATTGCAAGGGCGCTTCCGAGATATCCGCTTCCGGTATATTTTATCCCCGCGACATCAAAAACCGCTTGGATCTTTCCGTTTTCTCCCTCATCACCGTGAAGCGCCAAAAAAACGATATCGGCTGCGGCGCATATTTGCGTAACGTTGTCTGCCATCAATCCTCCGTTATCCCGTTTTCGCTCGGATCTTACTCTGTTCAAATCAGGTTCTTTTTCCGGTACGCGAAAAATAATATCGCTCTGCGGCTCTTTAAATACGTCTTTCGGATCGCTGAAGTTTCCGTTGTATCCGAAAAACAAATCGACCGTCGTCGCTCTGTGTCCTTTGGCCCGCAGCGCCTTTGCCACACATGTGCCGCTCGATAAAGACACGTCGCGCTCAGTCCCCAATCCTCCGCAAAGAACCGCGATATCCAAAGAAGCGCTACCTCCCTTATGTGGTTTATCTCACATGACCGGGCTGCCCCGGCGTCCGTTTTTGTCATTTAATGCGGGTTTTTCGTTATGAGCGATCCGGGCCGCCCGCACGGGGCCTGTACTTATATAATAGCACAACGGACAACCCCGCCGCAAGTTTTTGATATTTTTCGGATTGTGTTCGCGGCGATAATCCGGTATAATCATCAGGAACCGATCCGATATGAATACACGGAAACATGTTCGGCGTATACACAAACAAAATCCGAAACGCCGGCGGAAGGCTCACTGGAGGAAGTCACATGCCAAAAAAAGTACGTATAGTCATAGTTGATGACTCACTCGTTTTCAGAACATTTTTACAGCATGCGCTTGAGCCATGTCACGATATTGAAATCGCGGGGGTTTTTGCGGACCCTGTCGAAGCGCTTGATCGAATATCGAAAATCAGTCCGGATGTTTTGGTCATCGATATGGAAATGCCGAAAATCCGCGGCAATGAATTCCTGAAAAAAGCGATGCCGAACAATCCTCACATGAAAGCCGTTATCATAAGCTCGCTGAGTGACAATGTTTTTGACGCCATGCAAGCCGGCGCGACAGACTTTGTCAGCAAACCGGCTTCCCGCCCCGGATATACAAATACGGAGTTCACCGCCGATATTATCGAAACCATCAGAATAGCCGCGACCGCAAAACCGCGGGCGGCGGCAAGGTATATCCCGCAAACAAAGCCGGCAGCTCCGCAGCCGGTCGCCGGCCTTCGTCCCGGAACCGGCAGGAGCCTTATAGCGATAGGCGCCTCAACGGGAGGCACCGAGGCCATACTGCAAGTCATACAGACTTTTCCCGCGGACACGCCGGGAGTAGTTATTGTACAGCATATGCCGCCGGGATTCACAAAAATGTACGCCGACCGCGCGGATAAGATTTGCTCCATGACCGTGCGCGAGGCAAAAAACAATGACCGGGTGGAACGCGGCCTGATACTCATCGCGCCCGGAGGGTCCGAACAAATGCGCGTCGAATCAAGCGACGGCGGTTACACGGTAGATTTAAGGCACGGGCCGAAAGTCAGCGGTCATTGCCCGTCAGTCGACGTTCTTTTCGATTCTGTCGCAAGCGCGGCGGGGAGGAACGCCGTCGGAGTCATTTTGACGGGCATGGGCGCCGACGGCGCGCAAGGCTTGAAAAAAATGAGAATGTCAGGAGCCCACACCATCGGCCAAGACGAGAACACATGTATCGTCTACGGTATGCCGAAAGTCGCGTATGACATAGGCGGCGTGGCAGAACAACTGCCGCTGCAGTCGATCGGCCACGCCGTTACGAGGCGTTTATCAAAATAACTCCGTCAGACCGGTTTGCGCCGTCTGCCGGCTTTATTTCCCTGAATCTGCAATCGCCGTTTTGACTATATCCTCTATGACCTTATCAGCGTCGTCATAGAGCACCTGACATGTGCCGACCTGAAAATGCCCGCCGCCGCCGTGTTTCAGCATCAAAGCGCCTACATCTGTCTTACAGCTTCGATTTAACACACTGTGCCCGACCGCTATCGGGCAATTCTGTTTTCCTCTGCCGTCAATTACCCAAACAGAAATATTCTGTTCGGGGAACAAACTGTAAACGAGGAACCGATTTCCGGTATAGATGGTTTCAACTCCGCGTAAATCGGAAATGATCACATTCCCTTCGACATGAGTATGCTCGAATATCATTTTTCGAAAGAGCGCGTCCTGCTCAAAATAGAGTTTTACCCTTTCCTCAACGTCCGGATCGCGTAAAATCTCATCAATGCTTTTTGAGACGCATTCATCAATAAGCCTTTCCATCAGTTCATAGTTGCTGATGCGAAAATCCCTGAACCGTCCCAGACCGGTTCGCGGATCCATAATAAAGCCCAAAAGCACCCAGCCCTCCGGGTCCAGGATCTCCTCTTTCGTGAGTTTTGCGGCGTCCACCTTGTCCACCGCCGTGATCATGGTTTCAAATCCGGGAAGCTTTTCTTTTCCGCCGTAGTATTCGTATATAACTCGGGCGGCACTGTCTTCGAGCCGGCTTTCCCCTTCAAACACTATGTCTTTGCCCAAGCGTTCGTTTTCGCTCGAATGATGGTCAAACCACATTTTGCAGCCTTTAACATATGGTACGTTGGCAAGAACATCCTCTTCGGTCACTTCAACGAGACCGTCCTGTATGTCTTTCGGGTGAACAAATTTCCACCGGTCAATGACTTTCAGTTCCTTCAGCAGCGCGGCACAGGCAAGCCCGTCAAAATCAGATCTGGTTAACAAGCGCATTGGAATTCCTCCCGTTAATTAATGTTGATTATCATTCTACCATGATAACGATGAAAATACCACGATGATTTTTCAAAAACGGAGGTCACGACAATGAAAAGCGTCAGCACCCGTCTTTTATCAGTCATTTTAGCCATCAATATTATCGGAATGGGATTCATTGCCGTAATAAGTATAACTCTTGCCGCAAACTCTCTCAATGAGCAAACTCTTGCCCGAGTCGGCGAAACAACGGCGCGCGACGCCGGCAGCATAGACGCTTGGGTCATAAGACAGACAGGCTATATAGAAGCTGTCGCGGCCGACTTTTCTTCCATGGCGGACATTAAGGCGGAAACGATTTTCCCTGCTCTGGTCAGGCATACCGAACTCAACGAAGATTATTACTCCGTTTATGCGGGATATCCGGACGGCGTCGGCATATTCAACGACGAATGGGAGCCTGACTACAGCGAATGGATTGCCTATGAGAGGGACTGGTATAAAGGCGCCGCGGCTTCTCCGAACGAAACCTGTATCACTGATATATATAAGGACGCGGAAACCGGCAACTTCTGCCTTACTTTCTCAAAAGTCTTTACATCCGGCGGAACAACGGCGGGGGTCGTTGCCGCCGACGTATTTACAACCGTTTTAAGCGACGTGGTGGGCAGCATTGACGTCGGCCGGGACAGTTATGCCTTTCTGACGTCCTCAGGCGGAGATATCATTATTCATCCGAACGCCGAATACCTCCCCGTTGTTGACGACAACGACGATACGATATTCCGGAATATTGCGCTCGTTGATGACGCCCGCTTCTCCGAGCTGACAAAAAACATCGCAATAACCGGGGAATCAGTCAAACTGCGCAGTTCTGACGGAGCAATGCGCTATTATACCGCCCGCACCGTGCCGTCCACGGGATGGATACTGTACACAGCCATACCCGTAAGCGTTGTTGACGCGCCGGTCTACCGCCAGATAACAGCGACTGCCGGCATATTTGTCGCCGTTCTCATAATAGCTGCGGGATTGACTCTTTTTTCACTTAACAAGCTGATTCTGCATCCTGTAAAAGATGTTACGCGCGCTGCCAATTTGCTGGCAAAAGGAGAAACGGGCGTACGCCTGGACGATAACTACATCGGCGAGATAGCGCTGCTCGCCGAGTCTTTTCGCGGGATGGACGCGTTCAACAGCCAACAGGCTGAATGGCTCAAACGCATAGCCGACGGAGATTTGTCAGTGGAAATCACTTTACGCGGCGAAACCGATCGCATCGGCCGGGCCGTTTCGGATATGCTGAGCCGCTTGGATGAGATGTTTGTCGGCATAACCGGAAGCACCCGGCAGGTCGCTTCAGGAGTTAAGCAAATAGCCGGCGGCGCTCAGTCCCTCGCTCAGGGTTCGACCGAACAAGCGTCAGCCGTTGAAGAGCTTTCATCTTCAATAAACGATATAAACCAAAAAACCAAACAAAACTCCGTAATAGCCGACGAAGCCGCCAAATTGTCAGAGTCAATAAAAAGCAACGCGGAAAAAGGCAGCTTGCAGATGGATAAAATGATGAACGCTGTAAGAGAAATAAACGATGCGGGCAAATCCATAGAAAACGTCATCAAAACCATCGACGATATAGCTTTTCAAACAAATATCCTCGCGCTTAACGCCGCCGTGGAAGCAGCGCGCGCAGGTCAGCACGGCAAAGGATTCGCCGTGGTCGCTGAAGAAGTGCGTAATCTCGCCGCAAAAAGCGCCGCCGCCGCGAAGAACACCGGCGGATACATCGAAAACTCGATAGACAAGGCAAACCTCGGTTTGAGTATCGCGACCGAAACCTCCGATTCATTGAGAGAAATAGTCGAAGGCATAAACCGCAGCGTTGAGATCGTCCTTCAAATCGCAAAATCTTCCGGAGAGCAAACTGAAGCCATAGCTCAGATCACATCCGGCATTGATCAAGTGGCTCAGGTAATTCATCAAAACAGCGCCACCGCCGAAGAAAGCGCCGCCGCCAGCCGGGAAATAAGCGAGCAATCAGAAACGCTCGAAGCGCTGATCTCACGCTTCAAGCTGCCGGAGAGCGACGCTTTACCTCTTATTGACCGTGATTCCCGGATGCAGCGGCTTGATTCCGGACTTTGACCCTCGTTTGTTCCCGCCCGCAACCCGGCGGGAACCACTTCGCGGCTTAAGATGACATAAAAAATCCGCGCTTCTGTTTACTCCGCCGAGAGATTTTCCGCACAGCAGCCGTATATGAATTAGGACGCGGGTGGGTGATCATGGGAATAGCTTCATCGGAAAATGTATTGAGAATCCTCACCGGATACAATCACTGGTGGCAGCTCGGCAGTGTTCAGGTCGAGTATCTGAAACCGGTTCGAAGGACCGTTTGCAAAGAAGCGATGAAAATACTTAACGCCGTCGGCAAAAAACGCTCATTGTGCATCGTCGGCCCCAGAAGGACCGGTAAGACAACGATACTTCATCAGCTGATCAACAACCTTATTATTGAAGGCAACGATCCCCGCAAGATCGTTTATATGAATGTCGGCCACCCTTTTTTCAGCACGGTGGCCTTGGATGAGATTCTGAGTATTTACTTTGAAAATATACATCTCGGTACAGACGCCGCCGAACGCAGTGAGCGCGTCTATTTCTTTTTCGACGATATCCAACTGTCCCCGGATTGGGAAGAGAATATGACAAGGCTTACAGGCGTATATCCGAATGTGATGATCGTCGCGTCCGGCACCGTTATCCCCTCCGGTCAATACACCGAAAAAGGCCCAACCTTGCTGCATCTTCCTCCCATGTCATTTTACGAATACTGCCAGGTCAGCGTCAAGGCCGAAAACCTTGCCCCGGCATTTATCATTCCCGAAAAAGGTGTGGTAAGAGCCGACCCCCAAGAATTGCGAGCGCTCGCGCGCGCAATATCGCCGTTTCGCAAACAGTTCGGAAGATATATGTACACGGGCGGCTTTCCTAAACTCGTTATGGAAGAAAACAATGTACGCGTACAAAGCATGATACAAGAGGCCGTTATCAATGAAACTCTTCTGTCGGACATACCCGCCGGCTTTAACATACGAGGCGGCACTGAATTCCGTAAACTCTTTCTCTATCTTTGCCTTAACTGTCCGGGCATAATCAGTTATGACGCCACCGCCAAGGCGCTTGATTGCCTGACGCGACTGACGGTCGAAAAGTATACCGGTTATATCGAGAGGGCAAGTCTCATATATCTAAGCAATCCCGCGGATATGGGCGGTAAAGCAAATCAGAAGATACAGCCGAAAATATACCTTGCGGACGCCGCGATGTTCAATGCCATGATGATCTTGGACGATCTGCAAATCAGCCCCGAGCAGTTTCGGAACGCTGTGGAAACCACCGTATACCGGCATTTGCGCTTTTTCGGTCCCGATTCAACGGAAGCCAAGATCGATTATTACCGGGAGAGAGGCCGGGGCATCGACATGGTACTCAGCGGCAGTAAAAAACTGTTTGTCGACGTGCGATATAGTAACGACGTCAGGCTCTCGCGCAAGGACCCCATCGTTTCAATGGCGGACCGAGCGGATTTCTCACTGATCGTAACAAAAAAGGATTCGGATTTCGGGCATATACCCGGTCTTCCGGAAAACCTCTTTCTCATACCCGCGCATATCCTTTTGTTCCTTATCGGCAAAGCGAAAACCGAAGGATATTCGTTCCTAAGCGGGATATGACCGCGATGCGATTATAATATTTAAGGCCGCTACAGGGGAAGTTGTCTTTACCTTATTCAGAAAAAAATATCCGGAAATCAGGCAGGGGCTATGCTATACTGATGGTGCGCCCATTATTCATATCTGCGTTGGTAAATTAAAAGAGTACAGCGCAGATTTTTTGTGTTAAGTTCGCATGGAGTGATTATTTGCATATTTTGATGTTAAGATGAAAAGTGGTGAGCAAAATGGAAACACAGCCGAAAAACATCAGCCAAGAAGAAAAACGCGCTTTGG
>Ga0082212_10001528_pt1 | contig 34170 bp, 33 predicted proteins | sample TergutNt197P3_FD_71548 | JGI IMG/M metagenome (GOLD analysis project Ga0082212, IMG submission 71548) | Neocapritermes taracua P3 segment gut microbial communities from Petit-Saut dam, French Guiana - Nt197 P3 | ecosystem: Host-associated > Arthropoda: Insects > Digestive system > Gut ... | reverse complement strand
CGGCTTTCTTTGAGCCTGTTTCGTTTTTCTGTTCGGTAATCAGATTGTAGTCAGGTTCGGGATGAAGCGTATAGCCAAGTATTTTCACAAAAAGTTCGCGCAAAAAACCTTCCTGAAACTGTTCTTCCTTACTGTTGCGTATGTTTTCCTGAATTTCGGGATGATGAAAATACGCGGTATATTGTCTGTAAAGATGTGAAATCTTATCTTCGCATCCTTTCAGGTATTTTTTTAGAATTGCAGTTTGAAATAATCCCGGCATTACATTATTTTTTTGCAAATATAGCGATATTTATCATATAGTCGGGAGCATCATCAAACATTAAAAAAAGCGGCAAACTTTCGTTCGCCGCTCATTTTCAATTCTCAATTCTCAATTGAATCACTTCACTTCCTCAAAATCCACATCCGTCACTTCATCAGCATTTCCTCCGCTGCCGGTTGATTGTCCCGCGCCGGGATCGGGCTGACCTTGCTGTTGCTGTGCGCCGGCTTTGTACATTTCCTCCGAAGCGGCATGGAATACAGTGTTCAATTCCGCCATTGCAGCATCAATATATGCTAAATCCTGGTTCTTATGCGCTTCTTTTAATTTATTAAGCGCATTTTCGATGGGGCCTTTTTTGTCGGCAGGTAATTTGTCGCCAAAATCCTTTAGCTGCTTTTCGGTTTGGAAAATCATACTGTCGGCATGGTTCAGTTTATCTACTTTTTCTTTGGTCTGGCGATCGGTTTCGGCGTTGAGTTCGGCTTCGGCTTTCATCTTTTGAATTTCCTGATCGGTGAGTCCCGAAGAGGCTTCGATGCGGATACTCTGTTGCTTGCCGGTTCCCTTGTCGCGTGCCGATACATTCAGGATGCCGTTGGCGTCAATGTCGAACATCACCTCAATTTGCGGAACGCCGCGCGGCGCCGGTGGTATGCCGTCTAAATGGAATCGTCCGATGGTCTTGTTACCGCTTGCCATGGGACGTTCGCCCTGCAGCACGTGGATCTCAACCGAAGGCTGATTGTCTGACGCAGTCGAGAACGTCTCGGTTTTCTTGGTCGGGATGGTAGTGTTGGCTTCGATGAGTTTTGTCATCACGCCGCCGAGCGTTTCGATACCGAGCGAAAGCGGCGTCACGTCTAACAGCAGCACATCTTTTACTTCGCCGGTAAGTACGCCGCCCTGGATGGCTGCGCCAACGGCAACTACTTCGTCGGGATTGACGCCTTTGGAGGGCGCCTTGCCGAAGAATTTTTCCACCAATTGCTGAATGGCAGGGATGCGGGTAGAACCGCCCACGAGGATTACTTCATGTATTTCGGATGTGGAAATACCTGCATCCGACAGCGCTTTCCTGCATGGCCCGAGCGTAGCCTGAATCAGTTCGTCGGCCAGTTTTTCGAAATGCGAACGGGTCAGGGTTTTCACCAGATGCTTGGGAATACCGTCCACCGGCATGATATACGGCAGGTTGATTTCAGTTTGCGTAGCGCTCGAAAGTTCGATTTTTGCTTTTTCGGCAGCTTCTTTCAGGCGTTGAAGCGCCATCGGGTCTTTGCGCAGATCGAGGCCGCTGTTTTCGTTTTTAAATTCTTCGGCTAACCAGTTGATGATCACCTGGTCGAAATCATCGCCTCCGAGGTGGGTATCGCCGTTGGTTGATTTTACTTCAAACACGCCGTCTCCCAATTCGAGTATAGAGATGTCGAACGTACCGCCGCCAAGGTCAAACACCGCGATTTTCATGTCCTGATGTTTCTTGTCCATTCCATATGCCAAAGCGGCAGCCGTAGGTTCGTTGATGATACGGCGTACCTGTAATCCTGCAATTTCGCCTGCTTCTTTGGTTGCCTGACGTTGCGAATCATTGAAATATGCCGGAACGGTGATTACAGCCTCGGTTACCTCCTGTCCCAGATAGTCTTCGGCGGTTTTCTTCATCTTTTGCAGGATGATGGCCGATATTTCCTGTGGCGTATATTGACGGCCGCTTATTTGTACGCGGGGCGTATTGTTGTCGCCTTTTTCAACAGTATAGGAAACCGTTGATATTTCTTTACCCACACGGTCATATGTTTCGCCCATGAAACGCTTGATGGAATAAACCGTGTTTCTCGGATTGGTGATTGCCTGACGTTTGGCAGGATCGCCGACTTTGCGTTCGCCGTTTTCCACAAATGCAACAATGGACGGAGTAGTCCGGCGGCCTTCATTGTTGGGGATTACGATGGGTTCGTTACCTTCCATTACCGAAACGCAGGAATTGGTAGTACCCAGGTCGATGCCTATTATTTTGCCCATAATATGTTTTTTTAAGTTTAAAAATTCAAAATCAAATTAATTAAAAAACACCTACCTCAATGATTGTGCCATTCAACAATATGACACAAAAACATGACATAATGTCATATCAGAAATTTATGATTACACTTTCAAACCTTTTTGTAAATTGTACGTATAATTATTTTTGATCTAAAAAAAGTGTAATGTAAATACATTAAAAAATCTGATGATGTCAAATACAGTTATTATCACAACCATATTAATTGGTATATTGGTCGGAATTCTGGCCGTAGGAATACAGTGGTTAAAATATAAGAGAAGCATAGTTTTCAGCATTGCATCTGTTATCGTAGTTCCAATTGTCATCGGCTGCGCCGTAGGGCTTATCCTCGGCGCAAGAGGAGTCGTTCATTTTCTGTGGGGCGGACCTTTGGTAGTTATCGCTACCTCTGTCGCGTTGGAAATCATTTCCAGGATGGTAAAAAAACCGTTGAAGGATATGGTGAATACGGTGGATTTGCTGGCGGAGGGCGATATGGACGTCAATTTCGACGAAAAGTTTCAAAAGGGCAAAAATGAATTGTCGCTGGTGATGCGCCGGCTGGCAAAGTTGACCGAATCGCTCAAAAATATAGCAGCGTTTGCCAACCATGTGGGAAAGGGCGAATTGAACAGCGAATATACGCTGTTGGGCAAAAACGACGATTTAGGCAAGGCGATGCTCGACATGCGCGCCAATCTGCAAAAAGCCGAAGCGGAAAAAGAAGTCCGCCAGCGTGAAGACGAGCGCCGCAACTGGATAACGCAGGGTATGGCTAAATTTGCCGACCTGTTGCGCGCCAACAATGACAATATTGAGGAATTATGCCACTCGATTATCTGCAATTTAGTAAAATACGCAGGCGCAAATCAGGCGGGTATCTTCATCCTGAATGACGAAGATGATGAGCAAAATCCCGTACTCGAATTGAAAGCATGCTACGCTTACGAGCGTCGCAAATATCTTCAGAAAACGATAAAAATGGGTGAAGGGCTTGTGGGAACATGTTTTCTCGAACGCGAAAGCATCTACATGACGCATCTTCCGAAAGATTATATCCATATTACTTCGGGGCTGGGCGACGATGCGCCGCGCGCGCTGTTGCTTGTACCGCTCAAGGTGAACGAGGAGGTGTACGGAATTATCGAAATAGCCGCCTTCACTGAATTTGAACCTCATGTACGCGAATTTATCGAAAAAGTATCCGAAAGCATCGCTTCTACCATCGGCTCGGTGAAAGTGAACATCCGCACCAACAAACTTCTTGATATTTCGAAAGTACAAGCCGAAGAAATGGCCGGTCAGGAAGAGGAACTTCGTCAGAATATGGAAGAAATGCTGGCTACGCAGGAGGAAATGCACCGCAAGCAACAGGAGGCGGAACGGGCACAAATCGAACTCACCACGGCGATGTCTCAAAACGAATATCAACTGACCAAATTAAACATGGTCATGGATGCTTCACGGATTGGCCTGTGGGAAATGGAAGTTGTGAAAGGTGACCCTGTCAATCCCGACAATACCTTTCAATGGTCTGACGAATTCAGGCGTATGCTGGGATATTCAGGCGTGGCAGATTTTCCCAATGTGTTGAGCAGTTGGAGCGACAAACTGCATCCCGAAGATAAAGAACGGACATTGAACTCCTTTTCAAAACATCTGCTCGACCGTACCGGAAAAACGCCTTACGACCTCGAATACCGTCTGTTAAGGAAAGACGGCGAATACTCGTATTTCCATGCTTTCGGCGCTACCATCCGCGACGGCGAAGGATATGCGCTCCGTGTGGCAGGCGCCATCAGGGACATTACAGAAGAAAAAAAGGCTGACAATGAAATGCTCCGCCGCGAAGCCAAACTTCAGGAAGTTTTGACGATTTCACAAAAATCCGAAAAAGAATTTAAAGAAAAAGTACACTGGTATGAATCCTTGCTGGACGCTTTTGATGAAACGCCCATCTCGGTAACTGACATGAATAAAAATTTAACTTTCCTCAACAAGGCGGCATTGACTATTCTTGGAACAACCAGAGAAGCAACCATGGGTAAATACTGCGGAGATGTCTGGAATGTTGATATTTGTAAAGACGAAAGATGCGGTATCGAATGTTTGAAATGTGGCAAAGGGAAAAGTGAATTTCAGGTTGGCGACAACATTTTTACTACCCTGGCAAGTTACGTAAAAGACAGCGAAGGCAACAATATTGGCCATATTGAAGTGGTTAACAATGTTACCGGGATCGCGGACAAAGATACTAAAAGGGTATAATACAGCATGGATTTTGAAACTTATCAAAAACGAAGAAAACAACCCTTGTAGCAGCATTTTCGCTTCATAAACATTATACATCATCAAATTAATTATTTAATATGTCAGATTCGGTTATTATCACAACCATTTTTATGGGATTGGCTGTCGCAGTTTTGGCTATCGGATTGCACCGTTTGAGGTTCAGGAAGAGCATAGTTTTTTACATATCGTCCATCATGATGGTTCCCATTGTCTTTGGTCCAATCGGCGGACTAATCGTTGGCGCCAGAGGAATGATACATTTTGCATGGGCTATGCCTTTGCTGATCATCCTCACGTCCGGCGCCTACGAAATCATTGCCAGAATCCTTCAAAAACCGATGAACGAGATGGTCAACAAGGTGGACGCACTGGCAGTCGGCGATGTGGAAGTTGTATTCGATGAGAAGTTCCAAAAAGGCAAACATGAGTTGGCAAAGGTGATGCGGCAACTGGTAAAACTCGCAGAGTCGCTCAAAAATGTTGCAGTGTTTGCCAATCATGTGGGAAAGGGCAAACTGGACAGCGAGTACACTCTATTGGGCGAAATGGACAGTTTGGGGAAAGCGATGCTCGACATGCGCGCCAACCTGCAACAAGCCGAAGCGGAAAAAGAAGCGCGCCAACTCGAAGACGAGCGCCGTAACTGGATAACGCAGGGTATAGCCAGATTTGCCGGTTTGCTGCGCGCCAATAATGACAGTATTGAAGAACTGTGCCAGTCGGTTATCACCAATTTGGTGAAATACATCGGCGCAAACCAGGGCGGCATTTTTATCCTGAATGACGACGATGTGCAAAACCCTGTACTCGAACTGAAAGCGTGCTATGCTTACGAACGCCGCAAATTTCTTGAAAAAACAATAGAATCAGGCGAAGGGCTTGTGGGTACATGTTTCCTCGAAGGTCAAAGTATTTACATGAACGACCTTCCGAAAAACTATATCAACATTACGTCGGGGCTGGGCGAAGATACGCCACGCGCGCTGTTGCTCGTTCCGCTCAAGGTGAATGAAAAAAAATACGGAATAATTGAGATAGCTGCTTTCAGGGAATTTGAGCCTCACGTGCGCGAGTTTGCCGAAAAAGTATCCGAAAGCATTGCATCCACCATCGGCTCGGTGAAAGTGAATGTCCGCACCAACCAGTTACTTGCGAAATCGAAGATACAAGCCGAAGAAATGGCGAATCAGGAAGAGGAACTTCGTCAGAACATGGAAGAAATGCAGGCTACGCAGGAAGAAATGCGCCGCCGCGAAGCCGAACTTCAAATGGTGTTAAAAAAATCGCAAAATTCCGAAAATGAGTTCAGGGAAAAAGTGCACTGGTATGAAGCCTTGCTGGACGCTTTTGAAGAAACGCCCATCTCGGTAACCGACATGAATAAAAATTTAACTTTCCTCAACAAGGCGGCATTGACCATTCTTGGAACCACCAGAGAAGCAACCATGGGTAAATACTGCGGAGATGTCTGGAACGTAGATATTTGCAAAGACGAAAGATGCGGTATCGAATATTTGAAGTGCAATAAAGGGAAAAGCGAATTTCAGGTGGGAGACAACATTTTTACTACCCTGGCAAGTTACATAAAAGACAGCGAAGGTAACAATATTGGCCATATTGAAGTGGTTAACAATGTTACAGGGATAGTGAATAAATAAAAAAGGTATAATTTTAAAAACCGTATGAAGAAAATATTCGTGTTAGTTACGACCTGTACACGGCACAGTGCAATAGGCTAATGAAGCTGATTTTTGTCCCGATACGGTCTATTTGGAGTGCGTGAAGATTTGAAGCTAAACAAAGCAAAGGGGCACAGTGATGCGCTCCTTTTTTTATTTACGGATTGGGAATAATGGTTATCTTTGCGGGGTCGATAAAAAATATGAACCAATTAATTTTCGCCACCGCCAACCGGCACAAATTAGAAGAAGTACAGGCGATGCTGCCTGTAAGTTTTCAAATCATAAGTCTCTCGGATATTGGTTTCACGGATGATATTCCCGAAACCGAAGATACCATCGAAGGCAATGCTTTGCTGAAAGCACGTTATATATGCGAACGATATGGACTGCCATGCTTTGCCGACGATACCGGTCTTGAGGCAGAGGCGCTAAATGGCGCTCCGGGAGTATATTCTGCGCGGTATGCCGGTGTGGAAGGTTCACCGGAACTACGCGCCGAAGCCAACATGATTAAACTCCTGCGCGAACTTTCCGGAAAGAGTAACCGTAAAGCGCGTTTCCGCACAGTAGTCGCCTATATTGATGCTGAAAACAGGAAACATTTTTTCGAAGGAGTGGTCAATGGCTCCATCATTGAGGAAGCTATTGGCAGCGAAGGTTTTGGCTACGATCCCGTGTTCATGCCCGACGGATACAACGTTACCTTTGCGCAGATGCCGTTCAGTGAAAAAAACCGAATCAGCCACAGAGCAAAAGCATTCCGGAAATTTGCGGAAGCATTTTAATGATAGGTTATTCATAAAAAAGTTTTATTTTTGCGCAATTCAATTGCGTTTTATCAAGATAAAATGAAGTACGACTTATGTATATCAGGTTTTTGAAATTAGAGGAAACGGGGGAAGATTCTCTGTTTCTGTGGGGAGCAAGACAAACCGGAAAAAGCACATTGCTTGAAACATTATTTCCAAATGTTCGCCGATATGATTTACTGAAAAGTGAAGAATTTGAGCGACTTTTTCGTAATCCCGCATTGTTACGGGAAGAACTGAAAAATGCCGACCCTCGTAATTTGGTAATTATTGATGAAGTACAAAAAATTCCGCAACTTTTGGACGAAGTACATTGGTTGATGTGCAACCGAAATATCCGTTTTATATTATGCGGATCGAGTGCGCGAAAATTAATACGATGCGGCGCTAATCTTCTGGGTGGAAGAGCATTGCGAACAGTTATGTATCCGCTTGTAAGCGCTGAAATACCCGATTTTGACATCCATAGAGCTATTCACAACGGCATGTTGCCTCGTCATTACACGATGCAAAACCCACAACGACGACTACAAGCCTATATCGGCGATTATTTGAATGAAGAAATTCGCGCCGAAGCCCTATCGCGTAATCTGCTATCTTTTACGCGCTTTTTGGAAATTGCCGCTCAATGCAGTGGCGAAATGATTGTGTACAAAAATATTGCGCAAGATTGTGGCATAAGCGCCAACACCGTAAAAGAATATTTCCACATTTTGGAACAAACCATGATCGGTTATTTGATTTCTGGTTTTTCGGCTACCGCCAAACGCAGGGCAATTTCTGCACCAAAATTTTACTATTTCGACGTTGGAATTGTAAATTATTTGCTCAAACGCAATAATTTGGCACAGGGTACAGAGGCTTTCGGACACGCATTTGAACACCTCATCATGCAGGAAATAATTGCATATTTGGGTTATCATTTTTTAGATGAAAAACTGACTTACTGGCGAACTTCGGGCGGATACGAGGTTGATTGCATTATTGGCAACGGACGAATTGCCGTTGAATTTAAGTCATGTGATGAAGTTAAATCGCGTCACACCAAAGGGTTGAAAGCTTTTCAGGAAGAATATCCGCAAGTACGGCTTATAGTGGTTTCCATGGACAAATACAAACGTATCATGGGCGATGTTGAAATTTTTCCTGCTACAGAATTTTTAAAAGAACTTTGGAATGGGACAATCATCTGAAATATATTCATTTCCTCTTTTCTTCTTCCCAAAACAAGTCCTCTTTTAACGACTGTATTCTTTCCATGGCAGCGCTTACAAACTCATGTTCCCTGAGTTCCTGTTCCGTCCATTTTTTTGTAGCCCAATTGACGTCTATCTTTTCTAAATAACGGGTATACCAGTCAATTGCTAATTTCTTACTGGAGCCTCTGTCATAACATATGGCCACCTCGTAAAAATTTTGAAAGTCTTTTGGAAAATCTTTGATGGCAGTGATAAATGCATTTGCAGCCTCATTATTTCGGTTCAGCCGACGAAGCAGGTGTCCGCGCTGAATGTTGGATTTCATACCTACAGAATCGTAATTTGCCACCATTACATCTATCTCGTCAAGTATATCCAGACCTTTTTGCGATTTCCCGGTGTAGCCGTATGTACCTGCCAGGTAGTTCATGATGTTGATATCATTTGCATCAAGTTGACGCGCTTTTTCAAGATATTTTTCAGCTTCCCGGTAATAAAGATAATTCGATCTGTTTTGAGCCAAATGGTAATTAATCACTCCATAATGGCTGATGGTGAGGTATGACGAATCGCCCAGAGCCAGCGCTTTCCCTAACGCATGGTGTGTCCGGCGCGAGTCACCGCTTTTGTACAGGGCTATCCCAAGATATTTCCATGCTTCCATATTGGTTGAGTCAATGGCAACTGCTTCGGTTCCGATGGTTATAGCAGCCTCTGTCTCATTGTTTATCGCCAATAGCCGTGTAAACGTTCCCCACAGGTTTTTATTGTTTGGATATAATTTTAGCGCGTATTGATAATGATTGAATGTGCCCCAATTTTTATTGAGCCGGTAAAAACAATCGCCCATATATTTGTACACTAACCAGTTGGTAGAATCGGCGTTTTCCACAATTGTCAGCTGTTCCAGGGCGTCCTGATAATTTCCTGCCGACATCAGTGCCGTTGCCCAACTTATTTTCCAACGGTTGATTTGCGGTTCGGCAGTAGCCAGTTGTTCGTAATATTGTGCCGAAACAGCCGGTTGTCCCGACAAGTAATACAATGCCGCTAATGCCGCCCGCGCCTCCACACTTTCCGGATTCATGCGAAGCGCCGTATACTGTACGGCAATGGCGTCATCGTATCGGTAAAGATTTTCGAGCGTCCTGCCTTTCAGGAAAATATACCGATGATCTGATGAGTCGGAAACAATACACTGTTCAATGGCGACCAGCGCTTCTTCGTATTGTCCGGAGGTATAGGCCGCCCAGGCGCGATCATAATCGGATGGCTGTGCCGAAAGAGAGGTACAAAACAGGCAACAGATCAGGAAAAAGTATTTCATTGTGTGCAGGATTTTTATTTTGGTACAAATGTAAACTAAATTTTTAAATCATCATCTAAAAACTAAAAATAACTTTAATAACTGACAATATCATTTGTTTGAATAATTTTTTTTGCGAACTTTGCGCTTTATTCAAATCTTTAATCAAATCTCTTTATGAAAAAGTATATTATGTTTCTTTTGGTTGCAGTGACGGGCTGGTCGCTGATGTCAGGCTGCAACAGTTCTCAGGCAGATATGATACAACGTGCTGCCGATGCTATTTCAGCCGAACCGCCGCGTCCTGCAGGTCAGACTGATGTGATCGGTTTACGCTGCGACCCGGTTCCTGTTGTTCGCATGGCTTTTATTGGCATCGGGAGCAGAGGCTCCGGTACTATGGGGCGTTTCATGCGCATCGAAGGTGTTGAAATTAAAGCAATATGCGATGTGGATACTTCATATATCCGCAGGGCACAGACAAGCCTGAGACGAAACGGTCGTCCGGCTGCAGATGCTTACACCGGCGAAGAAGACTGGAAAAAGGTATGCGAACGTGACGATATCGACGTGGTATATACCGCTACACCGTGGTTTTTGCATACTCCTGTATGCGTGTACGCTATGGAACAGGGCAAGCATGTGATCTCGGAAATTCCCATTGCACGCACGATAGATGATTGCTGGCAGCTGGTGAATACCGCCGAACGTACACGCCGCCACTGCATGATGCTGGAAAACACCTGTTACGATTTCTTTGAACTGGCCACACTGAACATGGCACAACAAGGTTTATTCGGTGAAATCGTGCATGTGGAAGGCGCTTACATCCATGACTTGCGCACATATAATTTCGGTGACCGAAGCGCCGGTGAAAGACCGAGCTACTGGGAATTCTGGCGGCTGAATGAAAATGCCGAAAGAAACGGCCCGCTTTATCCCATGCACGGACTTGGCCCTATTGCCCAGCTTTTGAACATTAACAAGGGCGACAGGATGGAATATCTGGTGTCGCTGTCGAGCAATCAGTTCAATATGACCGCATATGCAAAAGATCTGCGCGGCGAAGATTCACCCGAAGCAAAGAGGGAATACAAGAGAGGCGACATGAATTCCACATTAATCAAAACTGCAAAAGGCAAGTCTATGCTGATTCAGCACGATGTATCCAGTCCGCGCCCCTACGACCGTCTTCACACGATAAGCGGTACCAAAGGCTTTGCCAAAAAGTATCCCATACAACAGTTAGCTTTTGAACCGAACGCGCACAGCGCGATGAATGACGAAGATATGGAAGCGTTGCTCGCTAAATACGAATATCCTTTTATTACGGAAATTAGAGAAATGGCGGAAAAAGCAGGCGGACACGGCGGTATGGACTTCATTTTGGAGTACCGTTTCATCAAAAATTTACAAAAAGGGTTGCCACTTGACATGGACGTGTACGATGGCGTCACATGGTCGAGCATCATATCTCTGGCAGAATTTTCGATAGCCAATGGAAGTTATCCTGTGAAGATTCCCGATTTCACACGCGGCGGCTGGCAGAAGATAAATGGATTCAAACACGCGAATTAAGCGACGGATAACAGGCTATTTTTAACGAAACCCATGATGCGGCGGACAGGATAACTGCTCCGCCGCATATTTCTTTCCAACAGGAAAAATTTTACTGTAAATAAAACAAGGATATGGTATTTTATTAACTTTGCACCGTCATAAAATTTACTAAGATGAAAAATTTATCATATTTTTTGATGGTCATATTTCTGGCAGTTGTTTCAGCATGTGGACAAAAAAGCAGATCAAAAGAAAGTATTATTGAATCAATTACTTCACAAGGTGATACCCTGCTGAAGAAAACCACATTGAAGTTTGTTGCTGTTGAACACGATTTCGGACAGGTGAAAGAAGGCGAAAAGGTGGCTCATACGTTTGAAGTTATGAATACGGGTAAAACCGGTTTGCTGATCCAGAATGTCAGTCCGTCATGTGGTTGCACCACGCCAAAGTATGATAAAAAACCAATCCTGCCGGGCAAAAAAGGTATGATTGAAGTTGTGTTCGACACAAAGGGACGACCGGGAAAACAACGTAAAAGTATTTTAGTGGTTACCAATACCGAGCCACCCAACACCGTACTGTATTTCACCTGTGAGGTGATAACTGCGGAAAAGACCGTAAGATTGTAAGATCGTAAGACTGTAAGATCGTAAGACTGTAAGAAATTTTAAATAAATATAAACCAAAAATCAAAACTGATTATGACCATTTCATTCATTTTATTGCAGGCTCAAGGCGGCGAAGGAGCTATGGGCGGGCTGGGAGCTTTTCTTCCATTGTTATTGATCATCGTAGTTTTCTACTTTTTCATGATCCGGCCGCAAATGCGAAAACAAAAAGAGTTGAAAACTTATCGTGATGCGCTCCAAAAGGGTGATAAAGTAGTAACCACCGGCGGAATATACGGCAAAATAACCAGTATCAGCGATAATACCGTAGATGTGGAAATAGCCCGCGACGTTACCATTAAAATCGATAAATACGCTATCCTGAAAGATTCTACCGATTTGGCAAACCAAAAATAGTTTCAGGTTTCAGGTTTCAGGTTTAAAGTTTCAGGTTTAAAGTCATTTGCTGTACGGAACCGGGATTCAGTTATTCAATTATTCAATTATTGAAAAAAGTACGGATATTCGATGTTTTCAAACGATTGGGTCAAAGAATCAAAAATAATGTTCATCATGATTTTCTGACTTATTTGGTTTTTTTGTTGATAGCCATTGCCATATGGTATCTGAACGCTTTAAACAAGGATTACACAATTGACCTGAAATTTGCGGTAAAATATACCGATTTACCCGAAGACAAGGTTTTGACAAATACGCCGCCCGAATACCTGACCCTGAACATCAGCGCCCAGGGATTTACATTGCTGAAATACCGCTTTGGACTGATATACCCGCTGACGCTGGAAGCAAGTTATCAGACCTTACGAAAAAGAAACAATTCCCCGCAGGAAGAATATTATCTCATCACGCAATCAATTTTCGACAGGATTTCCTCACAGCTGACTGACGCCAGATTGAGATATGTTTTACCTGATACTGTGAACTTTCTGTTGAGTGAAACCGTCAGAAAAAAAATACCCGTGAAACCGATGTTGCAACTGCAATTTGAACAGGGCTTTTTCCCGAAAGGTAACATACAGATCGACCCCGATGAAATAACTGTAACAGGTCCGAAGGCGCTCGTTGATACCATGCAATATGTGTATACCCGTGCTAAAGTTTACAAAAAACTCAAGGATACGTTTAAAACGTCCATTGAGCTGCAATCCGTCCACCAATTGCGGTTTTCCGAGGGCGAGGTAAATATTGTACAGGTTATCGAACGATACACGGAAGCAACCATCACAACGCCCATCGAACCGGTAAATTTACCGGAAGGATTGACGATGAAAATCTTTCCCGGAACAGTGACCATCAACTGCATGGTATCTGTTGCAGATTATGAAAAATTACAGGCTTACATGTTCCGCGCAGTCGTGGATTACAATTCTGTAAGGGACATAACGGATAATCAGGTAAAAGCGAAAGTCGCCATACTGCGGACGCCCGATTATGTAACCGATGTAAAGTTCAATCCCAAGAACGTGGATTTTATCATCGAAAAATAATCATCATGCTCAAAGTAGGGATTACCGGAGGGATTGGCAGTGGTAAAACCACCGTTTGCGGGGTTTTTAAAATATTGGGTATTCCGGTCTATGAGGCCGACATACAAGCCAGACTGTTGATGAATACCGATCCTGAACTGAAAGCCTCCCTGCAAAATTATTTTGGCTCCGGCATTTATCATGACGGAACATTGCTGCGTCACCAACTGGCAGAAATCATTTTCAGCGACAGGGCGGCGCTCGAAAAGGTAAACAATTGGGTTCATCCTGCCGTAGCACGCGATTTCGAAGGCTGGTGTATCCGGCAGGCATCGCCTTACGTGCTGCATGAAGCGGCCATCATCTTTGAAAGTAACATGGCGCACCGGTTTGAAAAAGTGATATTGGTTACGGCTCCCGACGACGTCCGCATCGAACGGGTTTGCGCCCGCGACCATCTTCCCCCTGAAGCCGTGCGTAAACGCATGGAAAACCAGTGGCCTGAAGAAAAGAAGATAGCCCTGGCCGATTACATCATTGATAACGATAACCATCACCTGATCACGCATCAGGTGATGGCAATACACAGGCAATTACTGATGATTTTCAATATTTAATTTAATATAAATGACACATTCAATCAAAATGAGTCTTCGCGAATCGAAGGCAGCCCGCTGGACAGCGCTGGGCATTGTATCGTTCACCATGATGTGCGGTTATTTCATGACCGATGTGATGGCGCCGCTGAAACCCCTGCTCGAATCGGCTTTGGGGTGGGACAGTGAAAATTACGGTTTGTTTACCAGCGCTTACGGTTGGTTCAATGTCTTTTTCCTGATGCTTTTTTTCGGGGGACTGATTCTCGACAAAATGGGAATGCGTTTTACCGGTATCATGGCTACAGGCTTGATGGTGATTGGCGCTGCCGTTAAATATTGGGCAGTATCCGATGCAGCACTTCAGGCTACGAGCTGGCATTTTCTATGGTGGACAGCCAATATGCAGGTATGGATGGCAAGTTTGGGATTTGCTGTCTTTGGCGTGGGGGTTGAAGTGGCCGGAATTACTGTTACCAAAATCATCGTCAAATGGTTTCACGGTAAGGAAATGGCGTTGGCGATGGGCTTACAGGTAGCCTTGGCGCGCGTGGGAACCATTATGACCATGATATTTTCAGAACGAATTGCCTCAAGTTACGGTTCGGTATCTACGCCCATATTATTGGCATTGGTATTGCTGTGTATCGGATTGATCTCATTTTTTGCGTATGTGGTTATGGACGTAAAGTTAGACCGTTCGGAACATGCGGCCGTATCGGCGTCAGACGAAGAACCGTTTCGTCTGGCGGATATTAAAGTGATTTTTTGCAGCAGTGGATTCTGGTTGATAGCGATACTTTGCGTTTTATTTTATTCCGCCGTTTTTCCTTTTCTGAAGTATGCTCCCGATTTGATGGTGAATAAATTTAACATTGAGAACTTTACAATATTCGGTATCAGCATCAGGGCCGGCGATGTTCCGGCGATGCTGCCCATGGGTACTTTGGTTTTGACGCCCTTTTTCGGCAGTTTGTACGACCGCATCGGTAAAGGGGCGACCATCATGGTAACAGGCTCGCTGATGATTGTTCTCATACATGCACTATTTGCTATTCCGGCATTAAATGGCGTCTGGGTAGCGCTGACGCTGTGCATCCTGCTTGGGGTTGCCTTTTCGCTTGTTCCTTCTGCCATGTGGCCGTCGGTTCCGAAAATTATTCCGCACAAACAGCTGGGAACCGCCTATTCATTGATTTTTTGGATACAGAACTGGGGGTTGATGGGCGTACCTTACCTCATCGGCTGGATACTCGACAAATATTGTATTGTCGGACAAAAAACCATTGACGGTACCCCGCAAAATATTTACGATTATACGCTTCCTATGATGATTTTCGCAGCATTTGGACTGACTGCGGTAATTGTTGCATTTTTGCTCAAGCGTGATGACAGGAGGAAGAAATATGGTTTGGAATTGCCGAATATCGAAAAACTCGCTACCACATAGGCACGTGAAATAAAAAACTTGTAATACTTTTCAAAAACATTAATTATTAATATGTTAATTATTAATAGTGCCTTGCATCATTGCGAGGAACGAAGCAAACTATTTGTTTTTCTGGATTGCTTCGGGCTGCGCCCTCCAATGACATTCCGCTTTTATTCCCTTATTCATCTCTTAATTCTTACGCGCCGTGTCCGTATGAAACATGCCTGCGTATGAAAGAGTGGGAGAAAGTTTGCATTTCGGGTAAGGTAAGGACGAAGCCCTTGCAGCAATAGCATCGGGCAACGTCCGATGTAAGCCCGGCGCTATTAATTTTAAGTCCTTCAGAATTATATGGGTTACGGCGTAAACGGTGCGAATAATTTTGATATAGTGTATCAGAAAATGAAAAAAATTATACTTTTGTACTGGAAAAATGGAGAAATTAATAATGAACAATTAATATAAAGATGACAATAGGAATTGATTTAGGAGGAACCAATATTCGCTGCGGACTGGTAGAAAACGGCAGCGTGGTAAAAAAACTGTCGGAACCCTGCCGTTCTGATCAACCTGAAAATGTGGTAGTGGATCAAATTAAAGAGATGATCCGCCGTTTGATGAATCCTTCGGTGAAGGGTATCGGAATTGGCGTTCCATCAGTAGTAGATGAGCAAAAGGGTATTGTTTACAATGTATTCAACATACCCTCGTGGAAAGAAGTGCATCTGAAGGATGTTCTGGAAGCAGAATTTAACACTCCGGTATGCGTGAACAACGACGCCAACTGTTTTGCACTTGGCGAGCATCGTTGCGGGGCTGGAAAGCCTTACAGGAATATACTTGGCGTCACTTTGGGTACAGGCGTAGGCGCCGGCGTCATCATCAACAATGAGCTTTACAGCGGAGCCAATACAGGCGCCGGCGAAATAGGCTGTCTGCCCTATCTGGAGCATACGCTTGAATTTTATTGCGGAAGCGCTTTTTTTACGGAATACCACAACACCACAGGAAAAAAAGCAGAAGACCTTGTCAGAAGCGGCGATGCGAATGCCCTGAAAATATGGGAAGATTTTGGAAAACATATGGGCGTACTGGTCAAGATCATTTTATTTACGTATGATCCTGACGCCATTATTTTTGGTGGCAGCATTGCCCATGCGTATCCGTATTTTGAAAAAGCGATGAAAAAGGAAATGGAATCATTCGATTATCCCGAAACCATTAAAAAGATACAAATACTGATTTCGGCAACCAATGATATCAGCATTTTAGGTGCAGCAGCTCTGTGCGGCTGAAGTATGAATCAATATTTCAATCCCTTTGCATCATTCAGGATGGCCTTTACCGAACCGACAAGGATTTGCGCTTCCACAATCACCGGTACTTTGTTGGCGTCGTCGGTTACCCAAATGACGGCGTCTTCATCGCCTTTGAAAACAGTGCCTTCCACTAACTGAACGGCAAATTTGATACATTTATATTTCTTTTTATCGCGCGTTTTCACTTCCTCTTTCCCTAAATAGCGCATATACAATTGATATATCTGGCTATCAAGAATCATATTGATGGGAATCCTGTCGCCTACCCTGTATTTGCTGAAATCAACGCTGCGAAAATAATACACAGCCGATATAATATCGAACAGACAGGGCGTTATCGGTAATTTTTCTTCTTTTACGGGTCTTTTTCCTTTTTGTACAAATGTATGAATCAGCTGATTCATGTAGTCGAACTTATAATCTTCAAAAGCGGTATAGCCGCCTTCGTATACATCGCGTTCGTACCAAACCGGCATTAGCGTTTCGGGATTGACATACGACTGGTATTTTTCACGGATTTTGAAAATCCAGTCGTATGATTTGAACGTAGCGCCGTAGGAATAAAAATGGTAAACATCGCGTCCTTCGTACTTTTTGGACGTGACCCTAAATTCAACATCGCCGGCATGTAACCATATAAAACCCCAATTGTAATAAGCCTTATAGGTAATCAGTTCGCCGGGGGCGAACGCTTCCGAACCGATACTGCATTGCGCATGAGCAACAAACTGTACCCATAACAATAACGCCGGTATGATAACTTTTGCCAACCTGAAACTTTAAACCTGAAACCTGAAACCTACTTAAAAAAACCCTGCCGTATCATCACTTCCCGGTAAGATGCCGAAACCGCTTCATTGTCTTTTTGGGTGTACCTGTTATCGGTAAACACCTGCGCCAAAGTTTCTTTTTGGTTGATTTCCAACAGCTGACGGGTTTGTTCCGTAGCTTCTAATCCGGCATACAGACGGTTGATTTCATCGTTGGATATATCACGATATGTTTCGTGATGTACAACGGCTTCAAGCGGAAGACGACCGGTCAGCGGCGGTTGCTCATCGGGGTAACCCACTACCAGAGCGGTTACAGGAATAACGCCCTTCGGCAGTTTCAAAATATCAATGATGCGACCGGCGTTGTAGATGGCAGTACCGAGATAGCATACGCCCAGTCCAAACGATTCGGCGGCAAGAGTTACGTTCTGCGAGGCTAATGTGGCGTCAGCCGCGGCATTACAGAACCACAGCAGATTTTCGTAAGCCGGTTCCGCACGGCGCGCACGGCACCATTTGCTGAAACGGTTCACATCGGCGCAAAAGGTGATATGCACCGGAGCCTGCATGACCATGTTTTGCCGGAAATGAGCTTCCCACAACTTTTTTCGCAGACCTTCATCTTTTGTTACAATCATGCTGTACACCTGCATATTTCCGGTGTTTGACGCAGATATTCCCGCTTCGAGAACCTGCCGGAGCATGTCATCGGGAACAGGTTCCGAACGGTACTTCCTGATGCTACGATGACTGATTATTTGTTCTTTGACGTCAGACATTTGATAGATATGATATGATTTTTATAGTGACAAAAGTAATAAATATGAAGATATATCAGGAGGTGTCGTGAGAATTTTCATTTTCACAGGAAATGATTAATTTTGCGTCATCAATCAAATCAAAAATTTATTGTTGTACGTCAACACCGGGATTGTTGTCGAAAAAAACTGTACCGAAAATGAAATTTTTTGTGAATTTTACGTAAATTTGTCGCTCTAAAACTATAATAAATATGCAGGAGAAAACAAATATATCAGACTATCCGGCAGCAACGCCGGAAAGTGTATGGGCAGCTTTACAGGAAAGCGACCGTCAAAGGAAAGAAAACGAGCGTTTCTTAACTGAAAAACTCGCTGAAACCGACCGTATCCTATCCGAAAAACTTGCTGAAACTGATAAGCAATTGAAGGAAACCAACAGACAAATGGCAGAATCGCGAATTGAGTTCGACCGGCGAATGAGAAAATTTGAAGAAATGAACGGCGGATTGTCCAACAATCAAGGAATGTTTGCTGAAGAATATTTTTTCAACTCATTTGAAAAAGGCAAACAAAACTTTTTCGGTGAAACATTCGACAGCATCAGGAAAAACGTAATGGGAACCAAATATGATGACGAATATGATATTCTGCTGATTAACGGTAAGTCTATCGCCATTGTAGAAGTCAAATTCAGAGCGCGGGAAAAAGATATTGACAAAGTGCTTAAAAAAGCAAAAACTTTTAGAATAAACTATCCGGATTACGAAAATCATCGCGTATATCTCGGCCTGGCAGCATTGACTTTCGATAAAGGAATTGAAGATGACTGTAAAGACAATGGAATCGCAATCGTAAAACAGGAGGGGGAATCAGTAATCATTACCGATGAACATCTGAAAGTGTTTTAGAACATCAACTTCCCAAAACGCCAAACGTACAACGAGCGGTCAACTTCGGTGAGATCGCTTCGCTATAAAACTGTAATATTGAACCGGAAACATATTCGATTAATACACTGGTTAAAGAAAGATTTGTCGGCGCCTCGACGAATCCTGCTCACCACACACCAGGGGCCTGACGGCGATGCAATGGGTGCATCGCTGGCTTTGTACCTTTTTCTGAAAAAACAGGGACACGAGGTAAATGTGGTTACGCCCAATGATTATCCTGAATTTCTGCAATGGTTGCCCTCCAATGCAGCGGTAGTGAATTACATGCGGCAAAAATCCCTGGCGGAGGAACTTATCGGAAAGGCGGAATTTGTTTTCCACATAGATTATAACCACCTCAAACGCAGCGCCGACATGACGCGATCGCTTTACCAGTGCAAAGCGGTGCGCGTGCTCATCGATCATCACCCTGCTCCAGACTTGCCCGCCAAATACATTTTCTCTGAAACCGGAGTCAGTTCCACCTGCGAATTGCTTTATAATATTATCATGTATTGGAACGTCAGCCTGATGGATTCCGATATTGCCACCTGTCTCTACACGGGAATCATGACCGATACCGGAAGTTTCTGTTACCGGAGTACCGGAGCGCTCACCTTTTCGGTGGCCGCTGAGTTGATGAACTACGGCGTCGACCGTGCAAAGATTTACGACAATGTGTACGATAACTATTCGGAAAACCGTATGCGGCTCATGGGTTACTGTCTGAACGAAAAGATGGAAGTTTTCCCGCAATATTGCGCTGCGTTGATCAGCCTGAACCTTGAAGAGCAGGAGCGATACGGTTTTGTAGTGGGCGATTCCGAAGGTTTTGTCAATCTTCCTCTTTCAATTAAAGGAATACGGTTCTCGGCTTTTTTTCTCGAAAAGGAAGACAAAGTGAAAATGTCATTCCGCTCGAAAGGCAACTTTTCGGTCAACGATTTTTCAAGGAAACATTTCAGTGGCGGCGGACATCTTAACGCTGCCGGCGGCGATTCGAAAATACCCATGAATGAGCTGTTACAACAGTTTCGCGAATTATTACCTTTATACGAAAAAGAATTGAATGATGAAGAATCATAAAGTTAAAAGTTTAAAGTTTCAGGTTTAAAGTTTAATGTTTAAAGTTCAAAGTTTAATGTTTAGTGTTTCTGGTTTGAAAAACTTCAAGCCTCAATTTTCAATTTTCAATTTTCAATTTTCAATTTTCATTCTTCTTTTCGTTTTTTCCTGCGGCCGTTCGTACAATACCCAGCAACCGGTGCAGGATACGTCTGAATTTGAGCGGCTTAAAAATGAAATTATTGTGAATGTCAACCGGCAATTAGTAGAAGAAGAAGCCGAAGAGATTAAAGCGTATGCCGGACGTAACGGCTGGCAACTGAAGACCACCGAATCCGGACTGTCATACATGATTTACGAAAACGGGCAAGGTGAAAAAGCAACTATAGGAAAGACAGTAACACTGGAATATACCGTATCGTTGTTGAACGGCACGGTTTGTTACTCGTCGGAACAGTCGGGACAGAAAAGATTCCGTCCGGGACGCGGCGAGGCGGAGACCGGCCTGGAAGAAGGCGTTCTATTGATGCGTGCGGGCGATAAGGCACGCATGTTTCTGCCGCCACACCTGGCACACGGCCTCACAGGTGACGGCGATCGTATTCCGCAAAGGGCGATCATTTTGTATGATGTGGAATTGATTAGGGTTGAGTAGTTTCAGGTTTAAAGTTTCAGGTTTATGTCAATCAAAAATCAAAAATCAAAAATCATCAATTATTTTCTGCCGGTTGAAATAGTTACCTTTGCATATATCCTGATCACAGCTGTTTATCTTGCGGTTTTTTTTGACAGATTGGAAGCGCCGGTGGTTCATTTCGGTATCCGTATCGGCGTTACCGTGCTGATGTTTTTGCTGGTAAAGTTACATAATACCGGCCGGAATCCTGTTGTAGAATTTATCCGCTATTTTTTGCCTTTTGTATTTTTGAGCTACTGGTATCCAGAAACATATTACTTCAGCAACTTCATATTCGATAATTTAGACCACCGGTTCGTCAAAGCAGACCAGCTATTATTCAGTTGCCAGCCGAGCCTTGAGTTTAGTAGCCGAATGTCCTGGCCGTGGTTCAGCGAATTGATGTATTTCGGTTATTTTTCCTACTATTTCATCTTTTTCGGTACGGCGCTCTGGTGCTGGTTCTTTTATAAAGAATTGTTTCATAAAGCCGTCTTTGTTTTTGTCTGTTCGTTTTACCTGTTTTATATCGTATTTTCTATCTTTCCGACGATGGGGCCGCAATTCTATTTTCCGCCGCCACTCAACGAAATCCCAGACGGTTACCTCTTCTGCAAACTCATGCGTTTTCTGCAAGCCATCGGCGAAAAACCCACCGGAGCTTTTCCCAGTTCGCACGTAGGAATCAGTTTTACAGTGGTGATTTTTGTCGCGCAGCATTGCAGGGTTTTATTGAAATATGTTTTGCCGTTGTTCATGATTCTGTTATTGTCAACCGTTTATATCAAAGCACATTATTTGGTGGATGTTTTGGGCGGACTCGCGGCGGTTGCGTTTACATACCCGTTAGGGAACCGGATATACCGGATAATTTGAATATCATCACAGAAAATACTAATTTTGTGCAAAATTTTTTGAATCGTTTGGAAGTTTTTTATTCATATCGCCGGCTGTTGTTTCCGCTGTTGTTCGCCTTCTTTTTGGTACCGGAGGTTCACGCTCAGTCGCGTCAAAGTTTGGAAGAACAACGAAAAAAGATATTGGTGGAAATTGAAGAAACGAATCGTTTCCTGAAAGCAACAGAGCAAAGCCGCAGTGAATCTGACAGGAAACTCAATCTGCTGAACGCGCAAATAACGCAATTCGACCGGCTCATCAGCAGCATCAGAGCCGAAATCGCATATGTTGACAGGCAAATAAACGAAACATCAGCAACAGTAAGCCGGATGAACAAAGAAGTGGAAAAAATGAAGACGGAATATGCCCGGTTGGTTGCCCAGGCATACAAAAACAGAGGGCAATACAACAAATTAATCTACGTACTTTCAGCGAGGGATTTCAACGAGGCATACCGTCGCATGAATTATTTCCGCCAATACAGCGAGTTTCGCACAAAACAGGTAGCTGAAATCAAAGTCAGACAGGAAGAATTGCAGGTAATGATCACACAATTGGCCACACAGAAAACTGATAAGGAAAAATTACTTGCCGTGCAACAACAGGAAAATCAAAAATTAGAAGCTACTAAGGCTGAACGAAGCAGGGAAGTGAACAACCTGAGATCTCAGGAACGAAGATTGAGGAATCAATTGGAAGAAAAACGGCGTAGCGCGCAAAGGTTACAGAGCGAAATAGAAAAATCCATTGCCGCTGAAGCCAAAAAAAGAGGCGCCACAGCATCCAATATTCACGACAGGTTAACACCTGATGAGATTCTGATTTCCAACAGTTTCAGGGGTAACAAGGGGCGATTGCCGTGGCCTACCGAAAGAGGTACCATCAGCGGCTTTTTTGGTATATATATACCCAATCCGCTTTTAAAGAACATAACGTTGGATAACAGCGGTATTGACATCACAACAGTTAGCGAAGCATCCGTAAGGGCTGTTTTCGACGGCGAAGTATCGACCATTGGAGGAATTTTGGGTTACAATATGTTTATAACGGTACGACATGGGAACTTTATCACTGTTTACGCCAATCTGGCAAACATAGCAGTAAAACAGGGCGATAAAGTAAAATCCAGGCAAAACATCGGAAAAGTGTATACTGAAAGAGGCGCAAACACAGCAGTATTGCATTTCGAAATATGGGAAGGACTGAATAAACTGAATCCGGAATTATGGATAGCGAAAAACTAAAATAGAGTATGCGTATCAATTTACTTTAAATGACAGTATTTATGCTAAAAAATATTTTTAAAAAAAATGAAACCTTTTCGATACAAAAGAGTATAATATGGGTATAATTGTTTTACCAATGGAACAAAGATTAAAAATAGCATCAAAAACAGATAGTCTGCATTTGGTAGAAAAGTTTGTAGACGAATTTTCTGCGTGTTGTAATATTGATCACGACGTGTATGGCAATCTCTTAATCGCCACACTCGAAGCGACTAATAATGCAATCACGCATGGAAATAAGCTCAATGAAGATAAACAGGTAGAAATTGTATTCGCGAAAAACGATCATAGAATTCTTTTGACTGTAAAAGACGAAGGTCCGGGCTTCGACTTTGCCCATATTCCTGACCCTACATCTCCGGAAAACGTAGAAAACATGAGTGGGCGCGGCGTATTTCTCATGACAAAACTTTCTGATGAAATTGAATTTGAAGACAATGGAAGTTTTGTCAGAATGACATTTTCCCTTTAGAAATCATAGACTTTGGCTATAAGATTCTTCTACGATGGAGTTTCCTTTCTACTAAAAGAAAAACGTAAAATATCACACTGGCTCAAGCAGGTAGCTACAAAAGAAGGGAAAAAAACAGGGCTATTGCTTTACATTTTTGTGTCGGATGAAATCATTTTGGATATCAATAAAAAATATTTGCAAAGTGATGATTATACAGATATTATATCGTTCGATAATTCAGCCGGCGATACCATTTCAGGCGAAATGTATATCAGCATTGATACCGTTCAATCGAACGCAAAAGAATATCAGGTGGATTTTCGCAACGAACTGTTACGTGTCATGGTACATGGGGTGCTTCATTTGTGCGGATACAAAGATGCAACTGTCAGTGAACAGCAGGAAATGCGTGCAGCTGAGGACAAATATTTAGATAAAATGCTATTATGAATCATAACAGACGGGAATTTATCAAAAAGGTGGGATTTGTGTATGGCAGCATACTGCTATATCCTTCCTGTTCGGCGAATATTACGCAATATCGATGTTTCACCAACGAAGAAGCAGGGTGTCTCATTGCCTTGTGCGAGCAGGTCATACCGGCTGATCGGGATGTGGGAGCCACCGATGCCGGCGTCATCCATTTTATTGACCGGCAAACACAGTTGCGGTTTCCGAAAGATTTGTCTACTTATCAAAAAGGTGTTGCCGCCCTTCAGGCATCATGCAAAAGGCAATACGGCAAACTGTTTGAACAATTGAATCATGCCGATCAGATTGAAACGATGAAAACTATGGAACGGGGCAATCTTCCGGAAGAGTTCTGGGCAGAAATCAGCCAGCAGGTATTCTTTAATCTCGTGGTAAGTCGCGCCATGCAAGGTTTTTATGGTTCGCCGCGCCATGGTGGAAATAAAAACTATGTCAGTTACCGGATGCTCAAACTCGATTACCCGCTAATCATCGGACAAAACAGATACCGAAATGAAGAATAAACATGTAAATGCAATAGTAGTAGGCGCCGGAGCAGGTGGAGGAGTAGTTGCCAGGGAACTGGCGGTTGGAGGACTGTCGGTGATTTTATTCGAACGGGGCGATTGGCCTGTATACGACGGACATATCAACGACGAGCTCGTGTTGCAACGGCAAATATTGGGAAATGCTTTTGGCCCCGATTGGGAAAAGAATCCACGTGTTTCTGTTGATCCTGACGGTAAACGTACCACCATTACTCCGGCCGACGGACGTTACAACCATATTGCTGCCTGTGTGGGATCGGGCACGGCAAGCTACGGAGCAATGGCGTGGCGGTTCATGCCGGAAGATTTTAAATTGAAAAGCGTTTATGGTCACGTGGAAGGCTCCACGCTTGAAGACTGGCCGTTTACATACGATGATCTGGAACCATACTATGTGAAAGCGGAGTGGGAAGTTGGTGTTTCAGGCGACAGTAATGCACCTTTCTCCGGGCCAAGAAGCAAGCCGTATCCCATGCCGCCATTTGAATACAGTAAAGAAGGCCGTTTTTTTTATGACGTCTGCAAACGAATGGGATTGCATCCGTTTCCGATACCCATGTTGCGCAATTCCATTCATTATGATGGTCGACCGGCCTGTATCAGGAACCGCAGTTGTTCGGGAATTGCTTGTCCTGTAAATGCAAAAAACGGCACGCAGAATACAGTCATACCGGTAGCCATAAAAACCGGAAACTGTAGCGTAAAAACCGGTTGCATGGTGGCCGAAATCATCGTTGATGATCAGGGACACGCCAAAGGTGTGAAATATTTCGATGAAAATAACAAGGGACATATCCAAACATCAGATGTGGTGGTTATTTCCGGATCAGCCATTGAAACAGCCCGATTGCTGCTCAATTCCAAATCGAAATTACATCCCGACGGGGCAGGCAACAACAACGGCTGGGTAGGGCATAATCTTCAGGGACACGCCTATACAGGCGCCATGGGTACATTTGATTTTGATATACTGGATATTTCCGGCCCTGGTGCTACTATGGCCCTTTGTGATTTCAACCATCATAATCCCGGTTTGGTGGGTGGTGGAATGTTGTGTACCGAATTTTCCCAAATGCCGTATACTTTTTCAATTGTTCGTCCGCCGGGTGAAGCCAGATGGGGAAAGGAGCACAAAGATTTCCAACGCAAATATTTCTACAGGGTGGGACGTCTGCACGGTCCTGTGCAGGAAATCCCGATCTTTGAATCGCGTGTAACCGTCGATCCCGGAGTAAAGGATTATTGGGGAATCCCTGTCGCCGCCCTGTCGGGAAGCAGGCATCCATTGGACAGGGAAAACTGTCTGTTTCTTTCCTCGCAGGCAGAAGCCATACTGAAAGAGGCCGGTGCAACCCGGATATGGACTAAAGGCATCCCAAGTCCCAATAGAGCCACAAGCCCCAGCGCAGGATCGCACCAGGCAGGTACATGTCGCATGGGAAACGACCCGAAAACGTCAGTAGTAAATGGTTACGGTCAAGTACATCAGATTGACAATCTTTTTTTAGCCGATGGAAGTGTGTTGGTAACCAATGGCGGATTTAATCCGGTACTCACTATCATGGCGGTAGCATTTCGGGTGGGCGATTATATCGTAAAGAATTTTAACAGCATCAAAACCCCTGCAATATGAATGGTAAATATTTGATTTTAGTTTCGGGAGGTATTGTGATGTTGTTAGTGATCGTCGGCTATACAGTTTGGAACAGGATCGATCCGGTGCACACATGCGCCAAATGCCACGAAATAGCCCCTTCTCATGCCTCGTGGGTCAGTTCGGCTCATGCGGGGATTCAATGTCTCGAATGTCACGGGACTGCCATGTCTTCGCTCAAAGAGAAATCAGGGATGGTGGTTAAACATTTATCAGGCGGAAAACACCATGATGAAATTCACCTCAGTGAAAAACAGGTATTGAATATTGCTGATAGATGTATTCAATGTCATCAATCGGAACATGCAGGATGGTTGGCAAGCGGTCATGCCGTCAATTACCGGGAAATATTCATGAATCCTGACCATAATACAATAGAAAAACCGTATTGGGATTGTTTCCGTTGTCATGGAATGTTTTACGATGGCAACATACACGATTTGATGTATTTGGATGGAAATTCATCCGATTGGACGATCAAAGATAAAAAACAGGAATTACGTCCGGCAGTACCATGTCTGACTTGCCATCAGATTCACGCGGAGAATCCGGTTTCGGAACGTTTCGTATCATCTGTCGATGGCGTTGCAAAAAATTTACCCCGCAATCCCCGTACCGCTTTTTATATGCGGGCCGATAAAATGTATCTGCGAAGCGATATGATGACGCCTGTGGTGATGAAAGATGGCGACCGGCAGGTAAACAGGGCAATTGACCCCAATACTGTTCTCTGCCAGCAATGCCATGCGCCAAATTACGTTCACCAGGCTGGCAGCGAAGACGACAAAACTACGGTAGGCGTGCATGAAGGTATTGGTTGTACGGTCTGTCACAAGGTACATTCGGGCAATACCCGTGAATCGTGTATACAGTGTCATTCCGCTGTTTCCAAAAACTGTCTGCAGGACGTTCATAAAATGAATACCACTTATTTATCGCGAAACAGTCCAAATGATGTTCACCGGTTAACCTGCGTCAGTTGCCACGAAAAAAAATTTTAACGTTGAGAAGTTAGAGGCTTATAAGAAATTTTTCGCTTCGGGTCCTGTGTTGAACAACAAATCCAGGATGCTCAGGTTGGGTTTGAATCCCCATCTGTCGGCAAAGACTTGTATGTAATGCGGTGAAATATAAGTTTGTTGCAGGTGATTTTTGGGATGTATACTGTTTCGCAAATCTGTTATCCCTTCGCCGGAGTGAATGTACTCATGACTTTCCCTGACGCGGAATGGTATTTTCATCAAACTGCAAACTGTGCGCATGATCTGCATATTGAATTCATAAAGATAGCGATGACGGCAATTGAAATATACCATCAGGTCATCAATGTAATATTCATAAAACGGCGACCGCCGGTAAGCTGATTCTATGGCTTTGAAATGCAGTTTTTGCCAAAGCGTGTCGTAGCTGATTTCTACTTCGGTGATGGATACTTTGGGTTTGTCGGTTTTTACTATCGGTACAACAAGATCCAACAGGCCATTAGCCGAATAAATCGTACAGCGGTTTCGGTAAGATTGCTTGTTGTAATGCTCGTGACGCTCGATAACAACCTGCTCATACCGAGCCAACTGTGAATAGTATTGTACCGGAGCAAAATACGCGGTAGACAACAAAGGCACTGTCAATATATCAGGTGCAATTTAAAAGTGCATGTTGCAGGAGGCTTGTTATCAGCAGTATAAAAATCACTGAATACCACTTTAAAGGCTATGCTCCCTGGCGTTACATCGTATGAATACTGAACGGAGAATGGATATTCGACTCCTCCGTTAACCATGATGTCATAATATGTATAAGGCAATGGTGTTTGTACATTATCACCAAAATCATCCATATACAGATAATAACAGATGATAGCCCCATCTTCAAATATTGCATTGGTAAGTTCAGGCACATCAGCAACATAATAAAAGTATGACCCGATTTCACCCGGTATACCTATCAGTTCCCACGAGTTACGCGCGATGGTAAATTCTTTAATTTTCCAATAAGTTACCTCGCCAACACCATCTAATCCATCTCTGCCCGGAGGGCCTACCGGACCTGCCGGTCCTTGACAAGCGCTTATTACCATCATTATCAACAGCAAAAAACCAAATATTCTCTTCATATCGCAAAAATTTTTAAAAGTTTCAATTACTTATACGTAAAACAAAAAAAAATGATACACAAATATCGTACCTTTGTTGCCTGAAAACGTAAAAAAATAGAAAAATTATGTTCACAAAAAAATATCATTTCGATACGCTGCAAATTCATGCAGGTCAGATTCCCGATCCGGTGACCGGATGCCGTACCGTACCGTTGTATCAGACAACAGCCTACCAGTTTAAGAGCGCGGATCAAGCTGCTAACCTGTTTGCACTTAAAGAATTTGGTAATATCTATACCCGTCTGCAAAACCCGACTACCGATGTGTTCGAGCAGCGCATGGCCGCATTGGAAAAAGGAATAGCGGCGGTAGCTACCGCGTCGGGGCAAGCGGCGCAGTTCATCGCTTTCCATAATTTTTTGCAGGCAGGCGATAATTTTGTCACATCGCCTTACCTGTACGGCGGAACATATAACCAGTTCAAAGTGGCATTCAAACGGTTGGGTATCGAAGCGCGGTTTGCCGAAAGCGACAGCGCAGAAGATATGTCCAAACTGATCGACGGAAACACCAAGGCGCTGTATGTCGAAAATATTGGTAATCCCGCATTCAATATTCCCGATTTCGAGGTATTGGCAGCGCTGGCAGCCGCTTACGACCTTCCGCTGATCGTTGATAATACCTTCGGAATGGGCGGATACCTCTGCCGGCCGATTGAATGGGGCGCACATATCGTGGTACATTCTGCTACCAAATGGATCGGCGGACACGCCACCAGTATGGGTGGAGTGATTGTCGACGCCGGAATCTATAACTGGGGCAACGGTAAATATCCGCAATTCAGCGAGCCGTCGGAAGGCTACCACGGGTTGAATTTCTGGGAAACATTCGGCAGTGGCAGCCCGCATGGAAACATAGCCTTTGCTGTGCGCGCCCGTGTTGAAGGCATTCGCGACCTCGGCCCGTCTATCAGTCCGTTCAATTCGTTCCTGATGTTGCAGGGGCTTGAAACACTTTCGTTGCGGGCGCAACGCTCGTTGGACAACACAATGGAACTCGCCCTGTGGCTGAAAGAACATCCGAAGGTGGAAAGTGTCAGTTATCCCGGACTTCCCGACAATAAATATCATCAATTGGCAAAGAAATACCTGAATAACGGTTTTGGCGGAGTGCTTTCATTCCGTGTGAAAGGTGGCAAAGAAGCCGCAGGCAAAGTTTTGAACAGCCTGCAAATGATCAGCCATGTTGCCAATGTAGGCGATGTGCGTACTCTTATTACTTTTCCTGCCACTACCACACACCAGCAATTAAGCGAAGCCGAACAGTTAGCAGCGGGCGTGTATCCTAACCTGCTGCGTTTGTCGCCCGGACTGGAACATATTGACGACATCAGGGCAGATCTGGATCAGGCGTTAATGGTTAGTGGTTAGTTTCAAGTTTCAGGTTTCATGTTTCAGGTTTCAATGAGCAAACAGCATACATCCGGACATCGCCCGGCGCTGACGGGGCGCATACCGAAACAGTCTCTCCGGCTTGCGGGAGTGTTCGTATGTTTGCTGTTGTTTGCCAAACTTGTGGAAAAAAATATTCTTTTTCCACGATTTGATGTACGTCATGCCGGGCGGATACAGAAGATATTTACAGAAAAAGAGCATATGCTGATGCAGAATATGGACTTTCTGGAACAATATATTCATGCAAACCTCGGCAGCAATTCACAATTTATCCATTTTCATGAAAAATCTGCAAACAACCTGAAAAAAAGGGGCTTGCACTTTTTTGTATACCGGAGCGATACGCTGATTTATTGGTCGACTAATGATGTAGCCGTACCGGAAACATACTCGTCATCGGAATTTGACAAACCTTACGTGAGCCTTGGCAACAATATGTACGCTTCGGGGAAATATGCCTCATACGTGAAGAAAGACAATGGGTATGCGATAGTAGGGCTGGTGCTCATTAAGAATGTGTACCAGCACGAAAATAAATATCTGAAAACAGCTTTTCAGAAAGATTTCAGGCTTCCGGCCAACGCGAAGATATTTTCGCAGCAAATGGATAATTCTTTTCCAATAACCGATAGCGCCGGACAATTCATGTGGTCGCTGATTTTCGACAGTACCTGTTTCTACAACTTCCAGATATATTTGCCGGTGCTGGCCTACCTGCTGGCTTTCATAGTCCTGTTTATTTTGCTGGACAGTATTTTTGGCATGTTGCGAACCTCAACCTCCAAAAATTTGTACCTTCCGGTGCTGGCATTGATATTGGCGGGAATACGATATGTCACGCAACACTGGCAGATACCCGGAAGGTTCTATGTACTTGATATTTTCATGCCTGAATATTTTGGTTCAGAATGGTTTCCTTCTTTGGGCGATCTCTTCCTGTGGTGTATTTTTATTTGCTTTTTTGTTTTCGAAGTATACCGTTTTTTGAGTTTTCCGCTTCTTTATAAGCACAAATGGAAATATTTCGGGTATGTTGGCTTATCGTTGATGATCGTGGTGGTTACGTTCTTTGCCGTCTGCATCTTGTTGAAAACATTGGTGATCAATTCGCTCGACGTTTTCGAGGAACCTAACCGGATGCTCTTGCTGAATGGTATCAGTTTGTTTGGTTATGCGCTCATCCTTCTGTTCCTTGCATCGTTCAGCCTGCTGCTCGACAAGGTATTACTGCTATGCAAACAGGAATTGATGTTTTACCAGTTCCTGATTTCATACATCATTATCCTGTCGGTAGTGATCATCGGCTGGCGTATTACCGGCCTGCATATGAGCATGACTTCTATCTTTTACCTGACTGTACTGGTTATTGTGACCGGAAGGCTGCGTTTGAAAAAAACTGTAAAACTTAATTATTCGCAGCTTGTTTTGCTGGTTTTCATATTCGCTCTTTTCACATCTGTGTACATCAACAAACACAGTTTCGAAAAATTTGTAGATCAGAAAAAGTTATTGGTCACCAATCTGGAATCACAACACGATTTGACAGCCGAATTTTTACTCAGGGACATATCGGAACGAATTATTTCAGACACAGTTGCCCTTGTAGATATCGCCTACAATGATTTGGGCACAGATTATTCAAACGTGCACAATTACACCACAAAGCAGCATTTCTACTCTTCGTATTGGAACCGTTACCAGTTTCGGTTCTGGGTGTGCGATGATATGACGGATTTATTAATTACCAGGACACAGCAATATGAAAATTGTATCCGAAACTTTCAAATCATGACTGAAACAATGGGTACCCAATTACCACGTTCGGAGTTTTACTATATCGACCGCGAACCCTCGTCCTATCTGGGATGGTTTCTCAAGGAAAAAGAAGGATCGGCGCCTGTGCATTTATTCATTGAACTTTGGCCCGGCGGAGTTTTGGATGAAGTGGGTTACCCTGAATTGCTACTCGACGACCGCCTGGTCAGAGACAATAACCTGAAAGGTTATTCTTATGCCAAATATTTCAATAACAGAAAAATAAGTCAATTCGGAAATTATAGATACAACATTAGTGGCGATATTTTTCAAACCAACCCAAACGATTATCATACAGTATATTCCGATGGAATGGAGCACCTGGTATATCGTCCCGACGAAAACAATATGGTGGTACTCAGTTCATATTCACCCAGGATGACTGACCTGATCATCAATTTTTCCTATATTTTTATTTTCTTCTTTATTGTTGTATCCATTTGTTACTTAATCTTTTATTTTCCTGCAATCCGTCGAAGATTTCTTTTTAGTTTTCGTAATAAAATACAGTATTCCATGATTGCGGTCATCATGGTTTCTTTTGCGATCATCGGAAGTTTTACGGTTGTTTATGTCAACAGGCAATACCAGAAAAAGAATAATGACATTGTGAAAGAAAAAATGAGGGCTATTCATGCAGAATTGTTAGATGCGATTATTTATCAGAAAAGTTTAAAAAAAGATGACGGGAACAACGAATTATTAACTGAATTACTGTCTGATTATCAGGAACTTTTCTTTACAGATATTAATCTGTTTGATGTAAACGGGCAATTGATTGCCACTTCATTTCCTGACATCTTCGATAGAGGCATGATGGGACGACAAATCAATCCAAACGCTTATATTCAACTGTATTTCGGACAACGCGCCTCAATTATAGAAAACGAAGATATAGGAGGATTGGATTACATATCGGCTTACGAACCGTTTTTGAACGATCAAAATCAGGTGGTCGGATTTTTGAATCTTGCGTATTTCACACAACAGGTAGCGCTTACAGAAGAGATTTCCAACGTGATAACAGCATTGCTCAATTTCTACATGGTGATTATTCTGCTTACCGTAATCGTTTCGGTGATAATGAGTAACCAGATCACACATCCGTTGATGATGTTGCAGGAAAAGTTCAGGAACATCAAACTGGGCGAGAAAAATGATCCGATTCGTTACGAAAGTCGCGACGAATTAGGCGGATTGGTGAAAGAATACAATCGCGCCATCGAAGAACTTGTTCGGAGCGCTACCCGTTTGGCACGTTCTGAACGTGAATCGGCATGGCGTGAAATGGCCAGGCAGATTGCACATGAAATCAACAATCCGCTGACGCCGATGAAATTGAGTATACAACATCTCAAACGTGCATATGATAACAAGTCGGAACGTTTTGACGAATATATGGAAAAGATATCTCATTCGCTTGTGGAACAGATTGATACACTGTCGGCCATTGCAACCGAGTTTTCAAATTTCGCCAAGATGCCCGTAGCCCATAACGAGCATATCGACCTCATTGAGCAAATCAACAATGTTGTGCCGCTTTTCGCTATTGACGAAAACAAACAGGCGTTTCACACCGATTTTCACGGTTTGGAACATGCCATCGTCTTTGCCGACAAGGAGCAGATTTCGCGCGTTTTCATCAACCTGTTCAAAAACGCGCTCCAGGCCATACCTAAAGGCCGGCAAGCCGAAATATATATTGATGTTCTGAAAATCAACAGGAAGATTTGGGTACGGGTCAAAGACAACGGGACAGGTATTCCGGAAGAAATGCAGAAAAAAATTTTCCGTCCAAACTTTACGACCAAGTCGAGCGGCATGGGAGTGGGGTTATCTATTGTGCGCAGCATCATTGAAAGCGCCAACGGAACCATCAACTTTAAAACACGTAAAGATACAGGTACAACGTTTATTGTCAGTTTACCGGCAGCGGAATGAGACGAAGCCACTGTCGGATAAATTCGTTTGGGACGATTTTGCACGGTTCTCGCCACATCATCTCATTCGGAATATACTTCAAAATTTGAGTTGTTTTCCCGTTTTTTCCTTTCAATAGTTCCTGACTTGCCATTACGCAAAACCGCTCGTTATATGCAAGCGATGCGCGACACAGCGGAAGTGAGACCATCAGGCGAAAAAGAATGAGAAAATTGACAAAAAATATGTATTTTTCCCCTATAAATTCATCTGTCTATGTCAAAGAGCGCACTAAAACCTGTGTATCGCCTTTGGAATGCGATTTTCCCCTGCGAGTTTGGCTCCTTAATCGGAACATTAACTCATGTCTGTGTCCTTAAAGTCCGTTGCCGGACAAGTAACACTGGTCGATTTGCAAACGGGGTTTCACTGCTTTGATACAGTTATCCACCACAAAGTTACCCGACCTTTACGCTATATTGTTTTCATTTTACTTCAGCAATTTCTGCATTCGTTCCATTTCGTGCTGGTGATAATTTATCTTTGCCTCTACTTTTACCGGGTTGTAAATATGTACCAGTTGCGGATTGTATGGTGTTCTGTAATAAAGCACATTCCATGTCACTGTCAATAATTTTCTTGCGATGGCTATGAGCGCTTTTTTTCTTGACTTGCGCATGGACAGCCGGTTAAACTTTTCCATGAACCATCCGTTCTTTATTCTTGAAGCCGCCCATGATACCTGTACCAGAACAGAACGCAGATAC
>Ga0082212_10001527_pt1 | contig 34179 bp, 30 predicted proteins | sample TergutNt197P3_FD_71548 | JGI IMG/M metagenome (GOLD analysis project Ga0082212, IMG submission 71548) | Neocapritermes taracua P3 segment gut microbial communities from Petit-Saut dam, French Guiana - Nt197 P3 | ecosystem: Host-associated > Arthropoda: Insects > Digestive system > Gut ... | reverse complement strand
ATACTACTGTTTTTATCACGTGTCCACACTATCTAAGCGGCGGATAACCGCAAATAGTGAATCATACTGATTGGTATGGAGCAGATTATAATCGATGTGGTCCATAGCACACAGGCTTTTGCAGCCACTTCCTCAAGAGGTATTCCCTTGTGAATTCTAAGGCGGCGTATGGTCTCCCCTAATTTCTTTTCATCCAAATCCATGTGTAGCATAACCCGCTTTCAATGCTAAAGTGTTGCGCGCATTATATGCAAAAATAATGCGCGCGTCAATAGCCATATTTTTATGTGTTATTGCTGCTTTTTGCACTTAACAGATATATTTATACCCTATATGCACATGCAAACCAAATCTTGGTACCATAAACATGATTACCGACACCAACCCAAAACCTCACCCAAAAGCATGAAGCCTATAGATAATTCAGCGGAATGCTCCTTACCTTTTCGCCGAGTGATAACACCTTGTCATAGGTGCAAATAAGTCCGCCGCCACCAATTGGGATGGATGGATATGCGGCCTCCAATAGTTTGAATGTGGCAACGTCTCCGGGGTTGGGGCTTGCCGTTTTTTTGATTTCGACCGGATAGAGTGTGCCGTCCTGATAAAGCAGAATGTCGACTTCCTCGGCTCTATTGTTGCGGAAGAAGTAAATTGACGGCTCTTTACCCGCATTATAATAGGACTTCAGGATTTCGCCCACGGCATATGTTTCAAACATCTGTACGCTCATAGCGCCTTTTTGCAGTGTTTCAGGCGTTAACCACCCGCAAAGATAGCTTGCAAGACCGGTATCTAAAAAGTAAACCTTCGGAGTTTTTACTACCCGCGATGTTACATTAAGAGAAAAGGGGCGTAGCAAATAAACAATGTTTGACGCCTCCAAAACGGAAAGCCACTTCTTGATTGTAGGCTCACTCATCCCAACATCCCGCGCAATTGAGGCGATGTTTAAGAGTTGCCCCGTGCGGGCGGCAAGTGCCGTCATAAAATTTACAAAAGCGACATTGTCTCCGACTTGTGACAGTTGTTGCACGTCCCTTTCGACATATGTCTTTACATACGCAGAATAGTATCTTGTCCAGTCAACCGAAGGATTCAACGCCACCTGCGGGAAAGAACCGCGATGAATACGCGACCATAATTCCGGCATATCCAACATGCTAAGTGGTTTTCTGCCCCGCAGATATTCCTGTGTTGGCATAAAAGGCAAATCAAATTCGTCCCCTGCGAGCTCGCGTGCTGAAAAGCCAAGTAAATTTAATATGGCAATCCTTCCAGACAGGCTTTCACTTACGCCTTGCATTAACTCGAACTTCTGAGAGCCTGTCATATAGTAAAGTCCGTTATCAGACTTTCTTTTATCAACAGCCATTTTTATCCCACGAAAAAGCTCAGGCGCATACTGGATTTCGTCGATGAAAAGAGGCGGAGGATTATCATCCAGGAACCCTTGAGCATCGCGTTTTACCGCTTTGAGCACGCTAAAGTCGTCTAATGTAACCTGCTGAATATCTCTTGCAACAGAATTTTCAAAAAGAGAGGATTTTCCAACCTGTCTTGCCCCGGTAAGCAGTATTGTCTGAAATGTTTCAGATGTCTGCGCAACTACTTTTTCAATATGCCTTCTTCTATACATTCCACACCTCTTCCGGCTAATCTAAACTCAGATTTTATTTTAGCACAGACACAATAAAAAGCAAGTGATAACAAGCCTTCTGGCTTTTGAGCCTATTTCAAAGTTATCAGCGGTTCACCCCCCCCAAACTCGCCCCAAGCCTTGACAAGATAAGTTGTCCGTTAACTAAATTTTCCTCTCAAAAGTATTGACAATGACGCATTGAACTAGTGTAGAATGGTTAATAGTGGTGAAAAGTGGTGAAAGAGGTTTTACAATCCATGTTTCTTGGTGAATTTGAGTATCGCTTGGATGAAAAAGGGCGGGTGCCATTACCTCCCCGTTTTCGTTCGTTTTTCAGGGACGGCGTCATTGTAGCGCCGAGCCCTGAGAAATGCCTAGCCCTTTACACTGTTGCCGAATGGAAAAAAGTGGCGGACAGTATTACAGGCGGAGGATTATCCCACAGTAAGCTGCGCAAAATACAACGTGCCCTTTTCGGCTCGGCTTCACCCACGGAATTTGACTCTCAGGGTCGCATAACCATACCAAGCACACTGCGGGCCTATGCCAGCCTGGGAGGCGATGTTGTGGTGGTTGGCACCAACAACTACCTTGAGTTGTGGGACAAGGCTGCCTGGGAAATCGAAAAAGCAGATGATCTGGCCGAAGCATGGCAGATATTGGAAAGTCTGGAGTTACATTAAAGGAAGCATCATGCCAACCGCGACGTTGCATATCCCTGTACTATTAAAGGAAACACTTGATGCCCTGGCTATCCTGCCGGGCGGGCGCTATATTGACTGCACTCTGGGCGCCGGCGGACATGCCGAGGCTATTTTGCAGCGCAGTGCCCCCGGCGGGCAATTGCTGGGCATTGATGCCGATCCGACTGCGATCGCATTAGCGCAGGAGAGCCTGTCATCGTTCGGCAATTCCGCTCTTTTAGTCAACGGCAATTTTGCCGAGTTGTCGCAAATCTGCAGCAGGCACGACTTTAAGCCTGTTAACGGCATACTGTTTGATCTGGGTTTGTCATCCATGCAACTCAGCCAAAACGGAAGCGGCTTTAGCTTTCAGCACGATGCGCCGCTGGATATGCGCTTTGATCCCAATCAGACCATATCGGCTGCCGATATTGTAAATCAGTACTCCGAGGCTGAGCTTGCGCGCATACTCTTTGAGTTTGGTGAAGAGACACACAGCCGCCAGATTGCCCGTCTTATCGTGCGCTCGCGCCCGCTTTACAGCACCGCTCAGCTGGCATCGCTTATTGAGAGCGTCGTGCCCAAACACAGTCGTATCCATCCGGCCACAAAGACCTTTCAGGCACTGCGCATAACAGTTAATGAAGAGTTGCAGCACCTTGAGAGTGCCCTTGGTCAGGCGCTGGAGTTGCTGGGGCACGGCGGGAAGCTGGTCGTCATCAGTTATCATTCGCTGGAGGACCGCATCGTTAAGAATTTCATGCGACGCGAGTCCGCCAGATGTCTTTGCCCGCCGGGACTGCCGCAATGCGTTTGCCAGCACCGGCCGCGGCTGAAACTGCTAAGCAAGCAGGTTGTAGTGCCCAGCCTGGCCGAAGAAAAAGCCAATCCGCGCTCACGCAGCGCCAAGCTCCGCGTAGCAGAACGCATAATAAGCAGCCAAGAGTGGCCCGAGGCAGCACGTCTTTTCCGTGTGAGCCCGAGAAGAGAAAGTGGCACGGCACGGAAATCCTCTAAAAAGCGCATGTGTTTCAACACGGTATTGAATTTGAATTAGCAGGGTAAGAGACGAACAGCTACGGACGTGAGAATATGACAACATAGAGATGGTAAAAACAACCCTCGGGGGGTTTTTGTATAACAGGAGTATCTAAAGGAGGAGGAAAATATGAGCAGGAAATCAACCATTACCGCGATTGATGTCGGCACCACAAAGATAGCCACCATCATCGCCGAACAGGATAACGGCGGTGTACGTGTTGTCGGTGTAGGCATCACCCCTTCGTACGGCATGCATAAAGGTTTGGTAGTCAACATCAATGACGCCAAAGACGCCATCCGCGACTCAATCCGCAAAGCCGAGCAGTCGTGCAACATCAAGGTCGAATCGGCCTACGTGGGCGTTACCGGACGGCATGTATCATCCACGAATAAAAGCGGCGTGGTAGCTATCACACGCAACGACAAACTGGTGCGTCCCGATGATTTGCGCCGCGTCATGAATAATGCCCAGAGCATTAAGGTGGCACAGGACCGCAAACTGCTGCATGTCATACCGCGTACCTACGCAGTTGACGGACAGCCGGGAGTCAAAAACCCTGTAGGCATGCACGGTTTCCGACTTGACGTGGAAACCCACATCATTACAGCGGCAGCAAACTCCATTCAGAATCTGGTCAAATGCGTACGCAGCATCGGTATCGACATCGAAGACATGGTGCTTGAGCCATTAGCTTCGTCTGAGGCCGTTCTGACTGAGGACGAACGCCAGGCAGGCGTAGCCATCGCCGATATCGGCGGCGGCACCACGGATATCTGTATCTTTAAGGATGGTAGCATCTATCACACAGCCATCCTGCCGGTTGCAGGTTACCAACTGACGCGCGACGTATCCATCGGCCTCGGACTTCCGTTTGAGGTCGCCGAGGAAATGAAGAAACGCTACGGCAGCGTGATGTCGGTTTATGAGAACAAAATGGCCAACACCACCCCCATCTCTGAGGATGGTCACGGCATTTCTTATCAGGACTTATGCGACATACTGCACGCCCGCGTGGAAGAAATTCTGCGTCTGGTAATGCTTGAGTTGCCATGCTCGGATTACGAGTCTGTGATTCCGGCCGGACTGGTGCTCACCGGCGGCAGTTCCAATCTCTCCGGCATTGAAACCCTCGGTTGTGACGTGCTCAGGCTTCCTGTACGCGTCGGATGCCCGCTGCACATCACCGGTATCACCGACTACCTGCGCGACCCGGCTTATGCCACCGGCGTAGGATTGTTACTGTGGGGCTCAAAACACGGCGGTCAGCGCACAAAGGAATGGAACGGCGGAGGCTTCGGTGCCCGCCTGCGTGGTTTTGCAAATCGTCTAACATCTCTATTCGGCGGCAAATAATAAGGAAAGGTAAAAATTAAGGAGGAAAAATGGCTAAAACGAGTTTTGTTCCCAATGGGGCTCGCATCAAAGTTTTCGGTTGCGGCGGCGGCGGCAGCAACGCTATCACTCGCATGGTGCGCGAGGAAATACAGGGCGTTGAGTTCATTGCAGTAAATACCGATGCCCAGGCATTGGCTATTACCGAGGCTCCTGTCAGATTACAAATCGGCGAGAAACTGACTCGCGGACTGGGTGCCGGCGGCGATCACAACACCGGACAGAAAGCAGCAGAGGAAAGCCGCGATGAAATAAAAGAAATGGTAAGCGGCGCTGATATGGTCTTCGTCACCGCCGGTATGGGCGGCGGCACAGGTACCGGATCAGCCCCTGTGGTAGCCCAAATCGCCAAGGAAACCGGGGCTCTCACCATCGCTGTTGTTACCAAACCATTCTCATTTGAAGGCGCTCACCGCATGCAGGTAGCGCAAGAGGGCATCACACGCCTACTGGGCAAGGTTGATACCCTGATTATCATCCCCAACGACCAACTGCTCAATCTTTGCGATCCCAAGACGGGTGTGGATACAGCCTTCAAGATGGCCGATGACGTGTTACGCCACGGCGTACAGGCGATTTCCGAGGTCATTACCGTCCCGGGTATGATTAACCTTGACTTTGCCGACGTAAGAGCCGTAATGAAAGATGCCGGACCCGCATGGATGTCCATCGGTCGCGCAAGCGGCAAAAACCGCGCTATCGACGCCGCCCGTGCCGCTCTGGCAAGTCCTTTACTGGACGTTACCATTGAAGGCTCCAAGGGCGTGTTGTTCAACGTAGTCGGCGGCACCGATCTTACACTGTTTGAGGTGAATGAGGCCGCTGAGGTCATCAAGCAGGCAGTTGATCCGGATGCCAATATTATCTTCGGCGTGGCGTCAGACGCCGCTATGGGAAATGACGTACGCATAACCCTTATAGCCACGGGCTTCGTCAACAAGACCGAAGTATCCTCCAAAGAGGATGACGAGTTCACCAAGAAACTCCGCAGCATCAAGACCGAGGAAGAGTTGGATATGCCATCTTTCCTGCGCCGCTGGAATAAGCTGGGTAACCGCCGCGCAGTACCACAGGAAAATATGGTTCGCCAGCAGACCCGCACTTACAACTCATAATTGAATTAGAAGAACCAAACAAGCAGAACTAGGGTACCAACCCCCGCGGGGGCTGGTACCCTAGTTTTTCAATCTAATCGGCAGTATTCAAATCCTCCATAAGCTCTGCAACGGATGAAAAAGAACGGCTTAAATCCCTTCTGTTCGCCACATCGTCAATAGCTCTATGGGTTTCTCCATTTGGGCTATCCAAAGCGACGTCAAATGGTAGGCGCTGCTCTTTAATTACCATTTTTGCATACATGTTGACCGCAACGGATACATTTAGACCAACGTCAGAGCAGAACTTTTCAAAGCCTCTTTTAACTTCTTCGTCAATTCTGATACTAATTGTGGTTTGAGGCATGTAACACACTCCTTAAAGACTAGTATATACAGTGTACGAAAATATTCCACAACTTCAACTTTAATAGCGGAGAATGAGAACGAATACTACGCAAAAGTATGCTGCATTTTCCTCATATCACCATCCCCAAAAAAATTATTCTCGCATTTGAAACTTTTTATGCACCTCCGATTGTCTAATAATAAAAGAGTATTTTATCTAAAACATTTCAGGCAGGAGGTTTTCATGAAAAAGGTGCTCATTAGTTTGGTCGCAATACTGTTGCTTTGCGGAAGCTTGGCAGGATGTACCCAGGCGCTCACGCCCCCGCCAATAATTCCAAGCAATGTCTCATTTGCCGCAGATTATGACTCCATCTTCGATGCACTTAAGGAAGCTCAGGGCAATAATCCCTATCGTTATTATGGTCCGGGCTTTGTTACTGTAACGTTCGCATCTGAATCATCTGATTCAGCCGCAAGATATATGCCAGCGAATTCTCCCCCGTCTAACGTTATAGGCGGCAGCGAAACTGACCACTCCGGTACCAACGTTCAGGTTGAGGGGATTGACGAGGGTGATATCGTCAAAACCGACGGCATATATATCTACAGCTTACGCGACGGCAAACTCTCGATTTTCAAAGCAGACGGCGCAAACACCAGGCTTATTTCCACCACGGAAGTCGTCAAACCGCCAAGTGAACAACCAGCCACAATCTATAATGACATGGCTTATGATTATACCTATGAGAATGCCACTGAAATGTATCTCTGCGGTAAATATGCCGTGGTAATCACACAGTTCAACCATAGTGAACATCGATACGAACCTTACAGCTATAAATATGACCAGATTAGCAAAACCTACATATATGACGTATCCAACCCCGCATCACCGGCACTTGCATATAATCTGGGGCAGGACGGCTATATACTCACCTCCCGCATGGTAGGTAACACGCTATATCTTTTATCATCACACTCCGTTTATTCCATTGAAGAGGATGCCCCCGAGACCTTCGTTCCGGCACTATATACCAACGACGAAAAAAGACTTATTGCACCCGACTGCATAGCCATAATGCCTTATATCAACTCCACGACCTACACAGTCGTATCCACCATTGACGTGCCGTCCGGAAAGGTAAGCACCAACCAGACGCTCCTTGGCGGCGGCTCGGTCGTGTACATGTCGGCACAGAATATTTATATCACCAGCTACGAGTACAAGTCCGTGGAAAGCACGCGTGACTATGGTATTTACACCGTTGTTGATTATCTAAACTACACCCTGACCAACATCACAAGGCTCGACATATCAAACGGCAACGTTAAGGTCGCGGCCTACGGAAGTATCCCCGGAAGTTTGGGAAATCAGTTCTATATGGATGAGTACAACGGGTACCTTCGCGTTGTCACAACAGACGATTCCTACAAATACTCCATCACCACGGACGCATTCTTCGGAACGACGGATTACAAATGGGGTGATGCCGGATCATCCAACGGGCTTTACATACTTGATATGGCACTTAACTGCGTCGGCTCAGTTGAAAATCTGGCACAAGGCGAACGGGTTTACTCCGTACGGTTTGACGGCAACATAGGGTATTTTGTCACATTCCGCACCGTTGACCCGCTTTTCGCCGTAGACTTATCCAACCCGCAAAAGCCTGTCGTGCTCAGCGCATTGAAAATACCCGGCTTTTCACAGTATCTGCATGTCTATGCCGACGGCTTGTTATTCGGGCTTGGCTACAGTGCAGACGAAACGACAGGCTGGAGGGAGAGCATGAAGATTTCCATGTTCGACACCTCTGACCCCAGAAATGTAACTGAGGCACACACACTCCTTCTCAACTCCTACTACAGCACGGCGCTGTATAATCACAAGGCTATTTTGATTGACCAGGGCAAAAATATCATCGGTTTTCCTGCCGGCTCCGAGTATTTGGTTTACGGATATGACAACCAAACAGGATTTTTCCGTCGCGCAAGCATCAACCTGAATGGTAACTTGTGGGATAAATACGGGTGGGAGGATAGCCGCGGGCTCTATATTTCAGAGTTTTTCTATGTCGTGTCCGGCAACGGCATCGGCATCATTGATATGAAAAACTTCAATTTGGTTAAAACAGTAAGTTACACAGATTAGCCTGCAGGCTGCCCCAGCCCGCAACGTGTGTTTTCGGGCAAGAAGGCAGGTCATTCAATGCCTAACAGAGGGCTTCCACCGGATCCGGTGGAAGCCCTCTGTCGTAATGGCAAAGTTGCGTCCATAAAGTATTCCTTGCCGTATTTTGCATGCCCATGAAATCATGGATTGCCAGATTTTTACGGGAGCATTTCATCATAGCATGAGACAGAAAATATCCGGCACATGAATTGGTTGGTACAAATCCACATAACCGATTAGCTTGAGCAAAAACACCCAACCACGACTTTTACAACGCGTTTATCATAATTTTACGATTCGCTTACCATTTCATGTACGGAATTTTTACAAACAGGTGATATTGTGTTTTTGTGCAATGCAGCACAAAAATTTGATTGGAGGAACTATCATGAAACACTGGAAACGCATTGTTTCCGCCATCGTTGTTGCGATGATGACGCTTACTTTCGCAAGCTCCGTTATCACAGCAGCAGATCCGCCGCCCCCACCGACGACCAACGTTACAGCTAAAACGCTGAATCCTAACATCGTCGGATGCCCCACCGTCATCACCAGAATCAATAGTCTGGATGAACTTGATGCAGTTATAGCAGACGGTGTTACCACAACCATCATGGTTGACTATACCGGGCTTGACGATGCGAGTTCCATGCTCGCAACAATTGCCAACAAGAATCTCGCCATGTTTGTCATTTACACCATTGAGCAGGCCGAAGAGCTCGGCACTTACCTCAACCAAACGGCTAACAACACAAATGGCTACACGGACACACACGTGGCCTCCACCAATCCGACCGTAATAAAGAAACTTCGCGAAATTGCCGGACGGGTTAGGGCCAGCCTAATCATCGAAGACGAAATTACCATAGATAATTATCCCCAAGTTGTTTATAGCGCCAACTCATGTTATGCGCTGAACGTCATCGTCTCGGTAGAAAACATCACTAAGGCAGTGATGGAACAAATACAGAGAAGAATGATAAGCGTATGGGTTATTAGTGGCGATACCACCATAGGTAATCTTGACACAATTAATATGGGCTCAAACGGCATCATCACCGACAACGCCACCAAACTCAAAAATGATGCTTCTATTTATGATACCAGGACACTTGTTCGCCGCCCATACTATGTTGCTCACAGAGGACTACCTAGCGCAGCTCCCGAGAATACTCTTCCGGCATATGAACTCGCTATCGCTGCCGGTGCTGATTTAGTTGAATGCGACATTTATATCACCAAGGATGGTGAAATCATCTTACTTCACGATGACTACTTCGCCAGAACAACCGATATAGAAGCCAACTGGACTACCAAGTTCTCTGAAGAGGAAAGGGCTGCTATCGGCAAGAGTGCCAATAGAGTTACACCGGCAGACCTGACCCTTGAGCAGATAAAGCGGCTGAATGCCGCTGCTTGGTCAGATAACACTTTCGCACCAGGCCCCAACAGAACCGGATGGGCTCTTAAAGGCTATGACTTTGTAGAGATTCCAACTCTTCGGGAGGTCTTACTGCTCTTGGCAGATACCGATGTTATCCTTGATTGCGAACTGAAAGACGCTAACGTAGCCCATGTTAGCCCAGCCTATGAGGTCATTCGTCAGGTCAGCGAAGAGGTTGGCAAGGACATGTTCAATCAGGTTATCTTTATTAGCTTCCAAGATAGCGAACTCGCTTATATGGCCAAAAACCATCCCGAGGCATCCACTGGTCGTCTGACAGCCGCAGGCCTTTTGGGTGCCGGAAACGCCAGGGATATCCTAAGAGCCGTTCTTCCCATCTACTGCAACGGCTATAACCCGACCTCATCTAACCTCAGTGCGGCTAACATTCCGCAGTTGCAAGCCCGCGGTCTTTCTGTATGGGCCTATACCATCGATGCCGTCACAACCGCCAGAAACCACATCGACTGGGGCTCATGGGGCATCACTACCAACTACACTAACAGGGCTTCCACTGCTGTCATGGGTATTTCCGCCACACAATCATCTTACACAACCATGCCAGGTGAAGCCGCAATAATCAACATTTTATCCCTTGATTACTTAGGCACAGAGCATAATCTTCCGTTTGAATTCGTAGTCATTGATGGCGCAGATAACGTCGTTAATATCAGCGGAAACGCTATAACTGTAATGCCCGGAACGTCAGCTACCGTTATGCTAAAAGCAACATCTGTAGCTGGTGAATTCACCAACTCCTACGCTCTGTATAGTCAGCCAGTAACAGTTAGCTGCGCCTGCGAACTTATCGTAAGTTCTGACAAAAGCGTTGTGCGCCCGAATGAATATTTCAATGTTTCAGTCGCTTTCAACGAGAAAGTCTCTTCAAATGCCTTAACTCTTAACTTCACTTTTGACAGCAGCAAGTTTGAATTCGCAGGCTATACTCCTGCCAATGGTTCAACAATTCTCGATACCACTGTAAGCGATGGGCTTGTGTCTTTTACCATCATGGTATCCGATTACGAAGCTGAGGGCTTAGGTACCTTTTTGCTCCTTTCAAAGGACACCGTTGTCGTCGCAACTTCCGCAATCACCGCGTGTGTTAATTTCGTTGAAAAGGAAACTGATGGTTATAAATCCATTCAGTTCGCCTATGGTACATACAACCAAAAAACCAGTAACGTTGGAACAGATAGCTTTGTGGTCGACCTTATCGTTCTCTCCAATCTCATTGACGCTTTCGGTATGACTTCCGACCATGCTGACTGGGACAACTACAGCCACTTCGACTTCAATGGCAACTCCGAAATTGACATCCAGGATATCATCACGCTTTCTAAGATGTTGACTTAAGAAATAACCTCCTTGGTAAACAAACAGGGGCCTGTTGTCAGGCCCCTGTTTGTTTACCAAAGGTTCAATTGTTCTGGCTACAATTTACAAAAATTTGATGTTAATTTAATTGTGATTTCATATTCGACTTATATAATGATTGCTGTAGATGCGTACCTGCATCATCCAAAGCGCAACTATTTGAAAAACGTAATCAGCGTATAACGGCAGGATACTAAACCAGGTGCAGTAATAATTTTGGAGGATGTAATAAAATGGGCAAAAAATTGAAATTTGGGTTGCTCTCTTTGACGGCATTTCTTGTCATCGGTGTTACTATTTGTGGTGTTTGGTTTGTAAGAAGTGGAAACCCTGAGCCTTCAGCTGTACAACAACCAAATCTTCCCGAAAATCCGTCGCCTTCTGAGCCTGTTCGCAACAAAGTTAACGCAGGCGATAAAATTGTTTTAGCTATCTCGGCAGATGACGTAAGCGATATGTATGGATATGAACTATGTGTAAATTATAATAAAGACATCCTAGAATACAGTGGAGGACTCAAATCAGATATCTCTGAAATAAGCACCATTTTCAAATCAACGCTCAACTTTGACAATTACATAAAAATTGGCGCTACGCAAATAAATGGAATGCAAGGAATTAATGGAAGCGACGTTAGTATCTGCCAGATGACTTTTACAGCCATTCAAGATTGCGAATTGATTGATATCTCCATAAGCAATATTAACATCGTAACGGCTGCAGACGAATACATAAAAGATCTAAAAAATTGGTCATTTGAAATCAAACCTGCATAATAACATACACCCGTTCTGAAAGCTTATACGCAGGGTGCATTGGACCTATGACGGTGTAAAGTTACTGTAGGAGAATTAGGCATAAAACAAGGAGTGAAAAATAGTTGACAAGGCGCGTCATGGGAGTATAGTGTAGGCAACGGTGCTTCGCCGCCGATAAGTGCGAGCGATATAACAAAGAAAGCGGCTTATGCCGCCTTCTCTGTTTATGGAGATATGATGAGCCATTTGGATTTTTACAAAGTAAGTTAAGATTACGAATCCTATTTATCGTAAAAGCCAAGATAAGATAATCAAGAAACTCAAATATTTTTGCTGCAACTTCAAGCTGCTTGAGGAAAAGTGCTTTGCGTATGCCAAAGCACATGACATGGCATTGACCCCACAGGCAGCGGCATTAGACCAAGGTGTAAAAAATGATATCTCCGGTTCAGGCATGAGAGAAACTCTGCAATAAATTGACGCCGTCTGGACCTATACACAGGGTTGAATATTTGCGCCTGTTATGTTATTTTATGTGGATATTGAAAAATTGAGGTAAATCCATGGCCGTCGATACCAAGAAAAAAGAAGCTAAAGAAAAGAAAGTCGTTATAAAGAAAGAGCCTATTCCACAGCTGACTACCGGCGACAGTGTCAAAGTCAGCATGCGCATAATTGAAGGTGGAAAAGAACGCATTCAGGTATTTCAGGGTATTGTAATCAAAATCCACCCGGCTGCCGACGGCGGTAATTTTACCGTACGCCGCGTAGCTTACGGCGTGGGTGTTGAACGTACTTTCCCATATGCATCACCGCTCGTAGCCCGCGTAGAACTGTTACGCCACGGCAAGGTACGCCGCGCACGTCTCTTCTACCTGCGCGACCTTTCCGGTAAGGCAGCCCGCATCAAGGAAAAGCGCCTGAGCAAGGAAAAGCTGGCTATGCTCGAAGCTGCCGGAGCCGCAGCCGTTGATGAGGTTGCCGCCGAGGATATTGTCGCAGAAGAGGTTGTTGCGGACATTCCAGTTGTTGAGGAAGCCTCCGTTGAGGTTGAAACACCACAGGCAGAGGATATAGTCAGCGCATCTGACGAGGGCGACAGCACGGTTGATGAAGCCCCCAAGGCAGAAGAGACAGCCGTTTCTGACGAGAACAGCGGCGTGGTTGACGAAGCCCCTCAGACAGAGGAAGTAACGCAAACACCGGCAGAATAATCTGCAAATTTTAGCTCAACGCTTGTTGGAGTATGAGGAGTAGTAACTTTGTCATACGCCGAGGTCAGTGTTAACTCTCCTGCTGGCAGGCGGCAGTTATTCAGCTATTCAATTCCTCCCGAACTGGACGTCTGTCCCGGACAAGCCGTATGGGTTCCTTTCGGCAACTACACACTGCAGGGCATTGTTGTATCGATTAGTCAGTTCTCCGCAGTGCAAGCGGTACGCCCCATTGACGGCATCATCGAAAATACACCAGTCATCCCCCCTGCCAGCCTAAAGCTGGCACAGTGGATTAGCAGTTACTATCTTTGTCCCATTTTTTCCGCCCTGTCCTGCTTTTTGCCGCCGGGATTTGAGCGCCAGCCGCTCACTTTCCTCAGCGCCACAGACAAGGTTTTGCCGGATGATATCGCATTAAGCGAAGGTGCACGTCAAGCGCTCAAGCTGCTCCGGCAAACCCCAGAAATAAGCCTCAAGCAACTGGAAAAAGCTCTGGGCAAAAAGGCGTCGCAGAAAGCTGTCGGACAGCTGGTTGAGCGCGGCTTGGCGCAGCGGCATTACAGGATACAAAAAGAGAAAATCAAACCACGGCTTGAAAATTATCTCAGGCTGAATGAACAATCTGATATTAGTAGCGCCATTGCACAGTTGCAAAAGCGCAGAGCCGTAAAACAAGCCGAACTACTCAACTATCTAAAGCAGCAAAACGCTGCGGTGCCGCTGTCGAGCGTTTTGGAGGCAGGCTTTTCACGCGCCCTAATAAAGCAGCTTACCACGCAAAACATAGCAATATTAGAAAAAATCAGCGTCGAACGCGAGCCGATTGACTATACGCACGTGCGATGCGATAAGACGTTAACTCTTAATGAAGCACAACAGGCAGCGCTGACGGCTATTTGCTCAGGACTGCAGTCCGGACGCGCAGGCGTATTTGTGCTGCACGGAGTGACCGGAAGCGGCAAAACCGAGGTCTATCTGCAGGCGCTTGCTCAGGCAGTCAATCTAGGCAGGAAAGGCTTGGTATTGGTGCCGGAAATAGCCCTCACGCCGCAAACTATCGAGCGCTTCGCCGCACGTTTTCCGCGTCATGTGGCGGTACTGCACAGCCATCTGTCGCTGGGGGAGCAGTTTGACCAATGGCATAGCATCAGTCGCGGCGATTTTGACGTCGTTGTCGGTGCCAGAAGCGCCATATTCGCCCCGCAGCCGCAACTGGGGCTAATCGTCATTGACGAAGAGCATGAGTGGACATATAAACAGCAGGAACATCTGCCTTATTATCATACGCGCAACGTTGCCATAAAACTTGCCGAGTTGACAGGCGCCACCGTGGTGCTGGGAAGCGCCACACCCGACGTGGGAACCTACTACAATACCCAAAACGGAAGCCACACCCTGCTCAAGCTGCCGCAGCGCATTAAACTAAAAGGCAACGCGTCTGAGCTATCCATCGAACTGGTGGATCTGCGCGAAGAACTAAAACGGGGCAACCTCAGCATTTTCAGCCGCAGTCTGCATGAAGGCATAACAGAGGCACTGGCGCGCCAAGAACAGGTAATCTTATTCTTCAACCGCCGCGGCAGCGCCTCATTCGTACAATGCCGCACCTGCAGTTTAGTAGTGCAATGCCGCAGGTGCCATGTGCCCATGAGTTATCACTCGGCAGAGGAGTCCCTTATCTGTCACCATTGCAATTATCACACGGCGGTGCCGACTATATGTCCGCGTTGCCACAGCCGGCGCATAAAATTTGTGGGTATAGGCACGCAAAAACTGGAGGAGGAAACTGCCAGAGAATTTCCTCAGGCGCGATTGCTGCGCTGGGACAGCGACGTTACACGCAGCCGCCATGCGCATGAAATGCTCATGCACAAGATGAAAACACGGCAGGTTGATATCCTGATCGGCACGCAAATGGTAGCCAAGGGGCTCGATCTGCCGCATGTTACACTGGTTGGTGTAATCAGCGCTGATACGTCAATTAATCTTCCAGACTTCCGAGCCGGCGAACGCGCGTTCCAGCTGCTGACACAGGTTGCAGGTCGCGCCGGACGCGGTGAAAAAGCAGGGAAAGTCATCATACAAACGTACTCACCCGAACACTACGCCGTTCAGGCGGTGCTGCAGCAAAGCTACATCTCTTTCTACAAACAGGAGGTAACGCAGCGCCAAAACCTGAATTCCCCGCCTTTTTCAAAGATGGTGCGCCTAACTTATGTGCACACAAATGAAAAAGCGGCACAGAACGAGGCGGAACGGCTCAAACGGCAACTGACGGCACTGATGTCATCCGCCGGAATTGTAGACGTGCAAATAAGCGGTCCAGCGCCGGCTTTCATGGCGCGGCTGCGCGGGCGCTACCGCTTTCAGATGACACTGCGCGGAAACCAGCCCGCCAGACTGCTGGAAAACGGAGAACTGCCGGCAGGCTGGTCCGTAGACGTTGACCCGCTGGGTCTGAACTGATGATTGCGCAAACAAGCCGGCACAACCGTAGTCATGCCGGCTTGTTTGCCAAGACGAACCCGCCTACTCGCTTCCGACAATTTCGACGACCTCGCGGTACGTACGATTCATACTTTCACGTATGCGCTGCCACTGCTCAGGGGTAATCTCCCGGGCATTCTTGCGAAGAAGCATGCCCGCTTCGCGCATCTCGCGCATAGTAGCGCGGAAATCCTCGCCGCAATGCGCGCCGCAGGAGCCGAACATGCGCCCTTTTATGCCGTCAATATGCGAACTTTCCTCACTTAGGTATTTACGCCCATCGTCCGTCATGGTATAAACCTTTTTGCCATCACGCTCACTTGCCGTCACATAACCCATATCCTCCAACAGGTTAAGCGTAGGATATACGCTGCCGGCACTGGGGGAATACAGCCCATGAAACCTTGTCTCCATTGCACGCATGATTTCATAGCCATGACTTGGCTTTTCATTCAGCAAGTCCAAAATGATGTATTTTAGCGCCCCTTTCTCCACTGAGCGCCCGTGTCGCGGGTGATACAAACGTGTATCAAACATATTTTTCTTCCTCCTTTTATTTGTTACGATATATCGTAACATATCGCGATATTCTTGTCAAAACCTTTCTCCCTTGCCAAGCCCTCCTATTTCGTCTATTCTGAAAACGTGAAAAGCTATCCGATTAACGCCGCCTTAAACCGCGATACCGCTGTCATACTGGCTCGCCTGCAAGCATTGCTGGGGGAAGAGTCATGCGAGGCATACATTGTGGGCAGTATCGTACGAAATCTGGTTGCAAGGCATGACAGGGCAGACATAGATATTGCCGTTGACGGCGACGCGCTGGTCATAGGAAAGCGGCTGGCGGACAAACTCAATACACATTATGTCGTCTTGGACGACACGTTCGGCGTTGCACGGCTGCTGCCGCGCGATGAGGACACATGGCAAATAGATATTGTCACGCTGCAGGAAACGCTTGAACAAGACCTCATGCGGCGGGATTTCAGCATAAATGCGCTGGCAATAAATATGGCGCAGATGCAACTGCAGGAAAGCTCAATAAATGCCGCCATACTGGACGTATGCAACGGGATGCAAGACCTGCAAAATAAAATCATACGCGCCGTATCAGAACAAGCTTTCCGCGACGACCCCATCCGTCTGCTGCGCGGCGTGCGCCTAAGCAACGAGTTAAAATTCGACATTGATGAGCAGACAAGTGCCCTGATGCAGCGCGAGCATGCCCTAATAAGTACTGTCTCCCCTGAGCGGGTACGCGAGGAATTGCTGCGGCTGTTCGCACTGACCGATACCCATAATTCCGTGGTTTTAATGCATCGTTTGGGCATACTCACGAGCATAATACCCGAACTTGCCCCAACACTCCAGATGGAGCAATCAACGGAGCATACATGGGACGTGTTCCACCACTCCGCACGTTCCATTGACGCATTTGATTTCCTGTGCCGCCGTGCAGGCTGGGAATTTTACGGCACAGATGTGCTGGCAGATGTCCCTTGGGAAGACGGCGTCAAATCCTACTTTGATACAATTGTAAGCCCGCCGGCAACGCGCCTTGTGCTGACCAAGCTGTCCGCATTGCTGCACGACATCGCCAAACCGCAAACCAAGATAATCAATGATGCCGGCAGGGTGCGTTTTTACAGACACGCGCAACAGGGAGCACCCATCGCCGCCGCCATACTGGAAAGGCTACGCTTCAGCCACAGCGAAATTAAATTCATTGAAACTATCGTGCGCCACCACCTGCACCCGGTGCAGCTGTCAGAGCCAGGAGAGGCGCCATCCAAACGCGCCGTCTACCGCTTCCGTCGCGATTTGGAAGATGCCGGAATAGCCACGCTATACTTCAGCCTAGCCGACCATCTGGCAACCCGCGGACCAAACCTTGAGAGTGCTGACTGGGGCTGGCATGCGGGCATAGTTCGCCAAATACTAGACGAATACGAAAAAGGCACACCGCCGGATAAAATGCCACTGTTGCTGGACGGAAACGACATCCAGAATGAGTTCGGTCTAAAACCGGGAAAGCAGCTTGGGCAACTTCTGGAAGAGTTGCGTGAGGCACAGGCAGCCGGTGAGATTAGCACACGCCAGCAGGGGCTGGACTACGTAAAAAAACTGCTGGAAGAAGGTATTCCTTCGTCTTAAGCAGGTGCCTCTTGATAACAACGGTTAGTTCAATTTTGGCGAGTATATTTTCTCATATTTAGTTGAGACTGATGAGACTAATAGTGAAACCGTTGGTACTATTTCACAGAAAGCCTCAAAGCGTGCTTGTGGTAAAGTGCTTGTAGAAGAATTAGTCATAAAACAATGGGTGAAAAACAGTTGACACAGTATTTCATCGGAGTATAATAGTGTAAAGGTGCTTCGCCACCGTTAAGCGCGAGTTGTATCTTGGCGAGGGCGACATACGTCGCCCTCGTTGTTTATGGACTATGCGATGAGCAGTTTAGACTTTTATGACATAGATGCGGCATACGCAGATTATCTGAGAAAATTCGAACCAAGGATACCTAAATTCGACTATTCAACTACAAGCCCACACAACAAATTTCTATGCGGAGTGGTGTTTGAAACAGAAAAAGGTATTAGGTATTTTGCACCGGTTTCTTCTCATATCAGAAATACGCCGACAAACTTTGTAATCCAAGAGAGAAGCGGGAAAAAGATTTCAAATGTTTGTTTTCAGTATATGGTGCCTATACCGTATGGTTTAGAAAAAAGAAAAATTATTAAAAATGAGCAGGACGTTAGTTATAGGTCATTGTTAAACGAAGAATACTATTATTGCCGTGAAGGAAATAGCCCTGAAAGAATTAGGGCTATGGCGGCCGAAGTTTATGATAAGGTTACTAATCCGGTTTATAGGAATAGCGCCGACAGACAAGTCAGAAAATTCAAATACCTTTGCTGCAACTTCAAGCTGCTAGAGGAAAAGTGCATCGAGTATGCTAAAGAACACAATTTGGCATTGACCCCACCGGCTGCGGCATTAGACCAAGGCGTAAAAAATGATAACTCCAGTTCAGTCACGGGAGAAACCCTACAATAAGTTGACGCCGCCCCAAACCATGCCCATTTTAGACCTGCAGCAGTTTTTCGACTATACTAGGGCAGGCCAAAGAGACAAAACATGCTGAACCTAAATTACGTAGCCGCACAAATGCAAAACATGGTGGAGCAGCTTAAAGTCGGCGGTCACGACAAAGGCGCCCGACTGGAAAAAGCCCGCAGTCTGCTTGCGCTCAATGAACCCGAATTCACCAATCTAAAGGAAAAAGTCGCCCAAAGCCTGAATACCTCCCCGTTTCTTTTGGCGGGACCGGTAGAGCCTCTTTACACACATGTGCCGCCAATTTCCATTCCGGAGGATTTCAGCATCATTGCAACGGACGGCTCACAGATTGACGTTGACCGGCACCAGTCAACACGCTGTTACCTGATTAATATAGGGCAGGTGCGGCTGGATTACGGACAAAAGACCGAAGCCAAACTGGAGAGTTTGCCTCTGTTATACGCAGGCGACAACGACACGGTTATAGCATCCGGTCATCAGGTGCAGATGGTTGAAGGACCCCTGCTAAATCTCAAGCGCTCGGTGGACGAATGCCGCCACTTAAAGGAAATGGCAACCGAACTGCCAACGGGGCAGCCGGCGCTGGCAGTCATCGATGGCTCTCTGATTATGTGGCAGCTATCCGGCAAGGAATTCCCCGATTTCGTGGTAACCGAACTGCTGGACAACGGCTTTATGAAATATCTCGATGAAATGCAAGCACTGGCGCAAAAACAACCCCTGTCACTTGCAAGCTATATCAGCTTCCCGCGCTCGGTAAATGTGGCCAATACGCTGCGACTGCTCATATGCCCGAACAATACGGCTGACTGCTCAAGGCACTGCGGGTACAAGCCCGTCGGGCAGCGCCCTTGCGACGTTCTTTCCGGCGTGCAGGATCAGGAATTATTCTTTGAGTTGCTCGTCACAGGGGAACGCTCGGCCCTTTTTACCAGTCAGGCAAAAATCGTCAGGGAAAAATACGCCGGACACGCCGTGCATTTCTTTTATCTCAAACTGGAGGATGAAATCGCACGCGTGGAAATCCCGCAGTGGATCGCACGTGACAAACAAAAGCTTGATCTGACTCACGCTTTGATTTTCGACCAGTGCCAGCGCGGCAACGGTTATCCCGTGGCACTGTCTGAGGCGCACGAGCAGGCCGTGGTGAGCGCCTCCGACCGGGAAAATTTCCAGCAACTGCTGGCAACGTGGCTGGCCGATGAGCATATTAGTTCCGCATCATCGGCAAAAAGCAGCAGTAAAAAAACAAAGTGGCTTTGAACTCACCTGCAAAGCAGAATGGAGGCAAGACATGCAAGAATTATCACAGACGCGTTTAGGAGAGGTTATCCAGGCATCCAGCACAACATTTTGTGCCCAGTGTTATGAGTTGTACTCCCTGCCGCCTCTTGGGACACTGGTTAAAACAAACGAGGGCGACAACGAACTTTATGCCGTGGTATATCAGGCATTCACCGAAGGAATAGAACCCGGGCGCAAGCCCATAGCGCGCGGCAAGGACGAGCCTTCGGAGGAGGCCGTTTTCAAGGCAAATCCGCAGCTTGTCAAGCTGCTGCGCAGCGAGTTCGCCGCGCTGGTTGTAGGGCATAAGAGAGACGGACGAGTGAATCAATACCTGCCGCCGCGTCCGGCACGTTTACACGGCTTTGTTTACGAATGCAGCAGCGAGGAAATTGCCGGCTTCAGCCGCTGTTACACATTTTTGACGCTGCTGGTCAACGCCAAGGCGGAAACGCCGTCGGATGAGTTAATTGCCGCCGTGCTGCGCCTGATGAGCGCCTCACAGGAGGACCCGCGGGCCTTTTTGGTCAATGCGGGCAAGGAACTGGCGGCACTGCTTGGGCAGGACTATGCCAGACTAAAGGCCATACTGGAAAGGATAAAACCATGAATAGAGAGAGCAGACTGGGCATTGTGGTTTCCGGCTCACTGAGCGACGGCGTCGCCGTGCGCATGGACGGGCATACGTCAGTTGAAGATGTCGTCGTGGGGCACTACGTAACTATTGAGGGGCAAAAGCACCGCTTTCTGGGTATGATTACCGATGTAAAGCTGGATGCCAGCGACCAGCATATGACCTTTTTCCCGCCGTCAGCCGATGACGATTTCAGCGCCGAGGTACTTTCGGGCACCTCAGCCTACGGCATGCTGACCGTAACGCCGTATCTGCTTATAGGAGGCGCCGCACAGCCGGATGTAAACGAACCGCAGCCGGTCAAGACCATACCAAGCCACTTTTCTCCGGTGGGGCTTTCCTCTGATGCGGATATTGAACTTGTTTTCGGTAAGGAAGATGACAAAAAGTTCTGGATTGGCAACCCGCTGGATATGGAAACCAAGCTATGCCTTAATTTGCCGGAGATGGTAAAGCGCTCCAACGGTATTTTCGGCAAGAGCGGCACGGGTAAAACATTCCTCACGCGCATGCTGCTGATTGGTATTCTGCAAAAAAGCGCCGCCGTAAATCTTGTCTTCGACATGCACTCGGAATACGGATGGAAACACCGCAACGAAAAAGGGCGCGACGTAAAAGCCCTCAAACAACTTTTCGGCTCAAAGGTGGCTATTTTCACGCTGGATGAGGAAAACGCCAGACAACGCATGGTAACGCCAGATTTCGTAGCTAAAATAGGCTACGACGAAATTGAGCCCGAGGATATTTCATTGCTGCGCCAGACGCTTAATCTTACAGACCTTGCGGTTGATGCGTCTTATTCACTGCGCAAGCATTTCGGAAAAGACTGGATAAATAAAACTTTGAATCTGGACGGCGAGGACAGCGCCAAAGTACTGAATGCGCTGAATATCCACGAAGGGAGCTTCCAGTCACTTAAGCGCGGGCTTACATCCCTGACAAGGCTGACTTTCACACAGCCGCACGTAGAGCAGCAAGCCGTATCCCAGATACTGACCCGTCTGGAAAACGGAACCCATGTGGTGCTGGAATTCGGACGATTTACCGATATTGCGGCATATATACTGGTTGCCAATTTGCTGACAAGGCGCATTTATGACAAGTACCGCGAGCGCACCGAAAGGTCCATTGCCGACGGCAGCGCCGCACCCAAGCCGCTGGTCATCACCATTGAGGAGGCGCACAAGTTCCTTAATGCCGAGGTGGCATCCCAAACCATCTTCGGCACCATCGCCCGCGAAATGCGCAAGTATAACTGCACCCTGCTGGTCATAGACCAAAGACCATCAGGCATTGATACCGAGGTCATGAGCCAGCTGGGAACCAAAATCACCTGTTTGCTGGATAACGAACGCGACATCGACAGCGTGCTTGCCGGCACGTCCGGCAAAAGCGGACTTAAAGGCGTGCTTGCCAGACTGGCTGCCAAGCAACAGGCGCTAATTTTCGGGCATGCCGTACCAATGCCGGTTGCCTTCTGCCCGCGCGAATACGGCACGGAGGGATTCTATAAAGAAATCTCATCCGAGCAGCCAAATCCAAAGGAAATAGAAGAGGATATAAATAATTTGTGGCGGTAGCAGTATGCGGCAATTAGGCGTGCGGTAATTTTAGGTCAAGCTGTATTATTGTCGGCTTAGGCGTGTCTGTCTTATATGCGCATACTGCGTTTTCGGCATGGTCATGGCGGCGGGTGATGCCGTTGCGAATTTCTGCTTTTTGCACCAGCCTGCTATAATGTGGGCGCATGGGGCTGTAGCTTAGCGGGAGAGCATCTGATTTGCATTCAGAGGGTCAGGGGTTCGAATCCCCTCAGCTCCATAACTACCAGATAATCCGAACCTTGTCGTCCTTATTGGCAATGGCTTCGGATTTGTTCTATATTTTGTATGTTGCAAAATACTCCACTCAACGGGAAGGGACTATGAATGAATATTTCAGATGTATTATTTAATTCAGGCTATGGGTACTCTCTTTTCAATGACGAAGAGTTAACAGCCATTGAAGCTCGAATTTTCCTTAAGCAAGTCGCTGGTAAAGCCCGTGATGTTGCCTATACCAAATGCCTCGTCCGGAACAAGGATATTAAACTTACTCCAGAAGAAATTGTAAGGCAGTTATATCTTTACCGTTTGATAAATAAATACAATTATCCTGTAGACCGCTTGCAAGTGGAATATACAGTTAATTTTGGACGGGAGGAAAAGCGCGCCGATATCGTAGTCATGGATAAACTCAATACTACGGCTCCGTACATAATTGTTGAAACAAAGAAGCCTCTTCTCAAAGACGGAAAGGAACAGCTTAAATCGTACACCAACGCCACTGGAGCGCCTATTGCCGTTTGGACAAATGGGCAGCAGATATCCTGTTATAACCGCAAAGACCCAAATTACTTTGAACAGTTATCCGATATTCCCAAAGCATCTGAAAAGCTATCCGACATACTTAACGAGCGAATAAATTACGAAGAGTTGAAGAAACGCGACAAAATTTCAAACGAGGGAAAAGCACTACGCGATATCATTGTTGAAATTGAGGATGAAGTGCTTGCAAATGCGGGTGTAGATAGTTTTGAAGAAGTATTCAAGCTAATTTTTGTAAAACTATATGATGAACTCATTGCAGCTAATGATACTAATTACTATTTACAATTTCGCAATGGTGGCGACACAGAAAGCGAACTTAAAGCCAAAATCGAAGAGCTTTTCAAGTCAGCAAAAAAGAAGTGGCCTGGAATATTTTCTGACAGCGATACTATCCAACTTACACCATCGCATTTGGCTATCTGTATCTCTACGCTACAGGATATCAAGCTATTCAATAATAATCTTGACGTTGTGGATGACGCATTTGAATACCTATTGAGCAAATCCCAAAAAGGCGAAAAAGGGCAATACTTCACGCCGCGCTATGTTATTGATATGTGTGTCAAGATGATGAACCCGCAAGAGCATGAAAACATTATTGATACCGCAGCGGGTAGTTCAGGCTTTCCAGTACATGCGATTTTCCATGTTTGGAAAGGTATTCGCAAAGAAATGAACCAACCAGAAGGGGAAGGTTTTACCACTGATAAGCGCACAGAACGTGAAAGCTCTTTTGTTCGCGACCATGTCTTTGCCATTGATTTCGACGAAAAGACTGTGCGTGTTGCTCGTACATTAAATTTAATCGCTGGCGATGGACAAAGCAATGTATTGCATCTCAATACGCTAGATTACGGACGCTGGAATGAAACAACTAGTGGTAGAACATGGAAACGAAACTACAATACAGGGTTTGAACGTCTTCTTGATATCCGCCCAAATGGTGCGGATGACGATGATTTTAGCCAGTTTTCATTTGACTTACTAACGGCAAACCCACCTTTTGCCGGAGATATCAAGGAAGGCACTATTCTTTCACGTTACGAACTAGGAAAAAACGAAAAGGGTAAACAGCAAAACAAGGTTGGACGCGACATATTATTCATAGAAAGAAATTTGAATTTCCTTAAGCCAGGCGGACGTATGGCTATTGTATTACCTCAAGGGCGCTTCAATAACTCAAGCGATAAACGAATCCGTGATTATATTGCAGCGCAATGCCGCATCCTTGCGGTAGTCGGGCTTCATGGCAATGTATTCAAGCCGCATACCGGGACCAAAACTAGTGTTTTATTTGTTCAAAAATGGGACGATGAATTATGCCCGCACAAAGACGATTACCCTATTTTCTTTGCCACAATGCAAAAATCAAGTAAAGACAATAGCGGTGAAAAAATCCATGTTAAAGATGACAATGGCAAAGCTAAAATTGATAAACATGGTCATTTGTATGTGGATCATGATCTCTTTAACCATGGTGGTTTAACTCAAGACGGAATTGCTGAAGCGTTTATTGAATTTGCCAAACGCGAAAAGTTAAGTTTTTTCGCCTAAGCCCGCCATTTGACGCTTCAAAATATGAAGCATTGATGAGCGGGCTGGAAGCAGTAGAAATCAACATCAGCGAATGCTTAAAGATAATTGATTTTAGGATAGATGCAAACACATACCAGAAAGATTATGTTCTTACAGAAAAGCATCTCTCTTCTATCCCTCATAAGCGCCTAAAAGACTGTACAACAAAGATACAAAATTTCGGAGCATATTCGCTGTGTAATGAAATTGTGTTTTCTGATATTGGGCATCCTTTTTTGATGACTCAAAATATTAACCATAACTACATCGACTGGTCAGACATTAGACATATTGATGATAAAAGCCACGCTTTATTGCACAAGTCTCATTGCGTTAAGAACCAAGTGCTTATTACGATGGCGGGGTCACTAGGTAGAGTTGCAGTCTATGATAAGGATTTCGTTTCCAGCTCAAATCAAGCTATAGCTAAATTGTCCGTTATGGAAGGGTATGAGCCATATTATATTTCAACATTTCTAAACACGCGATATGGGCAAAATCAAATAAATCGTTTTAAGACTATTACAGCACAACCCAATATCAATATGGGACTTATAAGTGAATTAAAAATTGCTCTAGCTTCTGAAAGATTCCAGAAACAGCTAGCTGTGCATTTTGCAAAAATTGAGAATTTATTATCGCAATCCGCCAACCTCTATGCATCTGCTGAATCGCGCTTACTCTCGGCGCTTGGAATGGAAAATTTCACTCCATCAAACGAACCCGTTTCAATCAAGTCATTTTCAGAGAGTTTTGGAACAAGTGGGAGATTGGACGCGGAGTATTATCAAAAGAAATTCGAAGATGTTGAAAACGCAGTCAAATCTGGGGATTATTCAAGCGTTTTAGAGTTGGTTTCATTTATTGACCATGGGAAACAGCCACCATATATCGATAACGGCAAAGTAAAAGTTTTTTCACAAAAATGGATAGGTGATAAGTCAATCGACTATTCCTTTCTGACAGCAGAAGACGAGCCTTATACTTCACAAGAATTTGCAGATGCAAATAGCGAATACGTCTCACGCATGCACGATATTCTGTATTATTCTGTTGGAGCCAATATTGGTTATTGTCACAACTATTTTGTAGAAACACCATCAATGGCAGGGAGTTTCATAACGATAATTAGAGCAGACAAGAAAAAGGTTGACCTCATATATCTTGGCGTCGCTCTTAATTCCTTTATTGGTCGAATGCAAGCAGAGAAATGGAAAAGTGCTTCTGCTCAGCCTTATATTTATCCAAAAGACATACAGAAATTTGTCATTCCTTTAGTTGCTAAATCAGTTCAACATAAAATCGCAATTGATGTACAGCAGTCATTTGAACTTCGCAGACAATCCGAATATTTGCTTAATTCTGCAAAACTAGCTGTCGAAATGGCAATTGAAGATGGAGAAGAAATGGCAATGAAATGGTTGGAAAACAGGGCACTGTAAACAACCTGCAGCAATTGCTTAACTATTTTTGAGCAGTAGAAGAAGGAAGTGGAAGTATTTCATGAGCGTATCATGCAAAGTTTGCGGAAAGTCACTGGTTTCAAAACGAGGATTTCGGATTAAATCGTTGTTTAGGCATGGTGATAGTAAAAAACCAACTTGTGACACATGTAACAAATTATATGAAATAGCTGAATTGCTAGAAAATAACTCACCCTTAATACCATACGAAAAAAATGATGATATAGGAGATTTTCATAACAGGCTATCGACTGTTAAAACTACTCTCATAAGGTTAGGCGGTCATCTTGAAATACTTGAGATGATAGTGAATCATAATGAGAATAAAAATGACAGAATATTATTTCTTTGCGGTACTGGAAATCTAATATATTATTTAGGAAAAGACTCCCAACTTAGTATGGTTATTCTTTTTTTTGAGTTGATTTATGGTGACCAGCCCCAAAGTTAATAAAGCATTGTTAAATTTTTAAGGCCTTTTCTATATACCCGTTATATACTTTCTATATACTCTCCGTGCCTAAGCATTCACAAAGGATTATGAGATGTTTGCGGAGGGTTTTTCTGTTGCGAAAATAGTGACTTTTTAGGTTCAAAACATATTGGGCTTGTGCAAAAATTGCTTTTTGGGCGGCTTTGCGTTAAATTTTATCGTCGACACTACAAAATAACACTGCTTTTTCACCGAATGGAGAAAATATGTATTGCACCCGTTGCGGCACCCAGCTTGAGTCCGATTCAAATTTCTGTTCCAAATGCGGGACGAAGAGTGCCTTTGCACAAAGCGCATCCGAGCAAAGCAAACAAACGTCGCAGGAGCAGTCTTTTTACGAGCAACCTTCTTACAACCAGCAGTCAACGCAGCAGGAGTACACTCAGCCATCCGAGCAAAAATCCAAGCTGGTTGCCGGCTTGCTTCAAATATTCCTGGGCTGGTTGGGTTTGGGGCGCTTTTATCTGGGTTATACCGGTATCGCCGTCGCACAGCTTCTGGTTTCCGTTCTCACGCTTGGCATTGGCGCCATATGGCCTCTTATTGACGGCATTCTCATTTTGACCGGCTCTGTGGCAACCGACGCCAAGGGTGTCCCTCTGAAGGACTAGCGCACGCGCAAGAACATATTATGAGGCTTACTTCAGGTATGGAGACATATTAGAATATGAGCGGTGTTTTCAGTATTGCAGCGGGATATCTTTTGGGCTCGGTTTCTGCGGCATGGCTTATCACGCGCCTGTGCGCCAAGGTTGATATCCGCGCAGAAGACGACGGGCGCATCAGTCCGGCATCGGTTTACTACCGCCTTGGCGCACTGCCATATGCTTTAGCCGCCATTCTGGACATATTACTTGCGGCGGCCGCCGTTGTGCTTGCCAGAGTAATTACGCACTCCGACTATGTTGCCATGCTTGCCGGGCTTGCCGCCATGGCAGGCCACAATTGGTCGCTCTTTCTCAAATTCAAGGGTGGGCAGGGTGCAACGTCGATGACAGGTGCGCTGGCGGGCTTGGTATTCTGGCCGCTTTGCATCGGGCTTTTGGTTGCCGGGCTCTCAGTCGGCTTAACCCGCCGCACGACCATATCCACCGCCGTCGGCGTCGCCGTCGTTTTCACCGCCGTTCTGTTTATGCGCGACCTCGTTTTATATGCCCTTTATCCGCTGGGGCTTTTTTCTCTTATGCTTTTAAAACGCTTGCAGCTTTCGCGCGCATCGAAACACAAGGTGCTCAGCACAGCCAAATAACCCTTTGGGGTCACGCCTGTCTGCCCTGCCGACTGCCAGCCGGCTTTGGCGCAGTGCCGCCGTAATACAAATCAAAAGGAGCTAAATGCCGTGGCTACTGAAATCAAAATGTACGGAACATCGTGGTGCCCCGACTGCACGTTTGCCAAGCGTGTTTTTCAGCAACGCGGGGTTTCTTACGAGTGGGTTGATATTTCAGGCGATGGTGAGGCTGCCGCCTATGTTGAGAAAATCAACAAGGGAAACCGCAGCGTGCCTACCATCGTTTTTCCTGACGGAGACGTGCTGGTCGAGCCGCCCAAAGCGGTCTTGGAGCAAAAGCTGGCTCTGTTTGGGCGCTAGCTTCCCAGCAGCGTAATAAAGAACGCCATGGCGTTCCACAGGGAATGTACTATAATCGTGCTCCACAGCGAGCCTGTTTTATAACGCGTCACGCCCATAACGATTCCCATCACGCAGATGGTAAACATGACGAATAGATCATACTGCAAATGCAGCAGGGCCCACACAAGCGACGTTAAGGCTATGGCGCCCGCAACCCCCAGCTTTGAGCGCAGCAGCCCCACGAAAATAAAACCGCGGAAGAGAACCTCTTCAAAGAACGATGCAAAAATCACCGTTGCCACAAACATCAGCAGCCAGCCGGCGCCGCTAAGGATATCCTCCATAAAATCGGCATTGGTGCTTTCGGCTCCCCCAAAGAAGACCTCATACAAAAACCCGATGCCCAAAATACAAACGACGGCTATTAAAAAGGCCGCCAGTGCCACAAGTACGATTTTCCAGCTCAGCCGGTTTAGCCCGATATACTCCCTCAGACTGAGGCTGCCATTCATACGCACGATCTGATAAGTCAGCGCCAAACCGCTGAGTCCTGAGGCGATGGAAGACAGTGCCGTCACCAAGCCGTTGCTTATAGGGCTCAGATTAAATGCGAGCTCAAGTGCCCGCGCTCCGCAAACCACCAGCAGCGGCACAGCGATCAGTGCGGTGAGGATTATGGCCACGCCCATACCGATGGTAGCCCACCCGCCGTAAATTTTCGGCGGCGCCGGCTCTTCCGTTACGGGTATTACGTTTTCCAACTCATCAGACATATACGCTATGGTATAACTGCGCACAACGGGCTGTCAATAGCGTTTCCTTACCAAACGCGCCGTACCTGCGGCAAAAGACGCCCCGGCGGTGCGCATTTCCACAGCGTACAACAAAAGGTTATACTTAGGTCAATTTGTTGGGGAAGGGGTATTGTCATAAAAATCAATCGTTCCGAGTATTTTGCCTTTTATTCGCACCTTTCAGGTGCCGTGGCGGCCATTGCCGGGCTGGTATGGCTTCTTTTAAAATGCGGCGGGGGTGCCGACCGCATACTTATATGCATGATTTACGGTCTTGCCATGTGCGGTATGTTCTCTTTCAGCGCATGCTATCATGCCTCCAAACGCAGCGAGAACTCGGTGAGTATCTGGCGCAAGCTGGATCACATAGCCATTTTCTTCATGATAGCCGGCAGCTATACGCCGCTTTGCTATATCTACCTCACCGGGGCTTGGCGCTGGAGCATTATTCTCATAGCCTGGGGTTTTGTCTGCGCCGGCATACTGCTCAAGGTATTTTTCATTGGTGCGCCGCGCATTGTCTCAACAATCCTGTATCTGCTGCTCGGCTGGCTGGCCATATTCCCTATGCTTGAGTTATGGCGCAATATGCCGCACACCTGTTTTTTTCTGCTGCTGGGGGGCGGAGTTGTTTACAGCGTCGGGGCGGTGCTTTATGCCATGAAAAGACCAAACCCCTTTCCCAAAATATTCGGTTTTCACGAAATCTTTCATCTTCTGATATTGGGCGGCGCCGTACTGCATTACGTGGTAATCAACATGGCGCTCACACCGGCATAACGTTTCTTGCGCCGGGCTTGGTGATTCTCGGCATCCGGACTGTTTTCATTGGCAATCCGGCTTTGTTACGTCTATAATAAAAACAAATGTCGGCAGAGGTGGAAAATGGCAAAATATGTAACAGGTAAAAAGGGTCCTCATCTCATGCTTTATAGCATCAGCACCTGTCCGTGGTGTCAAAAGACGAAACTGTTGCTGGCTGATCTTGGGCTGGAATACTACTACGAGGATGCTGACACACTGGTGGACAGCTCAAGGCATGACGTCATGGCAGATGTGGAACGCTGGAATCCCAAACGTTCTTTCCCCACCATCGTTGTTGATAATAGCCGCTGCATTATCGGCTATCAGGAAAATGAACTGCGCAAGCTGCTGAGCGTCTAGCTTTTCCCAAACCGTCAGGCGTGTGCCCTCCCCTGAACCAAAGCCGTGTTATTGATATGGAAAAGCTGAGTCTGCTAAAAGCCCTTGTTATGGCCGGTTGCGGCTCAAGACGCGAGATGGCCGCCGCCGTAAAGACCGGTCGCGTATGCGTCAATGGCACGGTCGTGAGCGCTTTCACCCAAGCCATAGCTCCAGGCGATTCGTTAGCCATAGACGGAAAACCCCTGAAAATTCCGTCACAGAAGTTTATCTATATCCTGCTTAATAAGCCCACAGGTATACTCTGCGCAACCGAAGACAAACGCGGCAGGCAAACCATTATTGAATTGCTGCCGTCTCACCTGCGCCTCGCCGGTCTGCATGCGGTGGGGAGGCTTGATCTGGACAGTTGCGGGCTGCTCATAATAACCAATGACGGGGCTCTAACCTACCATCTGACACATCCGCGCTTTGAGCAGGAAAAGGAATATTCCCTCACGCTTAACCGCCCCCTCAGCCGCACGGACCGGGAGCAAATGGAGCGCGGGCTGACTCTCAGCGATGGTCCAACTTCACCCGTTGCCGTCAGGCTGCATCATGCGCTGCCCAACGTTTGTTATGTTACGTTACATGAGGGTCGCAAGCGTCAGCTGCGCCGCATGTTCGGCTCTTTGGGATACCGCGTCATGCAACTCAGGCGCATACGCGAGGGGCATCTGCTGCTCGGCGACCTGCCTTTGGGGCATAGCCGTCTGCTTACGGCACTTGAGGTGTCACAACTGCGCAGTTCTGTCGCGGAATAGTTCAAACACATTTTGGACTCTTGGCGATAAGTTAAGAGCCGGATCAGACGGTATTGACCTTACGTGCGCAGTATGCTATAAAAACAATGCTGGCGTAAGCCCAGTCTTCGATCATCGCGGGTATAGGAGCATCGCCATGAAGGTCAAAATCTTACGCAGGGATATTTTTAGCTATCTGTTCTTAATGCTGCTCGCCGGGGCGTGTCTTGCCATCGGAGTCCGCATGCTAATTGAGCATCGCACGGCGCTCGGTGCATTCGGGGTGGCACTGGGTGGTCTGATTCTTTTTGTACCAGTCAGTATGGTACTACGCAAAAGATAATTCGCTTTTCAGGCTCAATCTCACAAAACCATGCGTCAAAAACAAAAGTTGACAGCATAAGCAAAGAGTGCTATTTTGGTTAATTGCAATAAGCCAAATGCCGTTGCGAACACTTTGGAAATCAAAGTGGGTTGTTCGCAGGAAAAAGTAAAGTCTCCTGGGTTCTTTGTCTTGGTTAAATATCGGGTGGTTTGTGCGGAAGGGACACTGATGCAGTGTCAAAGGGTATGAACCCGTCCGCTGGTTCGCTGAGCATGGGGATATCGAATCCCGGCGTAAGAGCCGCCATCCAATATTAAAGGGAAAGGGAGATGTTCAAATGGGAAGATTAGGCGTTTGGCAAATAGTACTCATTCTTGTTCTCTTTGTCATGATTTTTGGCTTAGGGAAGTTGCCTCAGGTGGGCGCATCCATCGGCAAGTCTATTCGCGCTTTCAAGAAGTCGCAGGAAGACGACGAAGAGGAAGATGACGACGTAGAAGCGTTGCCCAAAAAGAAGCGCAAAGCAGCATCCAAGAAGACCAAAACCGACGATTCCTTATAATACACAACCCAGGTGCCTTTTGGCATTCTGGGTTGAACTGTTTTGCCGAGAATCCACTCCGCTTGAAGTTGAAGTGCGTTAACCGGCAGATTATCGTTGTATTTTATGTCGTCTTCGGCGCTGACGGGTATTCCATGTTTTTCGTTTGAAAGCTGTGCTGTTTTTAATTCATATGAGTTACAAATTTGGCATGCATGTGCCATGAATTAGGTTGAAAAAGAGAGATGGTAGCGTGAACATTCTGGGTTTGGGTATTAGCTGGATGCAACTGGCAGTCATCCTGCTGGTCGCCTCGATATTGGTTGGACCGGAGAAACTGCCTTCATACGCACGCAAAGCTGCCAAGATTATACGGCGTATTCGCAAGATTACCTCAAGCGTTACCAGCGAGTTGTCGAAATCCATCGGATTGGACGATGAGGACAGCGGCGTTTCCAGCGTCAAACAGGATATTTCTGACATAAGGAAATCACTGGAAAAAGATATCTCCGACCTGAAAAATACTTTCAGTGAGCAATCCACAGCAATCTCGCAAAGTGTAGAAAGCACTACCAAAGAGGCTGTCGATTCCCTGCAGCAGAATGCCAGAGACATATCCAAAACCATTAATGATCAGGCAGGGGAGTTAAAAACCGCATTCGGCGTTAAGTCTGAGCCGGTCCCTGCAAGCACTGATAACGCCTTTGATACCAGCTCCGATGGCACAACTGACGACTGGTTCGGTGATACCAGCGCACCGGAGAACAATGCCGCAACGGTATATGAGGCTGAGCCGAAGCCTGTTGCTCGCACCACTATTGAATCTCCCAAGGACGAGCCATTGTCGGCACCTGTTACCACCCCCAAGGATACCATTGTGACGCCATCGGCAGAAAAGGAAAGTATTTCGGGCTGATTATCCATGCAGATGGTTTAAAAAGAGGTTGTTATGGCTGAGGACACACAGACAATACGAGAGGAAGAGGGCCGCGCCACCGTCATAGAGCATCTGAAAGAATTGCGCAAGCGCATTATTTATTCTGCCGCCTCGGTTATCATCGGTTTGGTGGTGGGTATGGTCGCGGCTAATTGGGTCCTTCGGCTGCTGCAGTTGCCGGCACCGCCCAATATTGAATTTATAGCAATTGAGATGACGGAGAATATAACCGTATGGTTTAACATCGGGCTAACAACCGGCGTTATACTAGCCATGCCTTTTCTGATATATCAGGTATTCGCTTTCATAGGTCCCGGTCTTACCAAACGTGAAAAGCATTTTGTTCTCTCCATAATCCCGGCCATTACCATCATGTTTCTCCTGGGAGTTGCTTTCGCCTACTTCGTTGCTTTACCGCTAATGCTCGAGTTTTTCTATAATTTCCAGCGCGAGTTTGCCCCTCTCACACCACGCATTTCCGACTATGTCAACATAGTATCCCGCGTATTGCTGTTTGTCGGGCTGGTGTTTGAAACTCCTTTGGCCATAATGGGGCTGGCTAAGCTGGGTCTTGTTTCCCCCAAGTGGCTGGCATCGCGGCGCAGATGGTGGATTCTTCTCTCATTTATCCTTGCCGGTTGCGGCGGCAGACCGCATTCGGCGGTTATTGTTGCGGGTTCGACATCGGTTCAGCCCTATGCCGAAGTTCTTGCCGAAGAGTATTGGAAGCAATATCCCGATAACCATGTTGATATTCAGGGCGGAGGCTCGTCTTCGGGTATCACCGCCGCCGAAACCGGTGTGGCAGACATCGGTATGTCGTCACGCGCGCTAACCGAGAAAGAAATGCATTTGTGGAATATCGAAATCGCAAAGGATGGGCTGGCGATTATCATACACCCCGATAACCCTGTGCAGAATCTTACGATGGATGCGGTTCGTAATGTATACGCGGGCAAGTTCACCAACTGGGCAGAGGTAGGCGGGCGCGATGCAAAGATACACATCATTGCGCGGGAGGAAGGTTCGGGGACAAGAAGCGCGTTTGACGACTTGGTGATGGACGGTCGTTTTGTAGATGCGAAGGCAATTATTCAAGACTCTAACGGGTCGGTACGGCAACTGGTTTCGGGCGATCCCAACTCGATTGGTTTTATCTCGTTGGGGCTGGTTGATGATTCGGTCAAAGCTTTGTGGCTTGACGGCATTGCCCCCAAATGGGAAAATGTCGTCGACGGGAGTTACAGCCTATACAGACCCTTTTTATTTGTAACCGCAACCCCGCCCCAAGGCGATACACAACATTTTATCGATTTTGTAACTTCTCCCCAAGGGCAGCAGATGCTCATTGACGAGGGGCTAATCCCCATGGGTATGGGGATGACGGAAGGGGCGAACCGATGAACAATTTTAAAGAAAGAATACCCGAATGGATTTTTCTGTTGCTTGCCCTTTCATCCATATCCGCGCTGGTTCTCATTACCGGGTTTATCTTTATCCAAGGCATACCCGTTATGCTGG
>Ga0082212_10001526_pt1 | contig 34187 bp, 27 predicted proteins | sample TergutNt197P3_FD_71548 | JGI IMG/M metagenome (GOLD analysis project Ga0082212, IMG submission 71548) | Neocapritermes taracua P3 segment gut microbial communities from Petit-Saut dam, French Guiana - Nt197 P3 | ecosystem: Host-associated > Arthropoda: Insects > Digestive system > Gut ... | reverse complement strand
GAGGGGGATAGAAGCAAAAGAGAAAGAGAGGGAGATAGGCAGGCAGCGCGAATACGTGCGCAGCCGCTAGCGGCGCAGAAGCGGCATGCTGGCCAATATGGGCACGGGTTGGCCGGTCCCCGGAAGGGGGGGCGGCTTTTTGGCGCGCCCGCCATCCAGCCCTGCCCTTGAACTGCGCCCTTGGCCTTTGGTTGCGTTGCTCAAGCAACGCGTAAGTGCGCATCTCCTACAGTAAATTAATGGAAGCAAATACGGCATATGCCTGCAGCCCTGGGGAGGGGGGCTTTGTTGGAGGCTCTGGGGTGGTTGGCAGAGGGGAGCCCTTCGCCCTTTGGGCGCATCGCGCAAGCTGCGCCTGGCGGAGCCGTCTGGCAGCAGGCTTTATCTGGATAAGGCCTGGCATTTGGCGCGGGCCCCGGGGATGCCTGCAGGGCAAAGGGCTGCCTGTAAAGATGAAGGTGTGTTTGGCGCAACGCATCTTTAATATGGTATAATAATACCATATTAAAACCACAATAAAGGAGCGAGCTAGCTATGCCGAAAATTATACCAATCAAGGACCTTAAGAACACAAGCGCAATCGCGCAGATGTGCGAAGAAGCGAAAGAGCCCATCTACATCACCAGAAACGGGTATGGGGCCATGGTTATCATGAGCGTCGCAATGTACGAGGAGAGGATGCATATGCTGGATGTGTATGCCAGGCTGGAAGCGGCCGAGGCCCAATTTGCCGCAGGGGAGGCTATGGACGCGGACGAGTCGCTTAGGGCCATACGCGCGGAGTTCGATGTATAAAAAGAGGGTGTCGGGCCTTGCGGACAGCGACCTGCGCAGGATCATTGGATATATCAAGCACAGCCTTTTTGCGCCAGGGGCAGCCTCCAGCTTTATGGGCGCAGTCCAGGAATGCTATGGCAGGCTAGAAAAAAAACCATACATTTATGCGCTATGCAATGACGAGCGGCTTGCCAGGGAAGGCTACCGCAAAGCGCCGGTCAAGAACTATGTGCTCATCTACAAAATAGACGAGGAGGCGAAAGCCGTGGACATCTACCGCTTCTTTTTTGGGGCGGAGGATTACCCAAACAAAATCTAGGCGGCGCGGGGCGCATATTTTGGCAAGGGGGCGCTGCGATGGAAAAGGCGAATTTTACAGCGCCATTTGGCAATGTTAAAATAACTGCCGCCCTTTTTTCCACAAAGAAAACAACCGCTAAGCCTGGCTGGCATTGGCTGGCATAAGGGACCAATTAATGGAAGCTGTCCTGTATATGCTGGATACGCCGCTGACGCACTGGGGAGGGGGTGCACGCTGGATGGAAATAAAAAAAGACAGCCCCGGGAGGGGAGACCTTTGGGCGCATTGCGCAAGCCCCGCCAGGCGCGGCTTGCGCAATGCCTAAAACCGGCTCGTAGATGCCTGTATTTGGCCTGTTTTGGCTTGGCCCATGTTTTTACCTGCGCAATATTTTTGCGCCCTCTACAGGCTCCCTGCGCGCCAATTTAGGGCATGCGCAAAAAGGGCTGCCTGTAAAAAATAAAAAGGCGCCTGGCTGTCGCATAGATTCTATTTCCAAAAATTGGAATTACATTAAACAACGCTTTAACGGAATTATATGGGGACATAAGAAATAGCTTAGGAATGCGGTTTATAGGCTGAATGCATGCTGCCCATCGCCTCCGCTGCGCCGCATTGGGGCTAAAAACCAGTATGCAATCCCTCGCTGTATAAAAAATGGGGCGCACAGGGCGCAAAATCCTAGCTACTCTAGCCCGCTGCCACATGCCAAAAATAGCAAAGGGCTGCAAGTAAAAATAGCCTGCTTTGCGGCGTGTTTGGTATAATGGATCATATATCGCATTAAGGAGAGGTGAAAGCTTTGGAACAGCAAGTTGTTATGAGCTTTGAAATTGACGATGACTCAAGAAAGGCTTTCGAAGAGTTTTGCATGGATGTCGGCCTGAACGTCTCAGTGGCGTTTAGCCTGTTTGTGAAAGCTGTCATCCGCGAGCAAAGGATTCCTTTCGAGATTGCGGCGGGCGAAGACCCCTTTTATAGCCCTGCCAACCAAAGGCGCCTGCAAAAATCCATAGAGCAGCTTGATGCAGGGCTAGGCACAGAGCATGGCCTCATTGAGCTGGCCGATGAATAAGACATGGTCTGACGAGGCATGGGACGACTATTTGTATTGGCAGGACAAGGACAAAAAAATGGTTGCCCGCATTAATTCGCTCATAAAAGACATTGACAGGAACGGCAATGCCGGGATCGGCAAGCCCGAGCCCCTCAAGCATAACCTGGCTGGCTGGTGGAGCCGGCGCATCGATAAAAAAAACCGCTTGGTTTACCGCATAACAAACGCAGGCATCGAGATTTCACAGTGCCGAACCCATTATGGGCAATAGCAGCCTTTAAGAGGGTTTTCCCTCCTCCTAGATTACCATAAGAATGGAGCTTGTGAAGACAGGCCGGTCCGCGAAGCAAAGAAGGAAATACCAATGGTGATGGCTTTGGCCAGCAAAATCATTGACGAGATAGGCTTTGTTGATATGGTCAACAAAGCCATTGAATGGGACCCGTCGAGATGGCTGCTAAGCCCAGGCCTCCATGCAAAAGCGATCGCCCTGTCAACATTTACGGACATGCGCTCGCCGCTCACAAAGATCCCGGAAAGGCTGTCCGGGCACGACCTTGATTTTTTGCTGGAGGAAGGGGCGGCAAGCGCGCTGGGCTCTTTCAGCTTGGGTAGGGCGTTGGAGCGCATTGGCGAGAGCGGCCCCAACTCCATTTTCCAGCAGCTGGCTTTCTCGGCTTTCCAGCTTTATGACATACCGGCCGGAAGGGCGCAGCCAGACGCCTCGACCATATCTTTCTATGGCGACTACGACGGTTTTGGGGAGGAAGAAGGCGCTAGCGCACTGAAAATCGAGCAGGGCTACAACAAAGACAACCGCCCCAAATGCAAGCAAGTTGTCATCGGGAAAATAACGAATGAGCATGGGATCCCAATTGTATGCGACTCTTTGGACGGCGCAACATCAGATGTCGAGTGGAACAGGGTGGCGCTGGGCTACCTGCGCGAGCTGCAGGGCAGCGGGCATTATGCGGACGCTATTTATGTGGCTGACAGCAAGCTGATGGTTGAGGACATCGTGTCAGAACTGGGGAAAAGCGGACCAAGGTTCGTTTCGCGCTGCCCCGCCAGCTTTGACGACAAGCTAGAGCACAGGGCCATTTCCAGGGCTTTGTCCGGAGGGGCATGGGAGGGCATCGGACCGCTCAGTGAAAGCAAAAACGCCACATCCTACAAGGCAGCCTCTTTCATAGAGCCAGTCTGCGGGCGCCCGATGAGGGTGGTCGTGCTCCACTCAACCAGCAAGGCAGAGGGCGCGCAGCGCGCCCTTGGCAAAAAAGACGAGGCTTTGAAGCCGCTGGCGAAGGCGATGGAGAGCAAAGAGTTCAAGTGCGAGGCTGACGCCCTGCTTGAGATTGGGCGCTTCAAGGCAATGAAAGCGGCGGAATTGCACACGATCGACGCGAGTGTTGTAAAAACGGTCATTAAGAAATGGGCCAGGGGGCGCCGCAAAGCCGGGGCAACCCCCATATCAACAACCGAAAAATATACAGTCAAGGTCAATGGCATCGAAAGGGGCGATTCTGCTTGCCTGGATTCCATCGAGCGGGAGTCATGCTTTGTGCTTGTGAGCAATGCTGTGGATATAGGCAGCAAGGAGCTGCTTCAAATATACAAAGGGCAGCAAGCGGTCGAAAACTCTTTCAGGATGCTAAAAGAGCCCCAGCTTGCCTCTGTCATCTACTTGGAGTCGCCTGGGAGGATAGAGGCCCTTTTGATGGTCCTGTCCTTTTCGCTTTTGGTGAGGGCGATAGTTCAGCTGCTTCTCAGGCGCGGGCTTGAAAAGCATGAGGAAGAGAGCCCTGGAGAGGATTTGATGGTTGGATGGGGCGGCAGGAAGCTGAAAAGCCCGACATACAAGCTGTTTTATGAGCACTCGTTCAACTGCGCCTATATCCGCGAGGGGCCAGGAAGCTGCAGCTTCTCGTGGTCCAGCGACAAAACAAGGAACTTTGTGTCAACCCTCCTCGCATTGATGGGCTTTTCAGTCGAGAGCCTCTTGAACTAGCCGGATTTAGCAGATGGAATGTGGGCTGGAACGGCAGGGCAAGCTTGCCTTGTTCTTGTGCGCCCAAAAACAGCTGATAACGAATCGCCAACAGCTGGCTGGGCGAGCGAAGCAAAACCGTTCTGGAAAATCACCCTTATTAACAAATCAACCTAGTTATAGAGCCACCTGCTCGATATGGGAAACAAACTGGCAGCGGATGCAAAAATCGAGTAGGAGGGGAAGTCGCCTTCCCCGTCCTCTCACACCACCCTAGCATACCGTTCGGTACTAGGCGGTTCGGAATTTTAAGTGCACAGAGTCGTACTTCTTGAGCATGTCTGAGTAGCCCCTTCTTTCCAGGATTTCATTGGTTATGGTTGTTTGGAGTATCTGGCTGCCGGAAGTTCTCCAGTAGCTTTTGCTGGTGTTAGCCCATTTCCATGCTTCCTGTTTTGTTGCGCCGAGCGCCAGCAGGCTCTTATGGCGCTTCTTGACAGTTTTCCACTGTTTCCAAATGTACATTCTAAGCCTTCTGCGGATCCACTTGTTGATCATGCCTATCACGGAGCGGCTGTCTGCTATCCCATAGTAGTTGAGCCAGCCATCGGTATACTGTTTTAGCTCAGCGGCGATGGCATCGAAGCTGCGCCCCCGGTTCCGCTTGGTTATGGCGCGGATTTTCTGTTTGAGCCTATTGATGGTTTTGGCGTGGATCCTGATTGCTGCTTTGCCATTGAGCCTGTACATGGAAAACCCGAGGAACTTCAGGCGAAAAGGGCTGCCAATCTGGCTTTTCTCCCTGTTCACGGTCAGTTTCATCCTCTTTCCTTCAAGGAACTCTACGCTGTTCGCCATGACCCTCTCCGCCGCCCTCTGGCTTTTGAGGTAGATGTTGCAGTCGTCTGCGTAACGCACAAAGCGGTGCCCCCTAGCTTCAAGCCATTGGTCAAAGCGTGTTAGATAGACGTTCGAAAGTATGGGCGACAGGGGCGAGCCCTGGGGGGAGCCCTCGTCAGTCTCCGACAATAAGCCCCCTTCCATTGCGCCGCCTTTCAGGAATGCCCTTATGAGCTTGATAGCCTTCCTGTCTTTAACCTTGTCCATCACCATATCCATTAGTATGTCGTGGTTGATGGTGTCAAAGTACTTTGCCAGGTCGATGTCGACTACGCGCGTGTAGCCTTCCTGGACATACTCTTTTGCTTTGGAGATAGCCTGGTGCGCGCTGCGCCCCGGTCTGAAGCCATAGCTGGAGTCCGAGAACCCCGGCTCAAATATCGGCTCTAGCGCTTGGGCTAGCGACTGGGCGACCACGCGGTCGACCACGCACGGAATGCCTAGCGCCCTTGTGCCGCCATCCGGCTTTGGTATGTTTACCCTCCTCACAGGCTGGGGCTTATAGGTGCCGTTTATAAGCGATTCTGCTATTTCCCTCCAATGCTCATTCAAGTAGCCGCGCGCTGCGTCGACGGTCATCCCGTCGATTCCTGGCGCGCCTCTGTTGGCTCGAACCTTCTTGTATGCTGCCAATAAGCTCGACTTCCTGGCAACCTGCACAATAAGGCTATTGCCTGCACCGCCTCTTTCCTCTTCTTTCGCCTTGTCGGCGCTCTGCGCTCCCGGCAGCCCTTCGGCTTCCATCCTATCCTCTGGCGGGCAGCCTGAGCCACTTCTGTGCCCAGTATTCTGCATTCTGTGCGCCTCCCTTCCTACTTGTAGATTAATTGGCTAAGACCGTTCAGCCCTTCCTTGGGCGGCGCCCAAGTACTATGGCTTCTGCTGACTTCCCAGGTTCAGGACACATCACTGCGCCCCTTCTGTATGCGGGATCCTATCCCGTTTGCGCCGGTTCAATTCGGCGGCGCGGCGGTCTGCACTAATTTGCTCCGCACCATACAGCCCCCTGGGATCTCCCCGGGTAAGGGCAACCGCTTTCCCCCCATCCACCCGCTGCATTTACACTATGGGGTTTGTGCAGTGTTGGGCTTTGCCTTCTTTTGCAGGCTCACCCGCCCCAAATGTGCCTTATATGCAGTTTCTGTTCGCCGGGCCAGGGTTTTGCCTCCGGCTTCCTTCAGATCCCGCCTCGCGGCGGGCACCCTTGCCATTGGCTAACAGTTCCCACTGCAAAGCCTGTAGCGGACTTTCACCGCCAAGCTGTTGCCCATGCCGGGCACACAAAAAAAACAGCCTTGGCACATCAAGGCTGTCAACAAGTCAAAATGCTATTTATAATCCACATTCCCGTTGTTATTCACAAATTGCTATGCTACTTGCCACAGCAACGTTTATATTTCTTTCCACTTCCGCACGGGCATGGCGCATTGCGGGATACAGGGCGCATAGAAGACTCCTCGACAAATACAATATCTGTTTCCGGCGCTATACCGAAATCGTCGTCTTCGCCAAGCCAATCCAAGGTAAAGAAATAGTCCACACCTATAAGCCTAGTCATCCGGCGGTTTATCTCGTCCAAAACTTTATTGTCGCTATATTTAATTGTTGAATCGACAAATTTCGCAACTTGCTTGTACATTTTTTGGAAGTCATTTTTAAAACGCGTAAAATGTGGTTTGTACCATACCCGCTGCATCAATATCGCAAGCTCAAAGGAAGCCATGGATTCAAGAAACTCTTGTTTCTCGTCTTTGTCAAACAATTCGCATTCAGAACAGTATTTTAAAACAGCTATTGCAGCAAGCGCTTTCGGAAGCCCGGCCTCCACTGCCAGTAAAGCTTCATAGCAGAATAAGTTGATTTTATATTGGATAGTATCAAAAATGTCTTCCAAACCGAGATTCTGGATCGTTGTGTCAATATACGGAAGGAGCGAATATGACTCTCTAGCATGAATCAAGGTTAAAATACTATTGACCAAGAAATGCCTCAATTCGCCTTTTTTGCTTGCTTCAACACCTACTGTGTGCTCCACAAGTTTTTGCGCCAGGAACTCCACTTTATTCCATTGGCTGCCGCTGTCCAACTCGCCAACGCCCAACTTGGAAAAGTCCAAACCACTTGCGCCGCTCATATCTTCGATCATGCTAGCTAGCCCTTTAATCAGGAAACGCTGGCTGAAGGCTACCATACACAGCAGCGGGGCTTTCTTTCCATTTTTTTCGACATCGACAATCATTTCGCCAATTTTGTCTGGAGTAATCTCTGTAGGATTTCGATCAATATAATCAATATAGAACAACTCGTCGCCATGGCTCAAATGATCGAGCATCGATTTATACTCTTGGCTCTTATTTGTCCAGCCTCGTTCATCGCAAGCAGTAACAGCAAATTTGACATAGTCCACATTCTCTGGATACTTTTTTGCCAACTTTTCAGCTATTTTGACTGCTTTTCCGGTTTTTCCAGACTCCATATAAGATTTGCCAAGCACAAATTGGATAGCGTCAAATGCAGCTTCATCTTTTTTGAACGCATTTAATTCGCGTTCCAACATTGAAATGCTGTCGCCATACAAATTTTTTTCAATCATGCGCTCTGCTTCCAAAATCAAGCTGGCAGCATTCTCAGGCAGATGCAATACGCGAGAGAGCTCTTCGTCATATGCAGCGCGTTTGCCTGTCTCAAAAAGGGTCTCATATGCTTGCCTGATGCGCATAAATGCCACAGGATCTTTATCCGGCGTGTGTTTTCGGGCGAGTTTGAAATACGCCCTTTTAATTTCATCTTGGGTAGCTGTGTGCTCAATTTCAAGCTCAGTATAATAACTCACGATTGCACCTTACTTTTCTATAAATATCCCAACTCGCCAAGAGCCTGCTTTGCCAGGATGTTGCCTGTATCCATAGCCAGCGCCTTGCAAAACTGCTTGATAGCTGCCTTCGTAAAACCTAGCTGGGCATATATGAGGCCTTTCGCATTATAGGCAGCCACGGACTCGGGCAGCTTGACAAATTGAGCCCGCATATACTTCTGTCCTTCTGCCAAGGTGCGCAGCTTGCCCCACTCCGGACCGGACATGCTGTTTGCCCCCATTCTGCCGCTGATGATTTCAATGAGCCTCGGCGCGTTTTCCGCCTCTTCGCCAAAGGCAATTGAAAGGCGGGCTAAACGCAGGGCGCCGGTGAGGTTTCCAGCATTTGCCGCTGCCAAAGCAGCTCTATAATACCCCATCAAAACGGGAATCTGAAATCATCATCGTCGTCATCTTCAACATCAAAAAAGTCTAAATCCAACGAATCCAATTTTTCCAAAAGATTTTTAATCGTCTCTGAACGTGAATCTGCGCTGTCTGTGTCACCCAGTATCAAATCGGCCTTCAGGTTATCAATTTCGTCAGCAATTAAATACATTGGGCTAGTGATGAAGAGGCTGGTTCCCACGAAATCCTCGATCTCCTTATTCGCCTTTCTAATAAGAGGCCTATATTTATTTGCGCCCTTTGCCTTTTCCCATTCAGCGAGTTTGACAGGAGCGCGTTTTTCAAACTCGACATTATTGACGTCAATCTCAGTCGAGACAGTTTTGTCATTGCCTAAAGCCCTCGCTTTGACATTAAGTATGCCATTGGTGTCATATGCGAAAGTAACCTCGGCTTCAGCACGCTCATTGCGCCTTTGAGGCAGGTTGCTCAACAAAACGCTTCCAATCATTGTATCCTCTTGGTAGTTTTTTGACTCGCCTTGGTACACTTGTATGTCAATCGCATATTGGTATATGTACATAGCAGTATAGACCTTGCTTTGCTCATAGGGGATTGTCACATTCTTTGGTATCAATTTGTCTACAACCATCCCTGAATCTGACACAATTTTCAACCCCAAGGAAAATGGGCAAACATCAGCCAGGATTACACTCTTTTCTTCCGGGATCACCCCTTCCAGGACAGCTGCTTGTATAGCGGCGCCACGGGCTACCATCAACTCTGGCGAATCGGCCGCGTTTGGGATTATGCCGAGCTTTTCCTCTACAAACTGCCTGACATAGGGAATCCTGGTTGTGCCTCCGACTAGAAGGATTTTTTGCAAATCAGAAGCTGCCAACCCGGCATCAGAAAGGGCAGTGTTGATTTGCTCTCCGGTAGACTCTACCAAAGGCGCTATCAACTGCTCGAATTCCTTGCGGGTGACAGTCATATCGATTGTCATAGAACCCAATATCAATGGAAGGCTTGCCTTTGCAGACTCCTCGCTTGACAAAGCGATCTTGACATCCATTGCCGCTTGCTTTAACCTCATTTGAGCCCTTGGATCTTCCATTATAGCTTTATAGCTTTTGCCTGCGATGTGTTTCATCAGCACCTCATCGAAGTCTTTGCCTCCAAGCTGGCTGTTGCCATAACTGGACTTTACATCGATTACGCCTTCGAAGAGCTCCAGGACAGTCACATCCAAGGTGCCCCCCCCAAAGTCATACACAAGCAAGTATTCGCATTCATCCAAATTGGAGAGGCCGTAGTCAAGGGCGGCGGCTGTAGGTTCGTTGATTACACGCTCGACTTTTAGCCCTGCCAATACGCCGGCTTGGATGGTTTGCCTGCGCTGCACATCGGTAAAGTAAGCGGGCACTGTGATAACTGCGCCTGTGACTTCTTGGTCGGTGTAGTCCTCTGCGCAATCCGCAAGATAACGGAGGATATGCGCCTGGATCTCCTCTGGGGCTAAAGATTTTCCATGCGCCTTTAACTTCTCGTCAGTGCCGAATTTGCGTTTAATTTCCATGAAGGTGGAATCAGGGCGTGTAAAGAGGTATTCCCTGGCTTCAGTGCCTACGATTGAAGACCCGTTTTCCCTAAAGTGGACAACAGAAGGTATGGTTATTTCGCCTTCTTCATTGGGAATAACTATTACTTCCCCATCTTCGTTTACATAAGAGACTTCTGAGGTGCTCGTCCCTAAATCAATGCCTACAATCATATATCCTCGACTATTATTTCATCTTTTTCTTTTTTTTGAATATTCTTAGAAACTTTACAGCTCTTGCCTGGATTGAATCCAGCAACGCTGGCGGTATTACAGTTTTGACCAACACCGCTCGAGTGCCTGGGGATCCATCATCCGGCAGGCTTGTATTATCTATTGAGCTTCCTTTTGTGTCGACGCGTTCGCCATCAACAGCTCCGTGCTCAATATCAAGCTCGAAATCGCCAATCAAAGCTTGGATATCTTGGCTCTCTCCGTTGACGACTCCAATTCCTTCTAAACCATCAATAAGACCACTATCGGCATCAATAGTATCCTTAAAGGCTATAACTGGCTCTTCCCCCTTGCTGATCACTACAGTTGCTTTTCTGAGGACTTTGCCGCGGTATACATAGCCGCTATCCAACACCTGTGTAACAGTTTCAAAGGGCATTTCAGAGAACTCCCCATCCCCTACTGTATGAAAACGGGGATCGAGACGCTCGCCAGGGACACCTAGCCGCTCTATATCGCAGCTCGCTAAGGCAATGTCCCTTTGGGAAGAAATGATATTGGCGTCGTCCTCGCCAAGTCCGCGAAGGTAGTGCAGGACGTTGTCAAGCAGGTCTCCTGAAGCGATAATGGCTGCAATTAGTGAGTTTTCTCTTTTCGCGGCAGCTTTAAGCTCTTTGGAGTTCTCATCAGCTTCTTTGATAATGTCGTAGATTTCTTCTATTTGAAGGGATATATCATCATTCTTCTGGAGGAGCGTCTTTTCCAGCTCCTTATCTTCTCCACCCTGGGATTGTGCGAGCTCTACTAGGGGATCTGTCGGGGGAAGCTCTTCGGCTTCTAGCAATTTCATTAATTCAGCGGCAAAATCCAAGGCATGTCTCCTCTGTTTCCGTCTTGTTTTTTATCAATTGTTATTGGTATTTTGGTCATGTTTCTCAAATGGCGGACGGCAACGCCTTTATACATGCGTATGCCTGTCCAACCAGCAATAGCGGCTTTCCCTTTTGGCTTGGCGTACAGGCCAAGACACTCTTAGAATACCACGAGATGCATTTGCTTGTATTTGTTTTGTTCGCTTTTTGGCATTTTTAAGGAAAAAAAGTGGAGAATTGTAACGATGGAAGAGATCGATTCCTCCAAGTTTCTCTGGCATAGACGATATATCTTGGCAATGGATTAGCATGGAGAGCAAGAGACACCAGTGATTTTAAGTATAACATAGCATTATATAGGCTTCAAGCTGTATTATGGTATGCAATAAAGCCTGCAGCAATTGGCAGAAGCTGCTGGGAAGCGGTCTGGGATGCTTGCTAAGTGGGGTTCTGACCAAACAGAATTGCAAATAATCTGGAGCAAGCACTCAAACGAAAAACCGTTCCCCTAGTGAATTTTTGGGGAACGGTTACCTATAACACGTTACTTAGTTACTGGTTTGTCTGGTGATTGATAATTATTTGTCGCTGTTATCTTCCTCTGAACGGTCCAACAGTCACGAATCCAGTCCCCCACGCTATCACCCGGCCTCTTGTGGCTGGAGCATACACTACAACCCGTACATTTTGCCTTGGTGTTGCTGGCCTTCTAACTGGTGATGCTTGCCTTGGGTTTCTCAGAACTGGCCTTGACGATGTTCTGTAAGGTTTTACGGTTCTTGGGATTACTTTTGCTACGGGCTTGTTAGCTGGTTTCGCGACAAGCCTCCTGTCTCGTCTGTCATCAAATCTCCTGGCTGGCCGATTATACATTGTCCTGTAGTTTCTGGATGGCCTTGTTCTCCTTGTGTTGCGCGCAGCAAACACTGGCGAGGCAATTAGTGAAGTTACGATTAATACAGCAACAAGGCACAGTAAAATCTTCTTTGTTCTCATTCTTTCTCCTTAACTAAATGTAATCGTTTACTTTTATTATAGTGAATTATGGTCAATATGTCAAGACGATATTCAGAAAACACAATTAAATCGTTATATTATAACTTAACTTCTTTGTATAAATTAAGAGAATTGCCATATTTTTTGTCAGACATTATCAACTTATTTTCTTTTAATTTAATAATGCACATTATCAATAGCACACAAGCAACTATGGGTATTCCTGCCTTAGTCTCTTGTAGAACTTGTCGCTTGGAAACAGCCGGAATCATCTATCCATTAACAAAAGGCTTCTCTGAATCTAGATATTTTGAAACGCTTGACAATTGCAAAAATACCATGTGACTGTTATATTCCAGAAGATGAAAAATTCCCGTCTTCACTACCTCATACGAGCAGGAGTGCAAGTCGCCATCCCCGGCATATAAATGTTTTAGCCATTGGAATTTCAATTTCCCTTCAGATTCTCTTACATGAACTTTATATGTTTTTGCGGCCCTTATCATTCAACCAATAGCCATATACCAAATGCCAGACATTAAACAATTTGGGCTATCTTTTTACAAACTCTCTCTTTCACTTCCACGCTCTGATTAATAAAGTTCATTTATATTTGATTTTTTTTAGCTGACCTGTTGCTTATTCATGAGTAGTTTGTCCACTCTCCAACAGGCAGCCTCTTTCGATGGCGGCTTTGGGCAAGCTGCTGTGCTTTGCAGCTGCTCGATCCATAGAACCATAGCCACCTTTGCCGCTGGGAAATTGGCGCGGCTTGTGTCTAAATGCTTTTTTTCTTCGTTCCGGCTTTTTTTGCGGCATCATACATAGGCTTTTTTGCAAAGATTACGCAGGTCTATAATATCGTATTTTCTTATCTAGAAATGTCTCTCGATCAATTTATGGAACGCAAACACGCTGACAAGGAACTTGACCGATGAGCGGTATCTATGTAGTCGATGCTTGCGCAATGATTGCTTTCTAATAGGACGAACCGGGAACGGTTAAAAATAGCTACGATAAAAAAACTTCCCATAGTGATTTGAGCTGAAATAACTGACAAGATTTTTTGTAGAATCCGCACGCTTGAAAGCTTCTAGCAAAATATCTTTAACGGATAACGGTTTTTTTGCTTTGACATAAGCCATAGTAACTGGCGGCGAGCTTATAGCTTCTGACCATCACGAATTTGATGCTATTGATGGACGCAAACCTGTCAGATTCCACTGGATTAGTTTTATGTGGCAATCGCATTTGCCCAATGGTTGTAACCTTCATTAGAGAGGGCAGCTTTATCATCATACCGGGCCTGTCACTTTTTTTGTTTCGTGCACTAATGTTTTTCTGTTTAGCCAACCTCCCTAAACGCTATTTCTTTTACACAATTATATGCGTCCTGCACTCGCATATGAAGTTCAGATGCATTTCTAACGTTCGAGTGAGTCAATTTTACTTTGAGGCCACACTCATGGATAACGACTCTTTCAATACACCCATTTAGCATTTTACACTTATTTTCTAAAATCGGCGTTTTGTTTCCACTAGTTTAATCGCCTCATAAGAAGCTTGAAACGGTTCTAGCAGTGTGCAATTTGGATACATGCCCGGTCAATGAGCCAAGTATTCAGTGGCACACTGCTACGTTATTCAACACTATATGGAACCAAAGGACAAATGCCCTAATGCTGCGTTCTACAGTTTGCAGTCAAGATTAGTCCTATCCAGTAAACACTGAAGAAAGTATAGGCTAATCAGCGATATACTGCCGTGCACGCTGAAGTGTAGCAGAGCAGCTGTATCCTAACGTCTTATCGAGGAGTCGCAAAGTTTTGCGTCCAATAGTAACTGTCAAAACCGACGCCTAAGTGTGTGAAATTGCTGCTTAAGATATTCGCTCTGTGTCCTGGCGAATTCATCCACGCTTGGACAACTTCCTGCGGTGTCCGTTGATTCCAAGCAACATTCTCCCCACAATAGCTCCAACTGAAGCCTTCCCTGCTGATTCTTTGATCCATACTTGAGCCATCAGAGCCAGTGTGGCTCATGTTGTTGTTTCGAGCCATATCTGCACTGTGTTTTTGTGCCGCAGAAGCTAATCTGTCATCCCATATCAGGGCTCTCAACCCATTATTTGCTCTTTCTATGTTAGTTAACCTAAAAACTTCTCGAGCGAAATCATTATTTGTTGTGCCGCCAGAGCCGTTCCGAACCAGCGTTATCGGAGCTGTGGATGTGATCGTGTACGACGCGGCGGTGTTGCCGTAGGTTCCCGCGTAGTAGCGGGTTCCGGAAACCGTCGAGTACCTGAAGTGGCTTGCGCCCGCCTCGTCGTCTGCGATCCTCGAGCCTGCCGAGTTGTACAGCGCCGGGTCGCTGCCAGAGGCAAGGCTTGCGCTCTGGACTGTCGCGTTGCCTGTCGTGTAGAACTCCGCCCTGTTGGTGATGGCGCTCCCCGCCGCCACTACCACTCTGATCGAGTAGGGTTGGGGCACTGTCGCTGCCTGCGTGGTTACAGCAACTGGAGCAATAATGTATAGAGCCATAATTATTGCGAGAAATAAAGTAAATACCCTTTTTTTCATTTTTTGATTCTCCTCTTGTTTTTATTATATGTATACCTTTTCATTTGCAAGTATTGTCTGTATATATAAGTATCTAATTATTAATCATCTCCTAACTTTGAATAAACACCAATTTAATGCAATGTAAACGTTTACATTAGAAGCAGCAGTTTATCTCCTCGTTCAAAATTCGATATCGATGTTATTATTTGGCAATAATTTCTAATATGTTCTTAATAAACCAATTATATCATTGCTTGATTGCATTCAATACAAAAAAATCCATATTTCTCCATAATCTAAAGCTCTTTCCCACTATGCTTTCACATCCACGGTTTGATTGCTAAAGCTTGATAATTTCCTTTTTGAAAAAGCCTTCTGATGACAAGTTTCTCATTCACATGGCATTTCAGTTCTTTCGAGAACGTCTATTGCGCCTATCAGAACAATGAACAAAGATAATATAAACGGATCTTCTGAAATAAAAACGACTTGAACAACGCATGGCAAACCATTGTCAGCATTTTGAGAATTTCAAGTGTATGGCTATATCTCTAGGCAAGGTTCTCCAGAAGGAACAGAATGAACTCCTGCTCGCTGTTCGGCGCAGTAACCACAGGGACTGGCACGCTCTCGATTGAGACAATGTTTTCGCAGATGGCTTTCAGCGACTCAATAACGCAGCCGAACGTGTACTTCCGTTTCCCGCCAACCCCGTCTTGCGCATTCAAGGGCTGGAGCCTTTGGTCCATGTGCCACATCAGGTAGCAGGCCAGCATGCATATGAATTCATGGCGCTCGATCCTGGGATCTGGCTTGTGGAAGAAATCATATCCAGCCATTCTGTCTTCATGCGCCTGACAGCCTTCCATGCAACTGCTGGTTATGTCGTAAAGAACCAGGCAGCCCTCTCCTAGGCGCTTGCTTGCGAGGGCTTTCCGTATCTTTCCTTGCCTGGCGAGGAGCTTGTCCACCGGCCCGTAGCAGTGTGTCTCCAAATCCAGCCCACGCCGCATATTTTCCAGAGCGCGCTGTGCGCGCCGCAGTGCGGTAGGGAAAGCTTGCTGCTTCCAGGGCAAGCCAGGAGCCCGATGGCCATCGCAAGCGCGCATTTTGCCCAATGCTCGCTTGTGCGCGAGTATATCATCTTGTCCAGGCCAAGCTCTTTTGCATGGTCCAATATAGCTTTGCATGCGCCGCATTCCCTGGAGTATTCTATCTTGAACCCAGATGTGGGCACTACATCCTTGGAGCGCGGCTAAGATTAACTTCGGCTTGTCGTAGCCGAACCCTGTGATCCTGCCAAGCTCCGTGTGCTTGGTTTTGCCGTTCTCCCTGTTATCAAGAGAGCATTTGGCTTTTTACAACCTCGTTAACTCGACATATTGTGCCAATGTCGAACACATAAAAAAAATTGCTGGATAGAATAACTCGTTCTACCCACCAATTTTTACATAGTCTTTATGATTTTTCAGGAAAAGATATTTTGGCAGTAGCCACTGCTTTGGCGAATGCTTTTCGTATTTCTACTTTGGAAAAACTCCTGTGATCTCATCAGTCCGGCCACTAGAGTTTTTGAACTCAGCATCACTCCAGATTTTGTATACTTCATCAAGTATGCCAAAGTAGCTGCTAGCTTTCCATGTTGCATTCTCAAGGTCAGCCTCATAGCTGAGACGCAAGTCTTCTCTTAGTTTTGTCCCTGTTTCATCATCTGTCAATGGCGACAACTCATTGCCAATTAAATAGAGCTTCAACAGTGACATTGACCTTGCCTCTCCAAAATCAAAATACTCCCATTTGCCTTTGCCTTTCTTTGACATCGCAGAGCCAACACTTTTCTCCAAAGCCATAAACTCAGGATTTTTAGCCTCGAAAGCTTCCCACTCTAGAATTAGCTTTGAGAGATCACTATAGCTGGCAATAAATGCATTTGACCCAATAAGCTTCCCATAATCCTCTGCTGCTTCTGAAGCATGTCCCCTAAAAAAGCTTGCCAGATATGCTTCATCAACAACCACCTCATAGGTTCCCTCTGGATAAGAAGGCGCAAAGAATACACCAAGGTCTTCCGGCTCTTCCGCAGTTCCTTCAAACACATCCATAGTTGTTTCATAGGCAACGATATCCAGGTAATAACTAAACATCATATACGCCTCATCGCTTATAGCGCCTTCATGCGCCTCAATTAATTCTGCAACTGGCTCTACTCCTGCAAGGCCTGCAGCCAAGTTATCATCGATTGCAGCCTCTAGCGACTTAATAGAGAATTCTTCTTGTGTTGTGCCCCCGTTGCCATTCGCCCCCCCGCCTTTACAGCCTGTGAATGCACAGATCGCAACAAGCACTCCTAAAAAAATCGCTGTAGCCTTTTTGTAGTTAATCATTTTTACTAACAGTTGGTATGCCCTCCAAATACATGATATTGTCGATCAATTCCATAATACACCACAGAGCGCGAGTATCGACGCAGGTTTTAATATTCTTGACGATAAATCACATGGAGTGTTTTCTTGTGAGTTGGGATGCATTACTGAGTTGGCGCGATTAGGGAATAAATCATGACAAGTTGGAACTCCAACTATTCTAAGTGCAGTATTTGTCAAGCAAAGTAAAACCATTGAATGTTGAATTGCTTTCCTACTGATGTGTATGAAAAAATCGCTGCTAATAAATGTGAAGGAAAATGTTCGTTAAATACACAAAATAGATAGGCTGGACAAGTTAATTATATTATTTTAAGATTAGACTGTTTGAAAACTAAAGTATTAACATTTTCATTTTAAGCTATCTTTTCCTTTACAATTGGTGTTAACGTGATTATAATGAAATTAAATTTAGGTTCGAATTTTGTTAGAGACGAACCAAAATAAAGGAGAAGTATAATGAAACTTAACAAGAGAATCGCAGCAATTCTATTGGCATTATTGGTAGCAATCACATTAGCAGCGCCAGTATTTGCTATGACAGCAAGAGTCTATGGTGGCTTTGGTCGTGGCTATGGAAACTTTGGTCGTGGCTATGACAACTTTGGTCGTGGCTATGGAAACTTTGGTCATGGCAATAATTACAGACGTGGCACTTCCTACAAAGGCAACAACTACAAGTTCAACAAATGTGCACCCAAAAAGACAGATAACCCAAAAACAGCTGACTTTTCGAACATTGCCCTTTGGAGCTCAATGGCACTGACAAGTGTTGCTGGAACAGTATTTGTATCCATGAAGAAAAGAGCAATAAACAAATAAACAACATTGACATTCATTATCTAAAATAGAAGTGCCAAGTTTGGTGCTTCTTTTTTTATTTATTTTTACAGAATTTTCTGAAACTATTTCGATGAAATGCGGTGAAATGTGCATGCACACAAAGCGAGGAGCAAATAGACATAAGCGATGCAGCCAGAGCTTTCGAATGTCGGGCAAGCTCTTCAATGTCAAGTGCAAGGCTAAGCTTGAAACAGGGATTCCCAATTCGTATATTTTGGAACCTCCCATTAAATCGAGAGCGGTAGTCTCGTTCTTATCTGCCTAAAACAGCATGCGCCAAATAGGCACATCACTCCTAGCAAGTGAGGTGCTTGAGGACATGGGAGTCAGCCACTTCGTATAATGCGCTAAAGCTGGGAAAATGTGGCACAAGCAGCAACCTGCGCCACATTCAAATCACATAATATCCCGACTTGTTGAAAAGGCGTTACAGCGTTGCTTGGCACACAATGTGAAGTAGTGAACAGTTTGTTATTGACAAGCAAGACATATCCCCAGAGTAAGTGGTAAAAACTCTGTAAGCTTGATATTTTGCATCTAGGCATAATCCAAAGCCCAGTAAGCCTCTTAGGCACCTGCCAAGGCTGCTGAAGCTCTCCCAGCACTTGGAGGTGTCCATGCTGTCTACAAAGGGGATGCGAGCTCAGCTATCCCTGCTCTTGGCAATGAGATAAGTGCGAGTAATCTGCCTGCCATCGACCTCGAATGATATGCCTCTCGACATACACATCAAATCCCTTATGGCTCACACAAATACATGAGGCAGCCTCCTCCTATACATTAAATAAATGGCAAGCAATCTGATGGTCAGAAGCAATGGCTCGCAACTTTGGCCGTTCACTCCGATAACGTTCAACACACTGGGAGCATCTGTTATGGAAAGAGCAGCCTTGAGGAATATCCATCGGGCTTTGAACCTCCCCCTCTAGGGAATTGAGCGGATTTGAAAAGTCGCCCAAGGATATATATCCTGAAACAGGTAGCGATGAATAGTGAACCGAGCTCTGGAATCCGTTATTGGGATCGGATCAGCTTTCAATCCATTGGTGCGTTTGCTGTAGCGGCTGTTTCGGCTAAACCCAAGGATTCGTGGTCAGCAAAACCTCCAAGGTTTCGCAGAACGATGATGTCCCAAGCTTCGTAGAATTTCAAAACAAAAACACAGCTCCATCCACTATGGTATAATTGTGTTACGAAACAAAAAATACTATATGAAATGGAGCTGCTATAATGGGAGCATACCAGAAAGAAAGCAAGCCAGTCAAGCCAGTTGTGCAAGTAATTGACCAAGAGGCGGTCATCGAGAAAGCAAGCCAGGGGCTGCTGGCATTGTCGCTGGAGATTGGATTGGATGTGATCGTCCAGCTAATGGAAAATGAAGTTGGCGATCTTGCAGGCGAAAAAGGCAAGCACGACAAAGACAGGATTGCATACCGCCACGGCAAGGAGCAGACAAAGGTTGCCATGGGGGGCAAGAAAGCCGCCGTGGACAAGCCCAGGGTGCGCGCTAAAGACGGCAGCGGCGAAATAGCCCTCGACACACTCTCCATCTTCCAGAAGGAAGACCCGCTGGATGATGCAGCGCCCTCAAGGCTGCTTGCCGGCGCCAGCTGCCGCAAATATGTGCGCACAGAGCAGGCAGGGCCAGCCGCAAACGAGTCCAACACGAGCAAAAGCGAGGTGGCGCGAAGGTTCAAGGAAGGCATGAAAACAGCAATGGGGGATTCTTCAGCCGCAAAATATTTGGCGGATATCCAGCGCTTATGCTCGACGGGATGCAGTTAGGAAAAATAACCATTGTGGCTGCAATGGGGACCAGGGCAGACGGCACAAAGCAAATGCTGGGCATTGTGGAGGGCGGCTCTGGAAACAGCACAGTTGTGAAAGGGCTGCTGGCGGATTTGGTTGGAAGGGGGCTTGGACCCGGGCGAGCCAAGGCTATGTGCCATAGACGGCGGCAAAGCCCTTGCCAAGGCGATAAATGACACTTTCGGGGACAAGGCGGTTGTCCAGGGATGCCAGGCGCACAAGAAGCGCAATGTCCTTGGCCACCTTCCAGAATCCGGGAAAAGCGAGGTTGCAAAGCGCCTTAGCTTGGCATATATGGAGTTTGAATACAATGAGGCTCTTTCGTGCCTCGAGAACATAGCGGCTTATCTAGATATGAGATACCCCTCAGCCGCGGAAACCTTGGCAGTGGCGCGCCTAGAAATCCCAGGGCTGCTGAGGGCGGCTGTATGCCCGGCAAACCCGATCGAGCCGGCGAACTCGGCTTGCGCTGGAGTTATACGGAGGGTGTCCAATTTCAATAGCGGCGAGACAGCCCTTAGGCAGGCAGCCGCAGGGTTCATGGAGGCAGAGAGGGGATTCAGGCGCATCAAGGGCTACAAGCAAATCCCTTCCCTTATTATAGCCCTGGAACGTGAAACCGAAAAAAAATAAAGTCTACAAGTATAGCTTAAAAAATATAATTTACCATTAATGTGGATGGATGCTAAATTCCACGGAGAATGGGACAGCATCGCGCAGAACACCCATCTTTGCCAGCTCATTCATTAAATTTGCAGAAGAGATAAAGTAATAGCAGGAAAGAAAGCCAGAGAATTATGGAGAAATATGGATTTTATATTGACCAACGAAACTAAACAATGGTATAATTAGTTCATTAAGAACAGATTAGAAATAGCTATCAAATCAAATAAACAGCTTCAGTGGCATTTTTTTTATGATTGTAGTGTAATCGATTACATAATCAATATTAACAAGTATTTGTTCAAAATTTAAGAGTTTCCAAAGTGCCCACCGGGCAGACGACAGTCAATGTATTTCCGAAATACATATTGCAGAAGATAGCTTTTCTGCGATCCTTCAACATGAATGGAAGTTGGAAGTGTATATTTGATTTGACAAATACTGGCATCTGTATATATGAACTTGATATGATTATTGGAATGGGCATTCTAGTTCGAATACTGAAAAAGAAATTGATGAAGGCATAACAGTAGAGCGGATATGGACAAGCATGCCGGTTTAACTTTAGGAGACTTTCCGTTAAAATAAACAATAAGCGAAATGGAAGTTGGTTATAAAAGTATAAAACAAAAGGGTATAAAAGCTAGCTATTTAGAGGCGTTTAGCGAGTACAGCATTCAGTCAGTATTCAGTACAGATAATACTCCAGATTAGTTAGTTGGTTTAGCTCATGTATTTCTGTATTGTTTAGTTTAATGGAATATTTGTACGTAAGCATTGTACTCTCTAATATCGTATACGTTTACAATATTATTTCATACAATTTTTGCTCCAGTTTACTAGATTGCAATTATTAAGCACTAGGAGAGATCTGTAATGAAAAATCTGAACACTCAAACTGCAAGAGATTTTTTTATATCAAAAAACGGAAGATTAACTATATCGGTAATATTGTATTTCATTATTTGGAGTGCTGCTTATTCACTGTGGATGTCGGGTGGAGACGCTTCTATTATAGTTATTGCAATTTGTGCATTTTTTGGGTGGAGATCACATAGCAGCATACAGCCTGCTATGTTTGTGTGGATGTCATGGATGGGATTTTTTGTGTATCTATTTGTAAAGTTTCTATTGTCAGCAATAATTGGATTGTTCGTAGCTCCCTGGGTTATTGGAAAATGGATAAGCGAAAGAGTGTACAATGTCTTGCTATAGTTGAATATGCAGCTATGGCATATATTTCAATAATACAATACTGAAATAGTGAATAGGCGGCAGTGCAGCTTTGCTGTGTCTATTGAGGACAAGTCAGTATCATCCGTCCCCCTTCTCTAGTTATTGGCTGTTTGCCAAATGAAGATTATTTTTAGTTTATTTTGGTGATTATGTCCGTACAGCCACTTCCGACTTCATTAATTAGTGCTCATCAAAGAGTTAATAAAAAAATAGAAAAATCACGCCTGCCCATTAATACATACAGAGGAAGAAGATTTAATATATGAATGAATACTTAATGGATGTCGACGATTACATGGATAGACTAAATTCAAATGCGTTAGATCCCGACATTTTTCTTGAAGCATTTGTAGAGACACTGCTTAAATGGGAAGACTTGTCCACTGGAGTAAAAATAATTGAAGCTCAAGGCGAGCAAACGTTTTTTGAGCTTTATGAAAACTATGTCAAAGGACGAGGCTATACCGAGAGCCCAGACGACTTCTGGTCAAATCATGCTTCCGAGAAACCCGTGGATTTTTGGCGTGGTCTTAGTCGAATAGAATATGCATTAGCAGATGATGGTAATCTGCACATTTGTGACAAACTAAATCGCAAGTACACTATAGTTAATATTTCGAATGTGGAGATGATTGCATTTTTAGTAAACAGACAGATAGGAGTTCTCGAAAATGCAAAAAAACAGTCTGCCGAGTGAGTTTAAAGATAAATATCTTGATCTCAAGTCCAAACGTGATTTCTGCCTAAAAAATGGGGCTTTTATTCTAGCGTTCTTTCATCAGGTTCAAATTAATGAGTTTTATAATTCCATACCTCAAAACCATCAAAAACGAGAGGACATTGCTGACCACTATCAGATAGCTAAAGTAATTGTTCAAGATTGTTTCGACAATACTGACGAGTGTCTTTTTGATTACCTTTATAGCGATGTGGCAGTAGCACTTGGTTACAATACCTCGTTAAGAAACATCCCAAATTACGATTACATGATCAGTGCGTTTTATTCTCATATAAACACAATCAAGTTTCTTTATATGGTGAAAAGCCCAAATGAAGTGGTGAAGCAGTATGTGGATAATTTGTTATCTGCTTATGGGATAAAATATGGTCAACAAAATGATATATATCTAAAACTTTGTCTACACTTACTTTATGAAGGAATATGGTTTTACGACTCTGAGTACGCTTTAAGCTTATTTAACGATCATTATGACAGATTTATTTCGTGCCTTATGGGATACGGTTTTACATATGAAGTTGTCCTAGTTACAGCAAATGTTTATATCGAAATGGAAAATTTCGATATCGCCAACAAGTTGCTGGATGTAATAGAGAGGTCTATACAGCAATTATCGGATGTGGATAAACAAAAAAACTTCAAATTGCAATGTACTTGGCGCAGAGCAAAAATATTGAGCATGCAAGGGTATTATCTTCAATCAGAAGAGTGTTGTTCCAATTTATTGAAGTCGATAGGATCTTCACACCCTATATTCCCAGAGATCTGTGGTATTATGATGGCTAATTGTGTATTGACTGGAAAAAGTGGATCGAAGTGGATCATAGAAGGTATTTTATCTTGTAAAAAACTTAACTATACACAATCAATAACCTACTTTCGTTTGTTAGGGGGGTTGGCTTCCGAGGAATATTTTAAAGGAAATATCGCAGATGCAATCAACTATGCCCGAGAGGTTCTTGATGGTATAGAGTCAATAACTGGAAAAGAGAGCAACATTTATGTTATGGCTCTAATTACCTATTTTTCCTATTTGGACAATGAAAAAGCGCAAAAGGATTTTCTTGATGACATCTTTGATACCATACTCGAGTTAAACAGCCCAGGTTCTAAGGCATTGGCGTATAGTATTATGGCGAGCCTTGGCTACAATAGGCTTGGCAAGGAAACGCACAACGTCCACGATCTTGAACAAGTGGCAAGAGATGCTGTGAAAGCGAGCGATAGCTACCATATAGAATATCTAAGAATTGCAACACGATTAGACTTATTACACAAGATCGTTGGACAAATCGATAGATATTCAAGTCTTGAGAATGAAATTGCGCAGTTGTTTTCTTTTTTGGAAATACACAAAAGTAAAATGGATACCCATCAAAGCTATATATTTAGAGTTTGCTATATCATTTACTATTGCAATCATGGTCAAACTCAACGTGCACTTACGATTGTAGCGGATGCAAAACAGAACATCGCTGCAATCGCGATAATGCCTAAATTGTTAAGGTATTTAGATAGGATGCATATAGAGGTTCTATTAGCGAACCATAGAGAACTTGAGGCAATCGCAGAACTTAAATCACAAATAGAGAACATAGCATCATTACTACAAAAAGCCAACGATTTAACATCTATTGCTGAGTATTTACGTTTTGCTTTGTCTGTTGTTTCTCAGTATGGACAGGAGAAAGAGTATTTCAGCGACTTATCATACAAGTGCGCACTAATGCTAAAATATATCAATGTTAAGTTTCAGCCAGATTTCAATAGAAGTGAGGCCAATCTTGACATATCCAGACAGATAAGCGCACTTGAATTGAGAAAAACAAGCGTCGATTCGCTCATGGATAATAACGACATACAAAACGAATTGCAAGCACTACGCTACAAACTCAACTATTCTTCCGACAAATATTTTCGCTTGCCGTCACTCAAAGATATTTATTTGGAGAGAACTTCAGTTTTACTTGACGTATGTTTGTTCGGCGAGTATAAACATGGCGACTTCGTCTATCACCGAGATGAAGAGGAAGGAATCCTTGATATCAAATTAGCAGCTTTTGTGGTATATAGTGATAGGGACGGTTGTCAACAGATTAAGCGGCTCAACGATATAGACCTGGATTCCGTTAGTAAAGTTTTCGATTCTGATAATGAGGGATACACACAATCGGATTTAAGATGTTTTTATGATATTTTTTTCAGACAATTTGAGCAATACCTTGATGATAAAGACACTCTTTATTTATCATTAGATTATCGGTTGTCAGTAATTCCGTTTGAGGCTTTGCTTGATCGTAATAATATCACTCTTGTCGATAAATATAATTTCATAAATGTTTTAGTTGCTTCAGATATTAGGGCAGATTTCAATGTATCGCTTAGGGATGCTTTACTTATGGGGAATCCTCGGTATGGGATTTATGTAGAATATGTCAACGAGATTGACGAGTTACCATATTCAGAAATCGAGGTTAATTTAATCGAGTCCCTAGTTGAATCATCTAAAAAATATTTACGGGAAAAGGCAACTAAGGATGCATTTTATCAAAACTTAGGCTCTAACATTATTCATTTATCATCTCACGGATGCGTGAACGATTTCACCCCCGATGCATTGCAGACACCACTCATCGTTTCGACGGTTCTCTTTTCAGGTTTCCTGGATTTTGTAGATAATAATAAAGTTCATGGATATGGTAATGGTCTTCTAACTGCAGAGGATGTTATCAGCTTAAATTTGGGCAATACTGATCTAGTGGTTCTCTCTGCGTGTGAATCTGGATTAGGTTATTTTAGCGATTCCATTTCGATTCCCAAAGGGTTGAGATGGGCGATAGGATTTACTGGTGCAAAGGCATCCATAACATCCATTTATGAAGTAAGTGATTTTGCAACAGCAGTTTTTATGGTTCTGTTTTATCGCAACCTGAAAAACCTTCCCGTTGCGAGAGCGATGAACGAGGCCAAAAAGCAAATGCGAAACCTCACCGTCAGAGACATAAGATCTGATAGCATCATATACAACACGTTTAGAAACGAAGCACAAAAACAGCTCAGAGACCTCAAAAGTGAAGATATCATGCTGGATAAATATTTTTTTGATCGTGCATTTTCGAGTGAATTCTCAGGATGGAGCGAAGACGATAAGCTATTTGCTAGCTTAGAATACTGGAATGCTTTTGACTGCTATTTTTATGGAGGTATTTTACCATGACAAATTCTCTTGATTTAATTGAAATTTTAGGGATTGACATCACGAGCATTACAAAAAATCTCTCTTTGGAGGCGAGGTTGGAAGGAGTCTCAGTTGGCAACTTCTCGGAAGAAAAAGTTAAAGAAGCTTTTCGTGCTTGTATTGAGGCTGAAATGGAAGAGGTTCAAAATGTAAACAGCGAAAGAAATGGGACAAGACTACTAATAGTGCGCAACAAGGATGGTTCAGACATAAGTATCAGGGTAAGAAATGTCTGGCTAAATAAAAAAGCCCTTTTAGACGCTTTACTAGATATTGCCGAATTTGTATTGTATCTCAGCCCAGTTTCAATAATTCGTGCAATTAAAGACATATTTAAGATGCTTCAGATTCCCTTGACTAGTGATGAGGTGTTCATATTCTGGACTATTTACAGGGCTTCCAGAAAAGAACACGTTTCGGATGATAATTATATTGATCTTATTCAAAAAGCTTCTGTCACTGAGAGTTACGATGATTTGCATGAAAAAAAAATCAAAAAAATTGTCGAGCATCTAGTTGAGATATTTATGCTCAAAAAACAAGATGGTAATTACGTGATAACTGAAAAAATGGTTGTGCAGTGGTTATAGCTTAATATACCAAAGTATTAAAAACCGTAGCGGGCTGCCCATTACCCCGCCAAAAGGCGGGCTCCACCCTAACCCCCCCAGTTCGAGGAATCCCCTCCTCAAGGAAGCTATCCCTAGGGGTAGCATTGGTACTGCTGTACTTTCATATTATCGAATGATGCATTAATAAGGTTGATTAACACACGGAAGGCTGACCTGCCTTGCCGAGGCGCGGGCCGTCGGTGTTCACAGCCAAGCCAAGTCTGGGGAAAAGCGTGGCTTTGCGCTGTTTTGCCGCAAAGTTGCCACACTCCCTCCACACCACGCCCAACATAGCTATGTCGACAGTCAGCATGTCCGATTTCTACTGGCAGCTTTGCGAGACATTGGGGTACCTTGCGGGGCAGAGGAAAAGCGCAATGATCCTGTCTTTTCAAAACAGGATCGCCAAGCTGCACGCAGAAACCTGCAAGCCCCTGTTTTTGATGCTGGACGAGTCGCACTAGCTGACAACACGGTCCTAATGGATTTGGCCATCTTGACAAAGTTGGCTTCGACTCTGTCAACAGGTTCAACATCGCCCTTTGTGGGGAGCCGTTCCTTGCCGTATCGCTCGAGCGGCCTGTCCTCGAGTCGCTGAGGGGTTGTTGTGATCCATAATGCCCTGGGCATGAGCGGCGAGGAGACTGTGAAGTACACTGCCCACAAGCTCTAGCTGGCAGGGGTAGCCGCGTCCATTATAGAGCAGTCTGCTATGCCGGCCATAATAGCTATGGCAAGTGCAACCCAAGGCTTGTCGACTCCCTGTTGACCGATGTTTTGATAATTGGTGCCCAGGAAGGAAGGGACACAATCGACGCTGACACAGTGATGTCCGAAGTCAACAACTAGTCCATTTTTTACCCGGTATTATGTGAAAGGCGCAGAAATGAAGCATTCCTGCGCTATGCTTTTTGACTATCAATCAAAGGCTTTCCCCTTACCAGTATCCCTTGCCCTGACGCACCGGCTGCAATTTGGTGCAAAAACAGGGCGATGGAGTCAATGTGTCGTTATTTGCGCTTCCCTCTTAGGTGTACAGTTCATTTAGGGATTTCTTAAAAACAATTCTTTCTAATAAGAGTAATTTTTCCTCATCCAACTTTAATACTTTTAAACTTGCCATTGCATCAACGATGAGCGCAAATTCTTCATTTGATAAAGTCTCCTCGCCAAGCCCGAGTTTAATTTTGTTGTAATGATCATATACTTTCTCTTTCTCGAGTTGGGTCTTAAATCCATTTAGTTCATATAGACACGCAATCAAGATTAAGTGATCTCTTTCTAACTTAATGGCAAAGTTCTGAGTGAATTGAGCAACCATTTTAAGAAATGTTAGAATTTTGACAGCATTATTACCAGAAATTAAGTCTGAACTAATAAAAATGCCTGCATCAACCACCATCTCTAATAGTCTTCGTAAATCAAATCTGAAGTTTTTTAGTTTTAGAGAGATCCTTGTCCTTGGATCAATCACTCCAGCCTTGTTTTGATCATCAATCTCTTCATCGACGTCAAAAACATCAAAAACGAATGTCTTACATACAAAGTCTGCAAAATCACTATCGTGAGTAAAGTCTTCAACTAGTTTTTTTCGTTCTTTTAAATTCATCTCCTGACCAACCTTTCCCAGTAAATAACCAGATATACATTATTGCAGCATGTTTTAATAAATCCCACTCACTCCACTTTTTGTAACTGCCTAATAAGTTAATTCTATAACTTAAATTGGGGTGTTTTTGGAGAGTAAAATACCTATACTTTAGAGTCTTGATTACCTCTGCATCAATTTTACCTTCCATCTTATCATTTACTTTCTGGAGAGCAACCAAACCTTTGACTACATATTCTCTTGAAACCAACTCACATGCCAGTCTGTCACATTTTATTTCTGTTAGTTGATACCAAAAAGAATCGTTGCTATTTGTAATTATGTATAAAAGACAAAGAATAAGAAGTCCCATTGAAAGAATAAAAAAGGAAAACCATCCAGTATATAATCCATAATACAGAATATACATAATAATAAAACATACAAGTAAAAACAAATTTGGAATGGCAGCGGAAGTAAAGACTTGCCCATTCTTTATTATATGGTGAATAATCTCATGTGCCGTTATCCCTAAAACCGCTTCAGTATCAAATTCGGAAAAAACCCCTGTTCCTCGTATGATACTCTTATTGATTTCAATGGAGTTTTTCTTGAGATTTGCATAAGCAAATTCTGATTTTCTACTTGGTGCTTCAAAAAAATCGATGGATATATCAATTTTTTTTGATCGCACTAAAGGTAACTTTGAAATTCTTTGGGAGTCATTAATTAAATTGTGAATTTGCTCTATTTTTTCGTGATATTCCTCAAGAAAACTATCATCTTTGGTTTGCTGTTCATCAATTGCTTCAATGCTATCATCTGCTCCAAATTCTTTCCACAGTTTTAAATTAAAAACTGTTTTATCGTTTGTTTCTATCCCAATCCAAAATGAACAAGCAATTCCACAAACAACTTTAGTAAATTCTAAAAAATTGTATGGCCAATATGATACAAATTCAGGAATGGCATGAACATACAATTGATAAAAATAATTAGCTAATTGTGTGGATGCAAACGCTCCAATAAGTGGCATTATTATAAGCGGGCCAAAAGTCATGTAGACATTTACAAAAGCTACTATCTTAAACTCTGTATTTATTTGTTTTAGTTCAATGCTGTCTCTAGCACCATGTTTTTGAACAAGGTATCTGTTATAATCAATGATACTACTTTCCCAAAAAAGTTTGATTTTCGGGTAATTCCCTATTAAAAATGCAACATAGCATTGAAAAACAATATTCCTAAACATAATCATATAGACACCTTACATGCTGCTATTGGAAATCTGGTTTATCACAAAAAAGTCAGAAAACAGCTCTCTATTACCGTTGCGATGATGATGGCTCAACAGCTTCGGCTGGAATATTGGAATAATAATTTAATCTCGGTATGTATCTTGCTGGTATTCAACGGGATCTTGATTTGGATTGTTTTTACACATAATCCATCGTTCGCCCATTGAGCAAAAGCACAATTTGATTTTGGGGCATATCTTCTTTATTTACGAAATATCGACATTGCAGCCGCTATCTGCAATCGATAATTAGAGTCCATTTGTTAAGGCTGTTTTTACCCGAGCTAAGTAGTTCCTAATTACGAATTGTTTTATCATGATAATCTCGGATCATCTTTGAATCTGAATATTATAAACGAACATTCTTTCGTACAATGTCTGCATGTTCAAATTTTTCCTCTCGTCGAAATAGCATTCGCTGAGAAGAAACACTTGTTTACTAAATCGGCTATAAAAAGAGCCCTGAGAAATTGACCATTACTGACTGTCTCTGATCTTGCTTAATAATTTCCGATTAGCTGCTTCTACTGAATTAAAAGTATACTCTCCAGACTTTTTTGTCGGAGAGTACCATTCAAGTGATAAATAATGAGCCCTGAACCTATTGTCTCCAAACTCTCGTCCTTTGCGTGCCGATATTTCATTTATCATATATTGGACAACTTGTTTTTTGTCAAGCTTTTTATTGTCAAATGGATCCGTATATTTTAGACCAACGTCTATTTTTCTCAAAACCTCTTCTTTCGTTAGGTTGCGATTATCGCTATCCCCAAAAATAAAACCGTTTTCATTAAATAGAACTGAGGATGCCAGCTTAAAACCTTTTTCAGTAACAATTTTATTCACCTCTATTCCTTTGCTCGATCCTTTTTTTCGAGAGGCGTTGATAACTTCGTCACGAGTTATTTCTGCCACCCAGATAGATCCACGTCGCTGATTATTGTTCGAATTCTGATCTTTCGTTGTAAAGTCACAATAGAATGTCATCTTTGCAATATCAGATTCTTTTCGGAAGCTGCTCTCTGCCGGATCATAATAAATGTTTATTATGGCATAACCGATTCCTGGGTTATTGTCTAAACGCTCCTTTTGGATGTATTGACACACATTGATACTGCAGTACTTGAGAGAATCTATGCTTTTGTCATTCAAGCAATCCACATAACTGGAATAAAAATCATAGAATATTCCAGCCCTACTCTGAAGTATTTCTTCCTGATGACTCTGATCCGAGACTTTACTGTTTATATTGACATTTATGGCAGAAAAGACGATAAATACAACTACAATGACGACCGCAGAAATAGCCAATACAATGCTTGTTGGGAAGTACTTTCTTCTTACTTCAGTAGTAGTTGCATTTTGATCTGCTGAAGTCAAAGGTTGCGGTGGAGTCGGGTGAGTATTATGTAGTTTAGCAACAGTATGCTCACAAACTGTACACAACCAGTTATCGCCATCATCTACAAGACTATTGTCTGAGTAACAATTATTACATTTTCGCGGTCTTGACACACTGTATATAGATATTGATTCTATTGTTTACGCACCTCTCTTATTCCTCATTTATTAATTATCTATAAAACTTGACTTTATAGTTTCCTACCGCCTTTGGGAGCTTCGACATGAATTCTGATGAACTAAATTCAGCATCCATTGTGTGCTTTGTGAAATGTCTTTCCCCAATTTAAAATAGTCCAATAATGATTGCGTCTTTCATATTCCAATTGCTTTTTGGACCTTCTCGAGGGCTGTTATTTCGCTGTCCGCCCCATACATAGCTGGCTCGGCGGTAATGCGGTCCGCACTTCTCCAAGCATCTATACCGACTTTTCATCTATGCAAACGACTGGAGCGGCTTTGTCATACTTTTTCGCATATGCTTTAAGCACGGTTTCCATGCCGCAGATGTATCTTGGTCGCTGATCTTTAGTCTGCACCAGTATTTGTCTAAATGGGGCTTACTTCATCGCTGTTTAGCATTTCGCCAATGGCATTGTGTGAAATTGAAAAATGTAGCCTTTTTTTACACAGTGCGCTGCCAAAAGCCTAATCGTCCATCTAGCCCTGCACTAGGTACTGGGCTAAAGGCTGTTCCAATCTCTTTTGTCTCAAACTCGCAATCGATCTTTGAGAGGAAAGACTCAGAAAGCCTTGTTTTACGCTGCAGGGCGTTTTACGAGCCGCCTAGGGCATAGCTTTTCTCATGGCGTTCACTGTAGACTGCAAGACTCCCAGCTCCTCAGATATGCTCCTGACTGTTACTCCTGCATATAGCTGGAGAAGAATTCTTACTTAGCTCTTGTGCGAATGTCCAGTATTAGTTATTTGGTTTAGCTCGTGTATTTCTGAATTGTTTAGTTGAATATACTCGATGACGAAACATTTTCTTCACGACAATATGCGGATTTCGCAGGTTCTGGAACAATGTATGAGTTTTCATTTATCTGCTCGATACCATCATATCGCTGAATATTTTCTGTGACCAAGCTGTCCATTTTGCCTTTGAGGCTTGTAGACAAGCTGCCGAGAATTTGCATTCGTATCAGTTCTTTTTATAATGGTATACTTATCGTTCACAAAGAATTACTATCGCTGCAACAATAAGAGGAAGAGCTCTCATCCAAAGAAGAGGATACTATTTCATGGTTGCCTGCGGTTACGTCTTCAGTAGGATTCGAAAAGGAGATGGTAAATTCAACAACTGAATCAAACACACGATCTTTTTGATAACCGGTTAACATGTAGTTGTCGAGCACTTCCTGGATGTTCTCGTCATCATAGATTTCTTTAGCAGTTTCTAATGCGTTCTCATAACTGTTTATTTTGATTGAGGAGAGGTATTCTTGATAACCGGAATCCTCTCCATATTTCTCTTCAATTCCTTCGAATATCATTTTTGTTTGCGTTTCTGCTTGCTGATTTGCAGTTCTTTCAAGAGCTTGTACTCTATATAGAATCCCATTTTCTATAATCATATCTCCGTCATAGTTTGCCCTCCATAAAACCGTCTCGATTTGGTTTTCATGTTCAAGTCTTTCATTAATAACATCATCTTGGTATGCACGGTAATTCCCGTGTATGATGGTGTCCATCATTTGTGCGTTCACACCATCCAAAACAAACTCTCTGGTATGGCCTTCGACATCTTCGTAACGAAGAATTCCAGTATTAACAAGGTTCGCATTCACAGTAAGTTGTCCATTGCTGTAGTAGCCATACTGGGCACCATTTATATTCTCATGTCGAACCTCAAAAGGTTGGTTTCCGAGTTCTTTTGCTATACGATTCTCGAGTTCTTGTAACGCATCTAGCTTATCATCGAGAAATAAACCTGACCAAGTATCTGAACGATATAACTCATTGACTTCAGAGTTTGAAAGCTCACTATATTGCGTATGGTAAAAATCCATATGCTCCACCTCCTATTGCTTTGGACGCCAGATACGCTTCTCGCCTTTTTCCGGACTCAGTTTATATTCCGAAAGTAGCGTAAAAGCATCTAGATAATCGCAACTATTGCGAATATTGAGTATTGTTGTTATCGAGTACTTGCCAATAGTAATATCTGGTATGTCATGACCCGAAATCCATGCAATCACCGCTCGCTCTAGTGTTGGGTCTAGAGTCTGGATGAGTTTTGTAGCCATGTTTGCTGCGCTTGTGTCAGTCATCAACTTATATGACTGCTTTATTGCTGCAGCAAACAAGTTTAGGTCAATCGAGCTTAGCATTACTAATCCCTCCATTAATGTAATGGTAATTCTTAGGGGATGGTGAATTATTGAAATTTGCTCTGTTGGTTCCGAGACTAGTGTTGGATAAACGCGACAAGGATTGCCACTTGGTGTAGAGATGAGGCATTCACCATTTTGCAAAGCCTTGCTTATACTCATAAATTCCACTTTGTTGAGCATCTGAATAAGTAATCGCACTAATTTCCTATTTTGCCATGTCGTTCAGAAACAAATCTGCAATTTTCCTCATCAAACAAACGGAAGGTCATGTGTGCGAGGCTAGATAGTATGCCATCACCAAAACATTTTTTACCTAGTCGATGTTCTGGATACCATCAATAATAGCCTCCTCATAGACGTTTGCAGTACTAAGCATTACGACTTTGCCTTCAGTTGCTCCTGCTCCAAAAAATGCACGGTACTTGCTTGTGTGAGGATTCATAACCAAAGATGACTGCCAATCTAGAGAAAAGTTCAAGCGCTGGGTGCTCATATCTGTTCCAGACATAAACACAGACAACCTGTTTGGGTGTGTATGAAACCAACCCACTATCACAAGTTGTTTCCCATTGCTAAGATGAGAATTGATGTCAGCAAGTTCATTTTGCATGGAAGCCCACATACCAATTGTGAATTCAACAAACATGGGGTTCCCAGCAGTGTCAGCCAATAAGATGTCTTCAACAAAGCAATATATTTCATTACTGTAATAAGCTATGTTACCAAGAAGCACACCCCCCTGCTCAACAATGTTTCGTTTTGTTCTCATACCCCAATCAACGGAGTCTTTTATTTTCTTTTCAGTATACTCGCCAAGAATGAGGTAACGCCTTTCATCATTCTGCGGGTTTGGAGTTTTTCCAGGAAATTTATAAGGCTTTTTCAATTCTATAGGCTTATATTCTGATTTACTGTTTATTACAATCTTCGGTTCCTCGAGCAGAGAGTGTTCTTCTTGTTGATGATATCTATTTAGTTTTTGAAAGCCCTTTTGACTAGGTTCTATTACTTGAAAGTTGTCAACTGGACATGGTTGTTGCTTAGCTTGAGAAAACTCCACTTTGCGACAGCTCTTCTTTTTCCTCTTTTTAATTGCGATTTTTCTACCTTTTGCACTTTCGATAGCCCTTGTGAGAGTTTCTGCGATGAGTACAACAACTAAGAAGAGGTCAGCTAACAAGAGCATTCCGAGAACAATCTTCATTATGTCCAAGTCTCCATTTATAATAAATTACACCCCCTACGCTTTCCTTCTAATCGGGTAGATAGCTATTAATCCTCTTAATTGTAATGCGTGGCTTGGCATAATAATTGATACTTTCGGTTGGAAAAATCTCACAATTTCTATTTCGGTTGTACCATGCCATTGCATTTCTATCAGCTAACATTTCCACGTTTATTGTCTGTATAATGGGTCTAAAACCCTCGCCTTCCAGGCGAAACCTTTAGGTCAACTTGCAAGATGAATTGTTTTCAGCCGATTTAGTAATACTAAATCGAAGAGGTGAAAACAATTGGAGAACTACAGAAAGTCGGCGCATTGCACATACGATATAAAATACCACTTGGTATGGAT
>Ga0082212_10001525_pt1 | contig 34191 bp, 46 predicted proteins | sample TergutNt197P3_FD_71548 | JGI IMG/M metagenome (GOLD analysis project Ga0082212, IMG submission 71548) | Neocapritermes taracua P3 segment gut microbial communities from Petit-Saut dam, French Guiana - Nt197 P3 | ecosystem: Host-associated > Arthropoda: Insects > Digestive system > Gut ... | reverse complement strand
GACGGCGACCCTATCTGTTGCTGGCCTTACCTTCCGGGATACCACGAGACGGAGGCCACGTTCGGCCTGATATCGGAGAAAGACCTTATCGACTGTCCGATGACGCAGGGGCTGCCCAACGGGTTGCTGGAGGTCATGGAGAAGTGGCTGGACGCGAACACCGCCGAGCATGACCGCATCTTCAGGATCGCGCATCCCGAATACTTCCCCGACGCGCCTCCGTAAAATCCCTACTTCTACAAACCTTTTCATTTTATAATCCGTGACCTATATAGTGGCCGTGTGTCCGAGGATACGGTGTCCCGTATGTAAGCAGAGCTATGACGCTGGAGATGAATGTTCGATCTGTCAGTATAATTTTCACGGCAAGACGGACGAGGAGATACAGGCGCACATATACGGCCACTCTATGAAAAAACCAACCTACCTTTATAAGAAAAGAAAACGAGGCAGGCCGAAGGTCAGGCGCGACGACTGACAGGAAATATATAATATTATTGTTCAATTTTCTATATAGTTTTTCGAGCCGTTTGTTTAAGCGGTGGTAAAATGGCTGATGGTACACCGATGTACTCCGGCGAGCATGACCACGATCACGACCACGAGCATGAACACGAACACGAACATGACCACGTTCATAAGCACATTTACGAGCATGGTCCTGGGTGTATGTGTCCGGCATGTGGCGGAGGTGTTAACATGTATGGAGGCGGAAATCCACTTGAGGGAATGATAGCAGGGATGCTGTCTAAACAGGGTTGCGACCCTGCGATGATGGCGGCACTTATGAAAGACAAGGACGGGTTCGGGCAGGGCGGCATTTGGATAATCCTCGTGTTGCTCCTGGTCCTCGGAAGGGGACGTGGCGGACTGTTCGGAGGCGATGACTGCGGCGACGGAGGCAGACACGGCGATCACTGGGGACAGCACGCCGAGTTCAGGCATACCGACGACCTGATTGTCAACGAGACCAACTACAAGAGCCTTCTGGAGGCCATCGCCGGGAACCGCGAAGGTCTGGAGGCACTGGCCAGGGAGCTGGGCGTTGAGTCCAGGGTGCTGGACAACCATATCTGCGAGGTCAAAGGTCTTATAAGGGAGACCAACGGCGACGTTGAGGCGGCAATCGCAAGGTGTTGCTGTGAGACCCAGAAAATGATCGAGAGGTGTTGCTGTGACACGAACAGACACCTCGATAAGGTCGATTGTGACATCAAGACCAGCAAACTGGAGACAGACTTCCTGATTGAGAAGAAGTTCTGCGAGGTCAACGCGCATATCGCTAAATGTTGCTGTGACCAGGCCGCGCTCGTGGATAAAAAGTTCTGTGAACAGAACATGTATCTGGAGCGTCAGTTCTGCGACATCAAGACCAGAGAGGACGGCAGGGAGATCGACAGACTGAGGGCGGAGCTGGCAAGACGCGACGCAAGGGAACACGACGACTTCATTGTCCGCGCGATCCGTGAGGATGCACGCGAGGCCAGGAAGAGGGCGGCGTGGGAGAGGTGTCACTGCCAGTGTGCGCCGATAACGGCGACGACCCCGGCAGTGTCGGACGAGTGAGCTTAAGAGGTGTGAACAACCGCGCCGGGCGGTATATCCCGGCACAATAACATTATGGGAAGTGAGTAAACATGGACACAGACACGATAGACACGGAGACCCTGCGTAAGAATTACGACGTATGGTCAGAGGTAAAGGATAAAGTCGATCTGCGTAAGGCGGTGGACGCATACCGGAACGGCCAGCAGGCCGTCGGCGAGGAGATCGAAAAGCTCCGCAAGGAGAACACCGACCTCAAGGACCAGCTCAAGCGTAAGGATGCTGACAGCATGGCGACATTCGAGATTATGGAAAGAGCCGTTAAGGGCGATCCCGATGTACAGGCGATGCGCGACGCGCTGGCCAAGACCAAGAGCCGGGTACTGCATACGCTCTGCCTGGAGAACACCGAGTACCTGATGGGATGGACGGCTTACTGTACATCCGTCAAGCGCGCGTACGATAAGGACGTTCGCACGGACGCGAGGAAGGACGACCAGCCGACAGGCGGAGGCAAGCCCAGGCACGCGCCCGGAAAGGGTCCCTGCGGCGATGCGTGCGCCTGCGACAAGGAGGGTAAGGATGGCTGACTGTTGCATGGTAAGATACCGATACGAACATGCCGCGGAATGTTGCGCGCTGGAGCATAAGTACAGAGCCGAGCGCGCCAGGATCGAGGCCGAGTTCGCTCCGCGCGACTGTTGCCGGACACGGGCGGAAAGCGTCGAGTGTTGCATGGTGCGTAAGGGGTTCGTCAATGGCCGCAGGGTCGGAAGGCGTTACTGAACGTAAGTCCAAGCCGCGCGATCCGCTGATGGCGTACGCACGCAACGGCCGGGGACGGCGTACCGTCAGGGCGATACGCAAGGCAGAGCGCATCATGGCGAAGGATCGGCCTCCGATGTGATATATAAACCTTTCCTGATGTATAGGATGTATAGGATGATTTTTTTTATCCTATACATATCCTATATATCCTATACATCCTATACATGGATATATCATACATCCACGAATTTTTAACAAAAACGATCGTTTTCACATCGAAAACTGAGGCATGATGGATATAACTATCATCCAACGATGGACATAACAGTACATCAATGTGAGGCCATGTATAGGATAAAAAATCATCCTATACATCATCCTATACATGATTGACGATTGAGAGTATATAAGTATTTTCGGTAAAAGTAATATGAAAATACTAATGAATTGATATATGATGTATATGATGTATAGGATGTATAGGGTAAAATAGGATTAGTAAGCCCGGCGTTAAAAGGTCTGTTGCGCCTGCGCCCGGACGCGCGCGCGAATATAATATAGGATGGTCTGCGCCGATCAGTGAAAAACAGGATTATTACGTTTTCAATCAACAGTAACAACAACGGATATGAACATCTTTTTAATACTGCGTCGGCTATATGAAATAGTATATAAAACGGATGGTGCGAGGCGTTGGCGATCAATAAAGACAACCTTAAGGACTTCCGGGACATGACGGCGGAGGAACAGCGAGCTGTCGCGCGCGCAGGAGGAAAGGCATCAGTAGCCAAGCGTCGCGAGGCCAAGTCATGGAAGGAAGGACTGGAAAGATTACTCGCCCAGCCGACAGATACGACAGCCGATATTTTTACGCAGGCGTGCGAGGAGGCAGGCATCAAGGCTCCCAAGTCCGCGAAGGTCGGCGATCTGTTGCTTATCACGCTCGTTAAGAATGCCATGACATCCCCTAACGCCAAGTTCGCCGAGCTGTTGCGCGATCAGATAGGACAAAAGCCTGCCGATCCTGAACCAGCCGAAAACAACGCCGTGGCGGAGCTGGCTGTCGCCATCAGCGGCATGGTCAAGGCTCCCGACATAAAAGAGGAGATAGAGGCGGACGAGGAGGCCGGAGGCCATGCCGACGAAATACCAACATAAGCGCGACGCGCCGAAGATAATACCGCCGTCGCCTCGAATGCTGGCCAGCATCGTCAACTCCAAGAACATCAATATCTGGGAAGGCTCCGTTAGATCGGGGAAGACCCTCGTGTCTATATTGGCCTGGCTGGTGTTCATCGAACAGTCCCCGGACACTTACTTCTTTATGTCTGGTAATACGGTCAAAAGTCTCCATGACAACGTGATCGACGGAAAGTATGGCATACTGTCTATACATCCAGGCTCCAAGTGGCAGAAGGACCAATCTACCCTCTTAATCCCGACCAGCCAGGGCGTTAAGGTATGCCGCTGTTTCGGTGCGTCGGATTACAATAGCCACGATAAGCTTACCGGACTGACCGCCGGAGGCTGGTATGCCGACGAGCTTAACAAACATCATAAGAATTTTATCGAGGAGGCTACCAAGAGGACGGTGGCCTCGACGTTCCGTAAACACTTCGCGACCATGAATCCAGACAATCCGATGAAGGACGTGTACAAGGACTTCGTGGACTATTACCGCCTGATGGAGCCGGAGAAGAAGAAAGCCATCGGCGGCGTTAACTATTATCACTGTACACTCGATGATAACCCTGCATTGACCGACAGCATGAAAGAGGCCATCATGGAAGAGTTCAGACATAAAGGGTTTGAATTTGACCGCTTTATCCTGGGTAAAAGGGTCGTGGCTGAAGGTCTTGTGTATCCCGGCGTGGCGGATCGCGAGGTATTCGTGGACTTCGATATCCGCAGGGTTAAGGTGCGCTGGTGCGCCATTGACTGGGGTGTCGATCATCCCACGGTGCTGTACTTCGGCGGACACTGGATGTCTGACCGTATCGACGTTCCAGGCGCGTACCAGGTCAAGGGCGACTATCGCATCGTGTCCGAGGTCTATATGACTGATAAGGGTAAGGTGGAGGATAACGTCGTGGACAGGTTCGAGGCGGAATGCAAGCGGCTGGGCGTTGACCCTCGTAAGCTGGACATCGCCATCGACCCAAGCGCGGCCGCGCTTAAAAATGCCTTCCGCAACAGGGGATACACAGGGCGCAAGGCGCAGGACGGGGACAAGGGACTCCAGGACGCGAACAACCGCGTCAGCGACGGCATATCATACATGCGGTCATTCCTTTATTCCGGGGTCGTCAAGTTCCATATATCCTGCGTCAACGCCAGGCGCGAGATAGGGTCGTACAGTTGGGACCCGCGCGCCAGCGAGCGCGGAGAGGAGATACCGATCAAGGTTAACGACGACTGCATGGACGCGGCGCGTTATCTCATATATACATTCATAAGGCCGATAGTCCGTATCGGGACAATAGAGAAGATAATAAGACAACAGGGAGCGACAGCATGACAGCCAACCAACTAAAGGATGACAGCAGTAGCACGGCGGACACCGTGGACATCAACAGCAAGATAAGAGTATCAGCCAACGCCGGGGACGAGGTAACGTCGCCGATCCTCTTCCAGGGGTTCGACGAGTTCATGCGCCGCCGTCCGGTGTTCCAACGCCTCTATGACTATTACATCGGACGGCATCCGATCCTCCGCAAGCCGAGGGGAGCCACTATCGTGGACAATATGTGTCGTTACGGCGTGGACAACATAGTCGCGTACATAGCTGGCAACGAGCCATCTTACGTCAGCGAGGACGGCGACGTTATGGCCAAGAAGATAATCGACATGTACGAGGACCAGGTAATGGCAGACCAGGAGTCCGCCCTCAATCTGGATGTCCAGCGTTACGGGCGCGCCATCCAGCTGGTCTATCACAGCGAGAAGGCGGACGCGGAGTGTGTCGTGATCGATCCGCGTAACGGGTTCGTGGCATTCGACGAATCAACAGACCCGGACTCGGTGTATGGCGCGGTGGTGCGCTCGAAGAGGGAGATCGGTCCGGACGGAAAGACCGAGAAGACCATCCATTACATGGACGTGTACAGTCCCGGACGATACAGCCTCTGGAGGTCAAGCGATCCGCCCAGCGCGACCAGCTGGGAGCGCATCCCGGCCGAGGATCGCGTTACCAGATTTACGAGGGTTAACCTCATCGAGTACCAGGCCAACGCCGATTATATCGGCGCGATCCAGGGCGTAACATCCATCCAGGACGCACTCAACAGCGTGCTGTCCGATGTCCAGAATGATAAGGACGCATTCGCGGATACTATGCTGTTCGTGGCCGGGTCGGCATTCGGACAGACGCGCACGGAGGCGGAACAGTCCGAGCAGGTCGTCAAGGGTACGCATCTCATCCAGGGCGAATCCGGAGATACCGCCGAATGGCTTATCAAGCAGATGGATGAGACACCGCAGATATACTCCGACAGGCTGACCGCGAAGATGCACAAGAACATGAGGGTCCCCGACTTCAGCGACGTGGCCTTCGCCGGGAATGCGTCCGGCGTGGCGTTGCAGTACAAGCTGTTCGGTACGGAGATGTTCGCCAACAACGCGGCGCGGTGGTTCAACAAGGGATTTAAGCGCAGGTGCAAGCTGTACGACGACGCGCTCAATAACAAGGAAGGCAACATGGATTACGAAGTACAGGCGAAGGTTGGTAAGATGGCGGTGGACTTCAATTATTCCACGGTCGTCGATCCGCTGACGGAGGCTCTGGCCATGCAGGGATACCTTAACACTGGGGTGGTGTCGAAGGAGACGGTCATGGGTATCTGTACGATCATAAGCGACATCGAGGTTGAACAGGAAAGGCTCGACGAGGAGCAGGCCGTCGCCGACGCGCGCGAGAAGGCCAGATACCAGGACGAGTTTAACCTGGTCGTTGAACAGAATAAGGCCGCCAGTCAATCACAGCCTGCCCAGTCGGACGCGAACACGCCGCCGTCCACTGAATCAACGCAGGCGCGCGCCAGCCAGGGGACAGGCCAGTGAGCTGGGATGAGGCATCGTAATGGCTAATACCAGGTTCGACAGGCTCCAGCAGGCTGAGGGGATGGACCGGTCCGAGATATTCGGCAAGCGCATTAATCCGACCATTCAGGAGGTCATGCGCACGTTCCGCGCCGGGGAGAAGGTCATCATGGACGATCTGTCGCGCCTGCTGTTCGACAGGCACGGCTCCTTCGCCACGGCAGAAGAGGCGGAGAAGTGGCTGGCCAGCAAGTCCACGGCGGCGGAGCGCAACATGCTGTTACGACGCGCCGGGAACATGCCGGAGCCGTACCGGACGGCATGGCTCAAGCGCATACAGGACCCTGCCTTCCAGACCAGGTTAACCAACCGCATGGCCGTTAACACGGTGGTGGACATCAACGGCGAGCAGATACGGTTCGGGGTCGATAAGACCATGACGAGGGTACTGTCCGGCGTTGTCGTGGAGGGTATGAACCGCCAAATGTTCGCGCTCCAGAAGGGTCTGCGGTTCGGGTGGGATGTCTCGCAACCGAGCCAGCAGATGATCGACGCGGTGCTGAGGAGGTCGTACTCGGAGACATCCCTGGTCCCGATGTTCAGGCGGTGGGGTCAGCCGATCAAGGAGTCGCTGGTGCAGGGGATCGTCAGCGGTCAGGGTCAGCGTGACATCGTTAAGGGTATCCAGGCCGTGACCGGGGACTCGCTTTATGATGTCAAGCGGATGGTGCGCACGGAGCTGACGTGGGCAAGTTCGGAAGGGGAGCTGGAGGCTCTAAAACAGGCCGACATCGAGCAGTACCAATTCATTGCGACGCTGGACGAGAAGACCTGCCCGATCTGCGGCGGACTGGACGGCGACACGTTCCCCGTCGATAAGGCCGTGGTGGGCGACAACAGACCTCCGGCACATCCTAACTGCCGTTGCGTGCTGGGCGCGGCACTGACGGACGAGAAGTTACAGAAACTCAAGCGTCGTTACCGCGATCCCGACACAGGCAAGAACAAGCTCATCCCGGCTAACATCACATGGAAGGACTGGTCCGCCGAGTTCTTACACTGATGTCTGATATCGGGCGTTTTAGTCCTACTATTTATATATTCACTCGCACATTGCGTAAATACCAACACTTGGGGGTAAACAAGGTATGACCGACGCAAACAACGGTAACGGTGGCGCAGGCTCGGACGCGGCGAAAGACGCAGGAGCTGGCGCATCAGACAACAACGATAAGAAAACGACAACCACTCCTCCGACCGACGAAAAGAAGTTTTCGCAGGCCGATATGGACGCGGCGATCAAGAAGAGACTCGAACAGACCGTACCTGCCAGCGAACACAACAAGCTGAAGGGGGAATACGAGAGGTCAAAACTGACCGAGGCCGAAAGGCGCGAGGCTGAGGTTGCGGCGAAAATCAAGGAGGCGGACGAACGGGCGCAGAAGGCGGAGGGCGCGCTGAGGCTGGCGTACGCAGAGAAGTTACTTATCAAGGAGGGCATCGATCCCTCCAGAGCTGGCCGTGTCATCGGTCAGACCGACGAGGAGACCGCGGCGAATGTGAAAGCATACGCGGACGACATCAAGAAGGATGTTGCGGCGAAGATGGAGGCCAACATGAAGAAGGGCGCGCCGCCAGCAGGACAACCTGGAGCTGGCGCGGCTGACGGAAAGACACCGGACTACAACTCGCTGAGGCGCATGGGATACACTGACGAGCAGTCGAAAGCTTACCTCGAAAAGACAAAAAAATAATCAAGAGATGATTAAACATGGCAGGATTTACATTCCCGACAGGAAAGGCGAACACGATCGAGGCGGTTAAGGAATACATCAAAAGCCGTATTGATGCAGGGTTCGCCATAGGTGGCGCAACGCAGATATGGAGGCCGTGGGAGGAGTTCACGCAGGGACTCAGCGGAGCAGGCTCCGTCATGCTGTCCAACATCGTGGTGGACGGCCTCGGCAACTATAACAAGACAACGGGTTTCCCGACCAGGGGAGGATCGATCAGCTGGGAAGAGTATAAGCTGAGGTTCGACCGCGGCGGATCGTACAACCTCGACAGGGTGGATATTTTCCAAGTGGCTCTTGAGTCCGTCGTGGACAAGTGGGCAGGCCAGCTGTCCAGGAAGGAGCTTATCCCTGAGAGGGACAAGATAAACATCATGGCGGCATTCCAGCGCGTCAGCGCGACGGCAACCGCAACGGCGACGATAACAGGATACAACAACCTGGAGACGTTCACGCCTGCGGCCAACAACGTCATCGGCAAGACCGCCGAGGTGCTGGACAAGCTCTTCGACTTCACAGGCATAGACAGCGGATATAACATCCTGGTCAACGGCAAGTACAAGAACATGTTCACAGCCTCGACCGAGGTACAGAAGACCAGGGACGTGACCGGACCGGTGGCCGCCATCGAGACGAGGGTGGGTTCCGTGTCAGGCTCTAACCTTATCTGGGTTCCCAGCGCAAGGATGAAGACGGCGTTCACGATCAGGGACGGAGTGACCAGCGGACAGGAGGCCGGAGGTGTCGTCGCCGCATCAGGCGCGCAGGACATCGTGGCCATCATATCCGCGCCCGACACAATCCAGTCCGTTGACGCGGTGGATGTTACCAACGTGTTCGGACCCAACGAGAACCAGACAGCCGACGCAACGAGGATAAACATGAGGTTCTTCTACGACACGCTTATCACAACCGAGAGCCTGCCGGGGACTTACATACTCGTCGCGCCTGCCGCTGGCGGACCCTGAGATTGACGGTATTACGCGACCGATCCTAAACTTTTTACCTTTTCATTTATATATTCATATTACTATTCTGATAATGGAGTCATCCTTTCCGGGATGGGACGTGTTTACACCTCGCGTCCGGGTCGCGGAGGTTTCGTTCATTTACTCCGCGACCTAATCTTTCTGATGTACTTTATATACGTCCGAGTCCATTATCAGACATGGCCATCGCAGTAAACAACGAGACGGACTTCAACCGTATAGGGTCGTGGCAGGAGTATCCGGCAGGGTCTGGCCAGATGTGGACGCAGGACGCGGACTATGAGCTGACGGCTGACATTGACCTATCCATCATATCGAATTATTCTCCCAAATATATATACGGCGGATCGGTGGACGGCAAGGGACACAAAGTAAAGAACCTGACGAAAGCACTATCAGGTACGTGGGTCGGAGCCGTGTTCGGACAGATTAACGGAGTAATCCGTAACATAATATTCGACAACATTACGACAACATCGACAGGATCGTATCCGACAGGCCACGGAGCGATATGCGGACAGCTGGGCGGTTCTATCGTCAACTGCTCAATCATCAACTCCAGCCTCGGCAACACGGGGACTTACGCCGGAGGGTTTGTGTCGCAGATGCAAAATGGGAGCCTCATATACGGATGCACGATCAAGGACTGCGTTATTGCTATGGGCGGCACGGCACAGACGGGAGCCTTCACAGGATTAGGCTCCGGCGCAATGGTGGTTAACTGTATCGTCGCCAACTGTACCTTCGACGGCAGTACTGTATTCGGTCAGGGTACGCAATATTACAACAGTTACGTGCAGGAAGGTATGGGTGCGGTCCTCGGCGGTCAGCTCGGCCAGTACAACGACGGGACAGTCTTACCTCCCGATAAGGTGTCCGGCTTTAAGTCGTCCGCGGCAATGCGCCCGACGCTGGCCGATGCGAAGGCTGGGAACAGCATATACAATCTTGAGGGTGGGTTCGCGGACCTCGGATATATCAATGGATGGGACTTCGAGACAGACTGGACGATCACTCCTGGACAGAATGACGGCTTACCGATTAATCTGTTCGCGCCTTACGTTAACAGGTTCGTCAGTCTGACGCTGTACGTCCAGCTCCCAGGCTACTACTCGACCGAGATAATATGGGTCGAGACTGGTACGGTCATACCCATGCCGATACCGTCGATCCCCGAAGAGCTGGAGCTGGATGTCGTCGGCTGGCACGATAACAACGTGCTGGTGGACTTCAATCAGCCGATAACGCACGCCATGATATTACAACTCATAACCAAACCGACACCTCCGCCGTCCCCAGAACCGCCGCCGATCCCGTCAGACTTCGATCGTCGTATGGAATTGCTCAAGCTCCGGCCGATAACCAGCGGACTGGACCAGGACTATCTCGACAGCAAGCTGTCCGAGGCGACGGAAAGATGGCACGCCGAGACCAAGAGGCGCGTCGATCTGGGCGCGGAGGTCGATAGCGTTATCGTCCGGTGCGCCGTGGCGTATATCAATCAGGAAGGCGGAGAAGGCATGGCCAGCGTGTCCGAGGGCGGCATGTCCAGGACGTTATCAATGGACGATATAGTGGGCGAGATGCGCAAGCGTCGCGTGTTCGCTGGGATGGACCTATGAATCCCATGCTGACGGGCGCGGTGCGCCTATACGTCCATCATATAACCATGCACGACGAGCCGGACGAGTTCGGGGTCGTGGAGCCGACATTCACGACGGATAACGTCCCGACGCTGTTCAAGGTCTATAAGACATCCAGTCGTAACAGCCAGCAGGACTTCGGCGTTACCAACGAGGACAGATATACGATCCACTCGGTCAACCGAAAGGACATCAAGAAGGGCGACTGGTTGGGCGAGACATACGAGGCGCGGACGTACCGCGTGGAGTCCGTGCGGACGTTCCTTAAGCATCAGACAATCGAGGTTATAAAAGATGGTCAATGAGATAGACATCGACGGCCTGGAGGAGACGATCAACAACCTGGACGAGCTACCGTCCATTATGCGGAACAACCTCGTAGGTATCGCGGACAAGCTGGGGGAGCTGATGGTCACGACCGCCCAGAGGCGCGCGCCCGTGGCCTTCATAGACGGCGGCACGCTGAGGGACAGCATCAACGCCAGGAAGATATCCGACGACAGCGGTATCGAGGTCAGCGTCGGCACGGCGGTACATTACGCGCCGCACGTCGAGTTTGGTACGGGGGAGAGGGGTCAGATGACGGGCGCGGAGGAATATCCGACAGGCAACGAGGGCGGATATACCGCTGGATGGCCTGGCATGGAGGCTCAGCCTTTCCTGCGTCCGGCATTCTATGACAACCTGGATGATATGAAAAAAGCCATCGAATCGGGGATACTGGAGAATGTGTTCAAATGAAAGAGATAATCGACAATTTCACGCAGATGGTCGCTCAGGCCAAGAAGGTCAAACAGGTTAACAACCGCGTGTACTCACGCAATCCTGAACGTGACGGAAAGTCCGACACGTTGCCTTATATCGTCATCGCCCAGGTCGGCGGATCGGCCGGGACGACTGACGACACGGGGGAGATCGACAAGGTACTCGCGTACTCCGTTGACATTTACGCGGATAATGAGCGAATAGCACGCAATATAGCATCATCGTTAGCATCTTTATATATGGAGGTCGGCATATCCTTATCAAGTCAACTATCCGGCGGAGCTGTCCCGTCAGCCTTCGGCCATCGCGTCGCCCAGACGTACGCCTTCAGGCTCGACCGTAACGGCCTCGCCTCCAGGACTTGAGGTCTTAATATGACAGATGCAGTAGATTATCAGGAGACGACCTTCTGGATGAGGGAGAAGGCCGCGCCGCCCGGCGGTGCGTGGGAACAGGTCAGACAGCTTATATCCATGCCTCAGCTCGGTGTCGGTACGCCGGACACGATAGACATAACGACGCTGGAGTCCATAATGATGGAATCGATCCCGGCGTTGCCGTCGCCCGACGAGATGACGTTCGAGTTCCGCGCCATGCCTTACGACATGACCAACAGCAACACGAAGTACATCATCGATCTGGACAGGGCGAAAACGTACGAGTACCAGGTCCGCAATCCCAAGCTGGGCGTGCAGATTACCTGGGAGGGTATGTGCGTCCATAACTTCGCTGACGGCGGTGTCAACACCGCCCAGAATATCACGCTTACGACCATGATATCGGGCGCGTTCGTCGAGGAACCGCTTACACCGTGAGGGATACCATGCAGACAAGAAAATTCATAAAAGGGGATGACGAGTACGAGTTCTACTTCGACATCAAGGCCGCGCTGGACATCGAAAAAAAGGAGAATAAGAACGTCCTGAAGGACATCGAAAAACTATCCGAGGAGCCGTCGCTGACGCTGATCGACGAGGCGGCAAGGGTCTGGATGGGTTGCTCGCTGGAGGAGGCGTACGACGCTGGCCTGAACATGCAGGACGTTATAGCCATCGTGGGCGCGATGATAACAGGGGACAAGCTCGACATGCCCGGCCTTAAGTCGGTCGGTGGAAAGGGACAGGGGTTTACAACGCCTTCGGCCACTACACCGCAGACTGGCTTACAGGATGGGACATCTTCGGACGAGGACAACTATACTCCGGTGTTCCCGGACGAGTAAGGCTGGAGGATCGCATCCGTCAGCTCGGCCATGCGGTTGGTATCCACGTCCACGGGACGCTTACCGGACAGCAGGCCGAGGACATCCTGGAGTCTGTCATCATCAGGCGACAGCTGGACGTTGAAAGGGAACAGACTCGCCTTATGACCGACCTCGGCATCCACGGAGAGGGTCCATTCCTTAAACGGTTCGGACACCTATACAGTCCAATCGAGCAGGCTCTGATACGCGGAGACAATCCCTATAAGGACGACAAGACGGCGGATCGCGACAATGCGGACATGCTTAACTTCCTGGCCTTCAGCAGACAGATGGCGAAGGCCACGGGCGTGGCGTACATAGACAAGACCAAGAAGGCGGAACAATGACAGAAGTGGGCGATCTTAACATCAAGGTGCGCATCGACACGTCAGGCGTGCAGGCCGGAATCAATCAGACGAAGGCCGGACTTAAGACCCTGGGGATGTCGGCCAAGCCAGCCGCCAACGGCCTGGCAGGTGTCGGAGCTGCGGCGCAAGGGACAACGGCTCCGCTGGTCAACGCAAGGGTCAACACCGACGCGCTGGGCAGGTCATTTATAACTATGGGTGCTAAGGCCGCAGGAATGGGTAACATAGCTCGCGGACTGGGCGGAGCCTTCTCGTCCATCGGTCCTGCGTTGACGCAGATTAAAGCAGGGTTCGCCACGATGTCGGCCAGCATGACAGGCGCACGCGCCGGGATGGTTGCGACCGCGGCAACGGCTCCGACGCTGACGGCTGGCCTGGCAATGGTCGGGATGGGGTTCAAGGCGTTGGGTGTCGCCATCGCGACCGCAATGTTACCGCTGATCGCCATAATGCTCATCATCCAGGCCGCGCTCTGGATTTGGAATAAATTTAAGGAAAGACAGGAGAAGGCTCGTAAACAGATGGAGGCGACCAAGAAGGCCGCCGCCGTGCTGGGTACGACCATGAAAAACACCTCCGAGGATGTCAAGAAATACGGCAACGCCTGGGCGGATACCGTCCAGCAGATGGTCGCCTTCGGACAGAAGGCTCCGGTCGCGGCGGACATGGCGCGCAAGATACACGAACAGGTTAACAGACTGAGGGAGGTCTGGACGGGTCTGTCCGAAGAGGACGCGATAGGAATGTTCACGTCCAGCCTCGGCGAGGGTCTGGACGGCCTCCGCAAGTGGGGTATCTATATGACCGAGGCCGAGGTCAAGGCTTACGCGCTGGAGAAGGGTATCATCGCCCAGGGGGAGGCATTCAACTGGACCGCTCAGCAGGCGGCTATGTTACAGCTTATCATCGAGGGAATCAACAGCGGACCGATCCCCGGCATCAACATAACCGACGGTATGCTGGCGGCGGCGGAGGCCGCGGACAAGGCCAAGAAGTCCCTCGGCCTGATGGCATTCGACGCGCTTAACAGCGTCAAGAAGGCGGACGACGCGGCGACTAAAAACCCATTCGCCGATCTGTTCGGTCAGATAGCATATTCCGATACATGGGGTCCCATGAATGACGGAGCCGAGGAACAGCTCGGATGGTGGGGGAAGATTAAGAAGTTCGGCGAGAATGCGTGGAACACGATCAAGGGCGCAGGCGAGGCGGCCTGGGGTGCTATTCACGGGTTTGGGGAGTGGGCGTGGGGAGGAATAAAAGGAGCTGGGGAGACCGCGTGGAATTTCCTTAAGGGTGCTGGCGAGAAGATTTGGCCAGCCATCAAGGGAGCCGGGGAATGGGCGTGGAATGGCATCAAGGGCGTGGGAGAGACTGTCTGGAATGGTCTCAAGGGCGCAGGAGAGGGAATCTGGAACGGCATCACGACCGTGGCAGGCGGTGCATGGGACACTATCAAGGGAGCAGGGGAGAAGATATGGGACTCACTGTCCACGACCGCAGGCAGTCTGTGGGATGGGTTCAAGTCGAAGGCCGAGGATATCTGGAATGGTATAAAGTCATTCGGCGAGGGAATCCTCAGCGGTCTGTCGTCCTTCTTCGGAGGCATCCTGGACGGCATCAAGTCCGGCCTTAAGGGTGTCGTTGACGGTGCGAAGGACGCGCTCGGAGGCGTGGCCGATAAGGTCGGCGGTCTCTGGTCAGGGTTCAAGCAGACAATCGGCCTCGAAAAGAGACCGGAACAACAGAAGGCCGCGGAGATCGACAGCACGGGCGGAACGGGCGGAGGTCTCATCGGATCGGCGGTCAAGAACATAACGTTACAGCTGGACGGCAAGACGCTGGCGCAGGTGCTGGCCGATGATATTGTCGCCGAGGCGCAGAGAAGGGGTGCAACATGACGGCATTAATAAGCGTTGAGAGTAGCGGTACATACATCCCGTTGCCGCCTCCGTCGGTGTACGAGGCGACACCTAACGAGGTTGTGGAGGCCGAGCGTACGGTCGAGGGCGATATGGTCAAGGAGCGCATCACGATAAAGCGATCCATCGTATTGGAGTGGCCTAATCTGTTATCCGCGCAGTCCACGCAGGTGGCGGCACTGACAAGCCCTAACACATTCCGCGTCCGGTACTTCGATCCGGAGACTAAGACCTTCCAGTACGGGATGTTCTATCGGGGTAACGATTACGAGCATAAACCTCTCCAGTCGGCTGACAGTCGCTGGGACGGATCGGGGTTCAAGCGTTGGGTCATGAGCATGTCGCTGGTAGAGGTGTGAATGTACGCCGTACCGCTGGCCTATGAGGAGGCGATAACCGCTGGGACACGCGACATAGAGCTGTTCATATCAATAGGCCACGGCATCGACACGACCGCCAGGGATGACCTATCTGTCGAGGGGACGTTCCTCCCGATGTCCAATCCCGACCAGCTTACCAACGCCGTGTATTCGATGACTCCAGGCCTCGCGACGTTCGAGTATCGCGGTATCCCGACAGCCAACAGCGCAGGCATGATCGCGCCTCCGATACAGCCGACGGCATACCCTCCGGAGGTCGGAGTATGGTCGGATGTCATCAGTGACGGCCAGGGTAACATTGTGTACAGCATGGCGTTGGCATTCGCCGCCGAGCATACATCCGCGCTGTCCTTTTACTTCGACGAGGTGTATCCGGTGGACTTCAATGTCAAGTACAAGCTGGGAGGTCTCCAGGTCGCTGTCGTCAACGTATCCAGCAATAAGAAGAAGGTCTGGATGACGGAGCAGATAGTGACGTACGACCGCATCGAGCTGGACATTATGAAGATGTCGCGCGGATTTAGTCATTTTCGTATGCCAGAGGTCGAGTTCGGCGCGTCCGTATCCTTCAGCCGCGACAAGCTGTCCGGCACGATAAGATACATAGAGGAGTACGATCCGCTGGGGATGTCGTCGCCGATATCACAGCTGACCTTCAGTCTTATAAACGTCGGCGGTCGGTTCGATGATGACAATCCCGATCTGGCCGTCGAGCTGTCCAGGTCGATACCGATAACGGCATCCGTGACGGTGTACTATGACGACGGCGAACAGCTGACCGTCCCCGTCGGACTGTTCTATATCCGTGAACAGCTCGGTCCGGGGACCAAGATAAATATCACGGCGCAGGACACGCGCGCACTACTCCAGGACAAAAGGCCGAATCTAACGATACTTACCAACAAGAGTCTGGGCGCGTACATCGACGACATGCTCAACGCTTACGCCATCCGTCATATCGTCGATCCGATGATGTTCACGGTGTACGCTGACCAGGCCGTCACGCTCGACCCTGACATGGACGCGCTGTCCATGTTGATACATATGAAACAGTACGCCGATGTAAAGATGTGGGTTGACCGTGAGGGAACGTTGCGTATCGGTCCCAAGCCGACGGACGATTATGGGGTCATCCCTGCAAACATGGAGCTGTCATGGCCTGCGCCGGACACGCGCGCGACCGTGTACAACATGATCGAGGTACTGTACGCCGCCAACAGCGTTTACACGCTGGACTTAAGGGAATCTGACAGCGAGGTCAGGCTGGTGCTGAACGTGGACAATCCCATGATAATAACCTCCGCGAAAGCCCAGCTCGTCGCCGCACGCATCGCCCAGAACATCCTCAAGACCAACCGCAAGCGCACGGAGTGGCGCGGCGATCCCGTGGTCAATGCCGGGGATACCTTCCAGGCCGTAACGCGGTTCAACGACAGCGACGAGGTACTTCCGCAGATGATATGCACTCGCATAGAGAATGAATACACGAAAGGATTAAGATCGATCATCCAAGGGGTGCATCAGTGAGCCTCCAGGATATGGTAATAAAGCAATGGTTCGGGCGCGGATATGAAAGGTTCACGCATCACGACATGAACCGCGTCAACAGCAACGCGAAGGAGCTGTTCGCCTTCTTCGCGCCGTCCGGCGTACCCAACCTGCGGACGAATTACACGCGCGCCGATCAGTTCGATTATCAGGACTTCCAGGCTCTGGAGCTGGCGATCAAGGCGATGGGTGGTTACATCGGCCAGATATTCGCGGTCGAGGAGGCGTGGGGATATAACAGGACGGTCAGCTGGGTGGACTTCGAGCGCGTGGAGGCTTACCTCTATATGATATACGTTAACCGCGGCGGAACCAATCCGCGCCAGACCGTACCGGACTGGATGTTTTTCACGCTTTACGCCAAGAAGTGGGAGGGTACCGGTCCGTATCATCAGATACTGGACGCGGAGACGGCGGAGGAATATACCGCCGTGGCCTTCTGCGATCCGCTGGCGACGGTGCAGGCATTCGCCGACCATATCAACGCGGTACTGAAGGTTGTTAATCCGCCGGACGAGCGTATCAGCATCGTGGCGTACGGTATAAAACCGACCGAAGACATACCGATAATCATTAAAAAAGGGGTGTTCAAAATGCAAGCCAGAGTAAACCTCCCAGCCTCGGCATGGGTGGGATCGGGTCCGTGGACGCAATCCGTAAGCGTGGCCGGACTGTCAGTCAACAGTATAGGGATAGTGGGCGCAGGACAACAGCAGACCGTCGATCAGTTCCTGGCCTTCCGCGACGCATCCATGCGCCTATCGGCGGTCGGAACGAACACGGCAACGGTGCAGGTCGTCGGAGATAAGCCGACGATAGACATATCTATCGTCGTGGCGTGGGAGGGATAATATGCCTGAAGACATAATCAACGCATTCTATGGGACTAAAACAGTGGTCCCGGCAGGGAGAGGAAGGATTAACTTTATAATCCAATCGTACAACGGACTCGGCCTTAATGGTAATGTCATCCGCGTACAGAATCGAGCGACAGGAGCCACGGAGACGGTCATGTCGGGACCCGACGGGCGCGCGACCATGAATGTGGATGTCGGCACTATGCTGATCGATCTGTCCAACGACGTAACGCCTGCATTCGTCCAGCCAGCCGTCCAGCCTCTCAACGTGACCAACGCAGGCGAGTACACGGTCATCATCAATCTGTTAAACAACGTGTCCAACGTGACCGTCCAGGTCACGGCCGGGAACAATCAAGGCATCGGCGGACGCACAGTCACGGCAGTGTCCGGCGTGTTTGTCGTGACAGGCACGACCAACGGCTCCGGGATCGCGACACTCGGCCTTATGAACGGCATCCAGTGGACTGTCAGCATCGACGCTTACAGTCAGTACGGCGCGCCTGACGCACAGTCCGTTACCGTTACCGGTCCGATGACCTTAACCTTCGTCATTCCGCTGGTATATCTCGTCGTCAACGTGACGCAGGCAGGCAATCCCATGAACACGGGTACGGTCGTCGTAACGGGTAACGGCGTGACGACCAGTCAGAATGTCAGCGGAGGCATCGCGTCGTTTATCCTGCCTGCCCAGGATGGCAAGCAGTACAGCATCAGATACACCGAGCCGACGGGACTGTACAACGTCGAGGATATTGTCCAGACGTTCTATCCGCAGGCGGCTCCCGTGTCGGTCTCTATGGCTGTTGTCGCGTCCGGTGTCCTTAATGTGCAGGTCAACAGCTCGTACCCATTCCTCAAGCGCAACAGAGCCGTGACGGTGGTGTCATTCGTTGGCCAGTCGGTCACGAGGTACACAGACAGCACGGGTCTGGCGAGGTTTGTCATCCCGGCCGCTGGCAACGCGACCATATCAGTGGCGGAGGTTGCCACAGGGTACACGTCCACGCCGGGGACGACCGCCAACATCGTGCTGGGGTTGACCACGCAGGCGAACATCAACTCGTCGTACATCGCCGCGGTAATACCAATCACGGCTAACCAGAGCTGGACGTGTCCATTCTCAGGACTGTACGGTATCCGCGTTTTCGGCGGCGGAGGCGGAGGTGCTAACTATGCAAGTTCGACGTATCCCGGCGGATCGGCAGGCGGAGGAGGTCACATGGACTATATCGAGCTGATGCTGACCGTGGGGGAGGTCGTACCGATAACGATAGGTGCAGGCGGAGCCGCATACAACGCAACAGGCTCAGGACTCCAGACAGGCGGAACGGGCGGTATAACTTCATTCGGGACGCACGTATCCGCGTCCGGTGGGGAAGGCGGACGTGTCAATTACGGAACCAACCTGCTGGCGGACAATCACAGAGGAGGCCACGGTGGGACCGGTGGTGGCGGTGGGTTCACGAACAGAGCAACGCTCAGGAGCCTTAAGCTCGGCGGTAACGGATCGTACGGTGGAGGTGGCGGTGCGCCATTCTTCGCCAGCGGTTCAGCCGCGCAGTACGGCAACATGGGCGGTAACGGCGGAACATACGGAGGCGGTGGCGGTGGCAGTGTGTCCGCTTACACAAACTCCAGAGCCGCAGGCGGTACTGGTGGCCAATACGGTGGCGCAGGTGGTTCAGGTGGATATCTGGACACGGCAGGAACGACAGGATACCCTCCGCTGGCAGGCGTTGCCGGAGTTAACACAGTCGGCATGGGTCTGGAGTTTGAGGGGACAGGCGCAAGCGGTACGATAGTCGTATCAACAGGCCAGAGGTCGGGTGGTCCCGGAGGTGGCGGATACGGTGGAGAAGGCGGCAACACAGGCGGCAACGGTTCGGGCGGTGGCGCAGGCGGTGGTGGATACGGCGCGAAGGGTGGCGTTGGCGGAAACTACTGTGGCGGTGGCGGTGGCGGCTGGGGTGGACAAGGCGGAGACGGTGGCGGATCGAGCAACGGTTACGCCGCAGGCGGTGGCGGTGGCTATGGCAAGACATGGGTGGTCACTGGCGCACAGGCTGGGGGATGTGGTCAGGGTTACGGTGCAGGCGGCAACTCCATAACATTCAGCACGGGATACTCCGCGCGTGCAGGCGCGCAGGGCGTATGCGTGATATACTTACCAGTAGCGTGATAACAATGGCAGACAAGAACGATCAAGGACAGGACCAGGGCGACAAGCGCATCAGGGTGGTGCAGATACTGAACAGCAGGATACACCTAATCTTCCCCGACGGCCAGTATAAGAATGCGGCGCAGGCGCGGAAGTTCTATCATAAGAGCATCCAGCTGGAGGATGCGCCTCTGTGGGTACAAATAGATTATCCGTACGACGGCTCCAAGTCCGGGGATGATCGGTACACGCGCCCGACCGTCCCCGAAGGCTGGAGGCTGGATGAGGAAAGCGGTACACTGTACAATCCAAGCGTCACGCGCGAGAGCGAGCGCACGGCCATATACGCCGAGCTGGACGGCGAGTCCATAAATCTCATACGCAAGATAACGCTGGGAATCGACACGGCCGCGTCCAAGAAAAGGCTCCAGGAGATACATGACTATCACGAGGCCGTCCGCAAGACGCAGGACGCGAAAGGATATCCCGACTATGTGGAGTATCCTGCCAAGATTGGCGACAGTCAGGGCGGTAACAGTAACAAACAATAAACCATTTTCATAAACTATTTCATTTACCTTTTAGCAACAGTATTAAATATATGTAATGCAATGTCATACATAGAGAGGTTGATAAGACCTCTGGGAAGTGAGGAAAAATGAACAAGATGGAAAGACTGATAAGAGACACGGGGATAAGCGCGCTCGGTGCGAGATACGGGTTCAAGCCCACGGACATGGGTAACATCGAGATATACGATGTCAAGGACAGGACAGAGTTCAAGATAAGGTTCCCATATTCTGGCAACCAGAGCTACCAGTTCAAGAGCTACGGGATACCGAGCGAGACCGCGCTGGATGGCCTGAATGTTTGGGTCGGAAAGGATACGATAACGGAGCTGACATAAACAGGGTCTTCGGACCCAACCTTAAGAGGTGTGAAAGATGGCGACGATAAAAAAGACATTCGAGACCTTCTACGGAGGGCGCGCGACGATAACGGAGACCAGAGAGGGGACGTTCAGGCTCAAGCTGTGGACGAGCCACGGATCGCTTACGACCAACAAGATATACAGCACATACAAGGGCGCGCGTGGTGCGCTCGGCAAGCTTACAGACAGCGTTAAGGAGGTGGCGTAAATGCCAATAGTGTACGAAGTCCAGCGGACGGCCAGCCAGGACAATGGCGACCGATCCAGATACGACACGTACGAGGCCGCCTGCGAGTCAGCGGCGGAGTTCAGCCAGTATTACGGACCAGGTATAACATTCCAAGTCTGGAGTACCGACGGAGACCCTAACAATGACGCATACGCCAACTGGAATCTGGAGACAGAGTTCCTCGATGGCGAGGAGGTGGTCGATTGATCGATCTGTTCTGGCTGGAGGTGTTTGTCATCCTGGCGATCCTGACGCTGGCCGTGGCGTACCTCGTCAAGGTCTTTATCCATATCGTCATCGAGCTGGTCAAGGCCGTGGTGTGCCTCGTGGTCATCATGGTGGGGTTGTACTGCCTCCTGATGATGTTCGGGATAGTCTAAACTTTTAAATACGGCACAGAGCGTTTATTCCTCCGCGCCTCTGTGCCGAGATATCCCATCAAGATTTTTCGTGCATCCCATAGGTCTGGAGGCGACACGTCCATTTTAGGCAACTGTTAAATATGCGTATTCGCATCGTATTCACATGCGAGACCGACAGCTTAAACAGCCAAGAGTAACAGTGAATTTATCGGAGATAGAAAAGAACAAGCTTAACGCCATGATCGCGGACGGCCATAAATCCGCCGCCGACATCGTGCGTCAGGCTCTGCACGACTTCTTCAATAAAAACGGTTACTGAGGCTGGCGCGATGTCCAGCTGGGATTATTGGGAAGACGAGGAAAGGCTCCAACAGGACTATGCCAAGCAGGAGGCCAACCGAGCCGTGGCGATCCTGACGGAGGAGCCTACGGACAACGTAAGCGACGGTGCGTATAAGATCGTGGACGAGATGGACATCGCCGAGCTGGGCGAGGTCAGACATTACTATCCGTACACGGGACAGCCAGAGAATGGCTTTTTTATGAATGGCGACGGTAAGATCGACCGTACGCGCGTGCGGCGTTTTTGTATGGATCGCCTGCACATATACGCCTTCCCGACATTCGGCGGCGTACACGTGTACGACAGCAACACGGGGATATACTATCCGATGGACCAGATAGACCTCGACCGCGTGCTGTACGGACTCCTGGGCGACGGCATCACGCAGACAGTCCTTAACGACATAACGCGCAACATCAGGGCGATGGCGCAGTTCGACGTTCCCGACAGGTCGATGCTCGACAAGGAACAAAAGCCCAAGACGTGGATAGACATCTTCCCGGACGGGTGGGACCAGGACGGTAACAATGTTTGGTTCCGCAACGGCATATATAACATAGACGCTGACTCCTTCTTCGGCCATGACCCTTATCTCGTGTCCACTATCGCGCTGGAATGCGAGTACGATCCATCCATCAGGGAGCATCAGGTCGAGGACATCTATAAGGGAATCATTCCCGACGCTGACACGCGCGCCCTCTTCTTCGAGGCCGTGGGATACACGATGTTCAGCCAGCGTTTAAGTCCGCCGTCGATCTTTTATCTGTACGGTCCGGGCGGAACGGGTAAGTCCGCCCTCCTTAACGCGCTCAACACCGCCCTGGGGGATCGGAATGTCGCGCACATGCAGATAAACTCGCTGACAGGCAACTTCGCATTACACAACCTGCGCAACAAGCTGGCCAACATCATCAGCGAGACACCGACGGCGACCAAGCCGGAGACCGCCGAGGTGCTGAGGCTCCTATCGGACGGTACTCCGCTGACCGTGGATGTCAAGAATAAAGAACACATAACCTTCCCGAATACCGCCAAGATGTGGTACGCTGGCAACGGCATGGCAAACTTCGGGGAAGGCAACAGCGCGCTGGAGCGTCGGCTTAAAATCATACCGTGCCGTGTCGTCCAGGACTGGGGTAAGCAGATATACTCCGACATGGTGGAGCCTGACGCGATCAGCTGGCTGGTTAACCGTGCGTTGCGCGGATACCGTGCCTTCCTTCAGCGCGGACGTAAATTTATTGATAGCGAGGTCATCCGTCAGGAGCTGAAGGCTTACAAGGCCGTGTACGATCCGCTGTCCGCCTTCCTGGTAAGCGAGTACAACACAACCGGATACAAGGAGCTGAGGGAGTGTCTGGACGGCGTATTTCTTAAAGATATAATGTCGTCGTACCTGGTCTATTGCAAGGAGTCCGGGATCGGCAAGCCGATGGACGGGCGGCAGTTCGCGGAGCGCATCCGCAACGAGTTCTCAATGAAAACAATTACGACGCGCTATTACGGCGACGACGGCAAGCGCAACGGTAACGCTGTGGCGCAGTTCACGAAGGAGGATAACTATGTGTGACGAACCAATGGGACGGATCGCGAGGCTGTGGTACGGCCTGGCGGAAAGGATAAGGGAGTGGTGGCATGGCTGAGAAGGGTTGGCAGTGCCATAAGTGCAAGGCGATCTATCGCAAGCGCGACCGCGCGGAGCTATGCCTCCGTTACCACTTGAATGAATTACCAGGTAAGTACATCCCGGTGTACATCCGCGAGTTTAGGGTGTTCGCCGAGTCCATCGGCATGGACGCGGACTCCTGCGATCAGTACATCGCGACCTTCGGCGGTACGGAGGTCGATATGGTCTGTGGCATCAAGTACGCCGCCGTTGGCGCGACCGCCCAGCAAGCGTTAGACGCGCTGGAGGATGGCATCGATCCCGACAGCTGGGAGGCTGTCTGATGGCGAAAGCCAAGACGCGCAGGATGTGCGCGGAGGTGTTGTACGCGACGAAGGCCGGGGAGACCCTGACCGCCGCGGACATCGCCGACCGCGTACCTTACACGTCACGGGAGATAGGTTACGCCATGAACAGGCTACATAACCTCGGTCATTTTCAGAAGGTCGGACGGCGCGATACATCGGGTTGCGCCGGGGTCTGGCGAAGGTTATAAGGATAGAAGGACAGGCAAGCGCAGAGGCCGACCTGCGAGACCTAACCGCCTGCGCTATGTATATAGTCATTCTTTAGGGAATATTTAAACGGTCGTTTTGTTGTGGTACAATTCATATACTATTTCATATATACATTAACATGGACATGATGGAGTTTGACCAGAAGATAACCAAGCGGATACACGGCTATGGCCTGACGATCCCTAAAAAGATGTTCGAGGCTTACAACTTCGCCGCAGGGGAGCGCGTGACCGTCACGGTCGCGAAGGACGGCAAGGAACAGGTGTACTCGTGCAAGATACTCCTGGCCAAGTCACAAAAGCCTAACAAGAGGCTGTACGTCGGCTATTACATCCATCTGCCCAAGCATTGCGTGAACACGGGGATACTCCAGCATGAGGACCTGGTCCACGTAACGATAGAGAAGTCAAGGAGAGGTGTTAGAAATGGAAATACTGATTAAAAGGGCGACGCTGGTATCATTCACGGCGGACTTCGCGGTGGATACGACCATCGTACTGCCGTGGCTGAAAAGGGTCGGGTGCGACAGCATCCGTATGTTGATCGACAAGGGTACGGTTCGGATGGAGACAATCTTCCCGACCGCCCACGACAGGACACTGGACCCGATATCCGTAAGCCGTACGTTCAAGGCCGTGGAAGGATCGAGCATCATGTGGCCGAAAGTCCCCATGCTAACGCTGGCATCGGAGATATACGTGCCGTGCGGTAAGCTCCAGGATGTCGTCAGCATGATGGCGAAGTCAGAGGTCAGCGACCATATCGACCTCGGCATAAAGTCGGGCGAAGACGCGACGTATCTGTCCGTCGGAATGCTGGACACGCGCAAGGAGAAGGATACCGTCAAGGAGGCGGTGTCCGCGAAGATATGGGTCAACAAGATCGATCAGAAGGATGTTGAGTCGCTGTATCCGTTCGACTATTTCTCGGAGACTTTTAAGGTCGTATCGCGCAAGACTTTAATAAACATCAAGATGGATATAGATTATCCGTTCGAGGCATCATACACAGAGAACGGCGTACAGGTCCGTAAGTTCCTCGCGCCCAGGATCGAGAACGATTAAGGAGATTGAAAACATGAAGTTCGACGACGCAGTAAAGCTTATGAAAGACGGTAAAGAGGTCACGAGGGTATCGTGGAATGCTCCGCTGACCGTGGCATTCACACCTTCCAAGACCGAGTACGGTATGGTCTATCCTGCCCATTTTGTCTTCAGGGACGGCGGTACGATCCGCCAGGGTTACACGCTGTCCGCAACCGACATAATGGAGGCTGACGACTGGGAAGAGGCCAGTAAGGTGGTACGCAAGCCAGCAGGCGGAGGGTTCACGAATCCGACCGCGAAGGCCGCGCCTACCGAGGAACCGCCCAAGACCGAGACGGAGGAGACTCCCAAGCCTGACGACACGGCCACGGCAAGGCCGATAAGAGCGACAAGAAAAAACGCGGAGTCGGTCTCTGACCAGGCGACGGATGACGAGACCGACAGCACGGAACAGGCGGAAGAGTCCACGGACGACTCCGCCGATCAATCTTAATTTTATTAAAAAAAGAGGGCATTGCGCCCTCTGAATATGTTTATGACTTTTTGGCCAGCTTTCCCTTCAGAAGGTCAGCCAGCTTTTCGAGTTCGGGTGCTTTCAGTTTTGCATTCTCCCAGCCAACAGTGAATATCAGCGCGAGGTAGCCGCACGCGACCGTCACGAGCAACGATACGAGCATGGATATGATTATCCATCCGCCCAGTACCGCGTCGTACATGCCGACGTATCCGACGACCGAAGGGACAAGCCAGAAGGCCGAGAGGATCGTCGCGATGGCGACAGTCCCGACCATCATTATCTTGTACCTGAGAGCGAAGGATGTATCGATCAGGTTCACGTCCGTGGCTCCGGTCGCGACCGCTTTCTCCAGTGTTGCGATGTTCGCCCTTTCCTTATCCTTCTTCCATTCCGTGTATCTCCCTGAATAGAACCAGAGGTATGTCACGAGCAACGACACGAACAGGACCGCCGCGACCACGTACGGGATGTACGCGCCGGGGGTGTCAAACTGCATAAATGCCATGTAATCAACCATTTTTACTCAACTCCTTATGTCTTGTTTTTCTTTTTGTCCATCTCGGTCTTGATGATGATAACCGCCATTACTCCGGCAAGTATCAAGAACACGACCATCAGCGTCCAGGCCAGCTCCATGCCTCCGCCGTCGCGGTAAGGCGGAGCCTCGGTCAGCGCGTTTATCACGAGGTCATCCAGCACGGGATCGTTGAAGTTCCAATCCCAAGCGACATAACCGTCCGGCATGAATGACGGCTCGTTAATCTTCTCGCCGTACAGCACGGTATCGGTCATTACGACCTCATCGCCTGCCATGTATGTCACGGTCAGGGTGTCCGGAATAAACACAGCCGAGAAGATCGTGTCCTGCGTGAATTTGTACGTCGCGCTGTACTTGACGTTCTTCTCGTCGAACCATCCGCTGAAGGTGTGTCTATCCATCGTCGGATCGACAGGCTTATTCAGCGTCAGGATGTCCCCGGTCTCCACGACCGCGCCGCCTACCTTCCAGGACACAGTATATATCTGGTTCCATACGGCCTGATAGACTGCATCGCCCTTTATCGTTGCCGAGGGGGTCGGTTCCCAGCCTCCGAAGAGGTGGGTCGCGGTATCGGGCAATGTGGGAATCGTTACAGCGTCTCCGTACTTCCCGGATATGTCGCTGATGACATCGGACCCATCCTTAAACGTGACCGTATAGATGATGTCCGAGAATATCGCCGTTACCGTGGTCGTCCCTGACGCTGACAGTGCTATTGTCGATCCCGGAGCGACTATTACGCCGCCCAGGTCCCAACCGTCGAATTTCTGCCCAGTCGGTACGGATGCTCCCAGTGCGCCCAGGGATTTAAGCTCCGTCGAATTGACGAAGAAGGTCTCCTGGTATGTAGAGCCTCCGACCTTATAGGCAAGTTCGTAAGTCGTTGCCGCCTCCGAATCCTCCGATGTCGCCACGACGACACCTGCGAGGGCGATGGCGAGCATCACGACCGCAAAAGTTCCTATTGTCTTTTTGTGAGGTGTGATATCGATCACCGCGACTAACATGTCCTTTTAAATATATATGGCTTATTTGTTAAAACGGAGGTACGGAGGCAAGGAGTGGACGTTTTCACGCTACTCAATATGTCAGTGTTGTTGTGTGGTGTGTGTCCTGAAAGGAGGAAAGCATCTCTCCGTACCATGCAATTAATATACGTCGGAGTATATGAATGTTATCGGATGTCGGTTACGTTATTCGAGCATCAGAGGGTTGCCTGCGAGACCCTGAAGTATTACGATCAGTACGCTTTATTCTGCGATGGAGGGGTCGGCAAGACCCTTATTATTTTAACGCATATCCTCCACTTGATACGCAACGAAGGCGTGGAGAACGTCTTGGTCATCGCGCCACGGACCGGTCTCGCGCCGTACGAGAGGGACATTGAGAAGATGGATCGGGCGGACGCTGACCTCCTGCGGTGGCATGTCCACTTCGTCAGTATTGACTCGACGTGGACCAACAAGGCCGGGGACAGCAACGGCCATAAGAAGATACGGCCTCGCGACGGCCTGGCCAACGACTGGGATGTCGTTATCGTTGACGAATCACATAAGATTAAGAATTGGTCGAATCGCACGAAGGCGGTCATCAGCATAGGCGACCGCGCCAAATACCGTTACATTATGACGGGGACCCCGTACTCCGGCGGTCACTATATCAACATATATTATCAGTTCCGTTTTCTGAATGACCGCCTCTTCGAGACTAAAAAGAAGTTCGTTAAGCGGTTCGTCAGGGAGGCGGACTACTTCGGCAATCCGATCCGTTACGACGTGGACGGCATCATGTCGGTGGTCAAGGACAACGCCATCGTCCTGCGTAAGGAGGACTGTCTCGACCTCCCGGCCGTACTGCCCAACGTGATTAACCGCGTCGATCTGGCGGATAAGGCTATATTCAAGAAGGTGGTGGCCGGGGACACGGACGACCTGAACATTGACATCACGTCATCGGGGACGAAATGGAATAAGCTCTGCCAGATTTGTAGCGGATCGCTGAAGGATGACCTCGGCCAGACCACGACGTTAAAGTGCAACAAGGACGAATACCTCGCAGACCAGCTGGAGGGGATGGACGGCAAGATGGTGGTGTTCTGTCACTACAAGGCCAGCATCCAGCGCGTGGCGGATATCTGCAAGCGCGGAGGCCACTCGTACATGATATACGACATGGGCGCGCCTGACGACCTCTGGCGTACATATCAGAAGGACGACACGAAGGTGTTTATCGCGCAATACCAGCGCGGAGCCTCTATCGACCTATTCGCCGCGTCGGTCATGGTGTTTTTCGAGCCGACGACCTCGGCCGATCTGTACGAGCAGGCGCGCTGGCGCATCGACCGGACCGGTCAGACGGAACCGTGCGAGTTTATCCATTATGTGACGCGCGGAACCGTGGAGGAGAAGATACTGGAGTCCGTGCTGGACGGTAAGTCCGTCAGCGATAAACAGGCCGAGCAGTGGGCGGCGGAGCTGGGGTATCGGTTCAAGTAATCCACTTTAGGGTACTTTCGGATACCTCTCCCCGAATACTATAAGTATATGAAATAGTATATGAATTATGACAGGGAGCGAGGTGCAAGCGCGCCCTGCCGCGATTGAGTAACGGAGTGTGAAAAATGGATAAAATGAACAAAATGCAAGAAGTGATAAAAACGGTGCATGGGATGGACTGGGAGCCGGACGGTTCTTATGAAGGTGGGCGCAAGCCCAACGGCCAGAAGGCAGTGATCGAGTACATCTCCATCAAGAAGGTTCAGAACAACATGCGCCAGGTTATGGACACCTGCAACGTCCGTATCGTGCCGTCGGTTATCAATTACCAGACGTACGACATGGAGGAGCTGAGGTCTGCGACAGGAACAAAACAGGTACACCGCGCCAGCGTGTTCATGTCCTTTAGGATCGTGGACAACGCGACCAACCAACAGCTGGAGGAGTTCTGCGGATGCGGTCAGGGGACGCATGACATGGGTAAAGAGCTGGAGATGGCCAAGTCGTACGCTTATAAGGGCGCAATCCTGGACTTCTTCGGGGTAAAGTACGCGCTGGAGGAGGACGAGGAGGATGTCGTGAAAGGCAAGGCTCCCATGTCCGTGGATGCACGCGACGAGATAAAGGCAAGCCCTGCGATGCAAGAGAAGGCCGTCAGGACGCGCAAGAAGGCGGAGCCGAAAGCGGAGACCGCGCCCGTGGCTGAACAGCCAGCGCAGGCCGTCGCTGAGGCCGTGCAGACCAACGCGCCGACACAGCCGACGACTGAACCGCCCAAGACCAATAACACGCCAGCACAGCCTGCGACAACGCCTGCGGCGCAAGCGCAGACCAACGTGGGAATCAATGCCAAGTTCATAGCTCTCCAGCGCGAGGCCATCGGTCTGGGCGTTGAATTGCCAAAGGAGGCGATAGCTGACTGGAAAGCCATCAAGCTGTCGTACGACGACAAGAGACGCGAGGATTGGATTAAGAAGTGGGAGCCAGTCATCGCCGCCAAGAGGGTGGGATGATGGAGTACATGATCGACGAGGAGCGTCAGGTCGTGGATGTAATTGTCCAGGCCGACAAGATGGGGAAGATATCGGGGACGACACTCCCTGCGCTTATGGGGATATCGCCCTGGAAGTCTCCCTTCCAGGCAAGTCTTGAGGTCATGGGTGTATATCGCGAAGATGTGAAAAACGACGCGGTACACGCCGGACACGTGATCGAGGGTAAGATATTCGACTGGCTGATGTCGCAGGACTATCTCGTGAGACCAGCGAAGGATATATGGCCTGACATCAACATGGACGGACCTTATGAGTCCTGGGGTCAGCACGTGGACGATCCGATCTTCGGCGCGCACGTGGACGGCCTGGAGTTCAACGAGGTGCAGATCGACGTGGACAAGTTCAGGATGTCGGAGTCGCCGTGTGGTGTCGTCGAGATAAAGACGACGCGCCGTATCGAGGATTACGCGCAAGGCGCGCCCGATCATGTCAAGATGCAAGCCTTCCATTACGCCTATATGCTCGGCCTCCGCGAGGTCGTCATCATCCTGGGCGTGGTCACTGAGGAACAGCAGAAGGACCCGTCCACGTGGTCGCCTGAAGGTAATGTGTTCGAGTATCGTTACGACGTTCCCGACGACTTCCAAGATGTCCACGACCAGGCGGTCAGGATGTACTATACGATGCAGAAGGGGATAAGCCTGCCGTGGGACGCGAACAACAAGCGCGACATGGCGATCCTGGACAAGCTCCGCGTCAAGTGGATAAGTCCGGCCGATGGGGTCAGCTCCAACATCGACATCGCCGAGGCGATGGAGAAGTACGCCGCTGAGAAGGTCAGGGAACAGGCGATCATCAAACAGGCGGAACCGCATAAGAAGGCCGCCGAGGGATACGCTAAGGCCATCAAAGAGTACAGCGATCAGTTCGTCAGGCGTAACGGCCAGTTCAATAAGGTGGCGATGGAGACACCGTACGGCATCGTGACCGTACTCCAGAAGACAACCTCGGAATGGGACGAGGAGGCCATGCGTGCCGATGGGATCGATCCGTCGAAGTATAAGCGTCAGAAGGTCAGCTGGTCAATGGACCAGGTAAGGGAGTTGAAATAATGGCATTGGACGAGTTTACGTCGATGACCGAGGCCGAGCTGGAGGAGGTCGAAAAGAAAAGAGCCTTCGCGCCCAAGTTCACGGCCGGGGAGAACGTCATCATGCTGGTGTCCGAGGTGTCGTACGACAACGAGAAGGACACGTACGTCATCAGCCTGGAGGAGCTGTCGGTGGACGACAACGACGGCGAAAAAAGGCTACATGCCGACTGGGTGTATCTTAAGCAGAAGGATGGCTCCAAGAATGGTATCAGCGTCGCGCACATGCGCGGTCTGCACATGGCCATCTATGGGTTTAAGGCATTCCCGACTCCCGATAAGCTGGAGGGTGCGGTCGTGGGCGTTGAGTTCAAGCACGACATCGACAAGAAGGATAAGGAGAAGATATGGTGCAAGGTCAAGGAATACTTCGCCGTTGACAGCTCCTGGAAGGACATCTCCAGTCAGTCCAAGCAGGTCTATACAGACAGCGAGGATGGGTGGTAATGCTACCTGCCGAGTCCATGCCGATCTTCGTGTACACGTGCCTGGAATGCGGCAAGGTGTGGACGGACAGCAGGAGGACGGCATCATGTCCGGCCTGCGGATCGTGCATGTTCTCGAAGGAACAGCCTAAAAGGTTGTGACTGCATGGGCGAGGCTACCTATAAAACCGCTTTAAGAAAATGGGCGAAAGCCCAGGATATTTTTTATGTCAATGTGTCCGGTGGCATTTACTCCAAGCTCGGCGATCCTGATATCGTGTTCTGCTGTAACAGTCGGTTCGTCGCCATCGAATGCAAGGCGAAGGGTGGCGAATGGACCACGGAACAGCGTAAGCGTAAGGCTCAATGCGAAAGATCGGGCGGAGTGTATCATGTCGTGTACTCGCTGGCGGAAGGTCAGCAGGTCATACTGTCATATATAAAGTCATAAACTAATTCATATCTATTTTATGGATAGTTATTTATATTTGTAGTACATTGTCTTATTAGTGCGATGGCACAGGAAAGTAAGACAATGGACAAGACGGAGATAATCGCAAGGATGAGGAAGGCAGGATACACGACCGAGGAGGCCGTGTCTATGATTGACGTATATGTGTGCGCTGACGGGTACACGCTCGACGAGTTCGCCGATCTGATGGTCAGCGTGATTGACGAGATAGACAACAGCTCGGTGTCTGATGACGAATGGGCGGCGCGCGTCAATGCGCTGGTAAAGGCCGGGCATACATTCGACTCGGCCTGCCAGATAGCGGAGGGTTACTGATGACCGACTGGGAGGCGCACGCACAGGACGCGCACAGGGAAGACATGGAGGCCAGACATCCCACGCCAATGTATGATTGGGAGGTTCAGGTCATCGCCAGGACCGTGGTAAGGGTCGAGGCCAACAACGAGGACGATGCGGCGGTCGCCGCATACAATCAGATACGTAAGGAACATCCGACGCTGGACTGGGAGGTCAGCGAGGACGAGGGCGCGGTGGAGCTGGTCTGAATGATATGGGGAGAGATAAAGAACACATTTATGATTGAGTCTGAAGGGTCTAAAACGTACGAGGTGTACGCCCAGATAGACGGCGAAATCCGTTTTAGAATCAAGGCCGACGACATGACCGAAAAACAGGCTGAAGACCTACTCGCTGGTATGGTGGACGAGTACGGATGGTCAAGGGTGTGGGAATTGAAGGAGGTTAAGACTGATGGCTACATACAGGACATACACGTCCAATTACAACATGATAAGGGACGCGACCAGCACGAATAAAGGCCGTACGCACGGCCATCTTCCCGATGTCATCGCCAAGATAGAGAGCCTATCGGCGTACATCGTTGATAAGTTCGTGGCGGTCACGGATGATAGCCAATTTAACCACGGTGTCTTTATCCTTCGCGATAAGGACAACATCCTGCGCAACGTTGACATATATACACCATCCACGCCAGTGGTGGGAGGTATCTATATGATTGACGGATGGGAGAGGCCATTCGTTATAAAGGAGTTTAACAACACGGCGGCGGATCGGGCGTACTTCCGCGCGCTGACGGTCAAGTGTATAGAGGTGGACTGATGGCCAGGAGCATACACAACAGCATCGATCTGTCGATAAACGGTATGCCGCGCCAGCGCGTTTATCTGGTCGTCGTGGCGAAAGTTAACGGCTGGATGACCGCGCGCCTGATGTCTCAGGCCGACACGTACGACGAGATAGAGGCCATGACGAAAGCGTATAAGTCAATGTGGGACAACAACGAACCAGAGGCCGAGTGGTTCCGCGACGGTTCGCGGATCGTCAGGCGCAAGGACCTGGTTCAGATGTACACAATGAAGGTAACGATAGAAGACATAAGGAGGTTGGAATGATGGGACGAGGAAAGTACGAACAGCAATTATCATACGACTGGGGAGCCGTGGACGTGGACATAACAATCCACTTCATGGGCGAGTTCGACAGCCAGGTGGCTGATGACATCAATAAGACGGTGGACAAATTCAGGGATGACCTGCGCAAGATAAGGGGGTACAGACGTGGATAAAGTCGAGCTGTATAAGCCGACAGGACGGCGCGACGGCCTGGACAGGACGATCCAGGCGCGTATGTCGGTCGAGGATGTTACCAAGCTTAACGCGCTGTGTGCGCGTGTGGACATATCGCCGTCGGAGATGGTCCGCCAGCTGGTCAACGATGAGTACGAGAGGGTGTTCGGATGATGCTCGACGGCGATACGATGGCTCCGTACATCGACATCACAATGGAACATCAGGAGCGCAGGCTCTGGCAAGACCCTGACGGCAACTTCCTGATGATCGCCATGTACAGTGGCGAGTTTTGGTGCGAGGCCATACGCAAGCCTCTGGGCGTGTCTGTGGTACGATCCAAGTACGCAGACGTGACCGAGGTACACGTGTGGGCGGTAATGCGCCCGGTCAACGGTACGGTACACCGCAAGGGCGTTATCGAGACCACGGACAACTTCAAGACCAGCGACCTGATCGAGGAATACATTGCCAGCATTAAAGAGGAGGTGTTGCCTGATGTCAAGAGATAACCCTGCGTGGCGGTTCGTTGAGATTGATAATAAGATAATTGAGTTCTGCGATGGCTCAGGTTGTCCTTTTAACTATGACGATTACGGAGGTCATCGTTGCCTTTATCCTGGCAATGAAGAAGGTATGTGTGTTCTAACGGATGCAGACAAGATGATAGAATCGTATCCATGCCCTGCCCGTGTCATACCTAATATAACAGTATGTAAAGACTGCGACGGCATGGGGGAGGTATGGGTGGACAGTTACGAGAATGATGTCGGCACGGTGTCGTATCCAGTGACCTGCGAGAAGTGTCACGGATCGGGGAAGATACCACTGGTCGCCAAGTGTCCAGACTGTGACGGTACAGGATTTAACGGTGTCTTTTTTGTCAATCCCAACA
>Ga0082212_10001524_pt1 | contig 34194 bp, 21 predicted proteins | sample TergutNt197P3_FD_71548 | JGI IMG/M metagenome (GOLD analysis project Ga0082212, IMG submission 71548) | Neocapritermes taracua P3 segment gut microbial communities from Petit-Saut dam, French Guiana - Nt197 P3 | ecosystem: Host-associated > Arthropoda: Insects > Digestive system > Gut ... | reverse complement strand
AAAAGAGTATTAATAATTTTTCTATATGGTAATTCTATTATTAGGGACAGTGCATATATAGAAACATATGAGCAAATTGAATTTGCTCGGCAGAGGCGTAAAGAACTTAAGGAAGGCTTTGAGAAAATTTTAGGAGCTGCAAACGAAATTGAATGCGTATATTTATGGTCTGTAAAAAATTTTTATTTTACACTGGATTATGCAGAGGAGAGTGATTGCTTTGACGTAATAATGTCATTTAATGCTGCTCCATAATGACTTGAAAAGTTAAGAATTAGTTATTATCAGCTAATACAATTTTTAAATAATACTATTTAAAAATACCTGTGATAACTGATATTTCATACAATATACATTTATTATGCAAGTAATTACTATTCATTTACAAGCTTTTATCTTGTTGCAACAATACAAAGTATTAATAACAGATTAATATCTAAATGGAGGAATAAAATAATGTCAATTAATGGAATGAATGAAAATAAAGTTGGATATATTTTTGGAATTGAAGATCCACGAATACCCAAAGAGGTTAATTTAGAGGATGAAACAGCAGCTTTTGCTGGAGGAGTTATTATAGGAGAAGTTCCTCTTGTTGGAAATTTTATTTCAACATTTTTTACACCTACAGTCGCTCAGTATTCATACAGAATTTTGAAGCATACAAACAAGATAAGGCATTATCAGAATCAACTTGATGCTATGGGGAAGCGCCCATACAAATTATTCGATCCTCTTGTACTAGATCTAAATAGAGATGGCAAGATAGATCTCGATAATATGGCGATATTTGACTTAAATGCCAGCGGGTTCCATGAAATGACTCGTTGGATTAACGAAACAGATGCATTTCTTGTTATTGATATTAACGAAAATGGGGTTATAGACAACGGAAGAGAAATGTTCGGCGACGCGATGGTTTTGCCGGACGGCTCGTTGGCTCTCTGTGGCTTCAATGCTCTGACAGCATATGACAGCAATGGAGATGGCAAGATAGATGTAAACGACGAGATTTTTTCAAGCTTAAAACTACTGACAGGCGCCGGACAGCTCATAACACTATCCGACGCGGGCGTAAAAAGCATAACGATTCCGCCGACTTCGGAAACGCCGAATAACAATAACACAATTTTGACGCAGGAACAGCGCATAAGGCAGGATTATGAACGCTGGCTTAACGGCGGAGATATTGTAACTGAATCATCGTTCGAATGGGAAGACGGGACTGAAGGGACAATAGCCGAAGTGCTTCCATATCGCATACCTATGTATTCAATTCCCGACGCTGCATGGGATGTACCGGAAGAAATCGCGGCGCTTCCCAATGTTTACGGAAATGGTGTGCTGTACGACCTGCAACAGATAATGGCAATAGACGGAAGCGGAGATTTGCGAGGTATCCTTGAACAATACATGGCTGAAAAGGATCCGAAGAGGAGAGAGGAAATAGTATCGCAGCTGCTTTTGAAATGGGCGGGAGTGGACGGGATTAATCCGAACAGCCGCGGAGGGTTGATTGACGCGCGCAAGGTGGCCTTTCTTGAAGCATATATGGGCGAACCGTTTGAAGGAGTTGGAGAATCCGTAAACAATTCTCATACGAGAAGCTATATAGACTCAAACGGAAATGAAATAACGCTTGCGGACATCCAGTTAGGAAACGATCCGAATAATACAGCCGCGCCAATACTAAAGGGAATTTACGCTTCAATAGTCCGTGAAATTGACGCGGCTTTGCTAGTACAGACTCATTTGAAGCCGTTTTTCGACGAGGTTGAAGTTGAGATAACGGAGCCTGTTCTGGATAGTGAAGGAAATGTTGTTGAACAAGGAACAATAAGCATTTCATTTGATCCGGCTATTCAATGGCTGGGAGAATTGGCGTCAAGAGATCTAACAGAAGCGGTGCTGCAAGTCAGTTGTAGCAATTCTCTTTGATTTTGGTCAATCTCCTTGAGCTATCAGGGGATATTTCAGGGTAGCGAAAACAGTTTAAGTTACCAATACAAAGAGGTGAATATAGTATGTTAAAAAAAGCCAGCCTTGTCAATATTCAAATGAAAATGAATGAAAACTTATTATACACAATGTGTACAATATACATTTCTGCAAAATTTCTTTTACCATCCAATATTTCTAGATTCATAGCAATTGCATTTGGTCTACTTGTAGCCAATTGGCCGCTTTTACGGTTCGTTATCGGAGTACATAAGGATAAGGGATGGATTCTTAGCATCATGGGAATTGAGAATGATCATATTATCCCAATATCTAAAATAGAAAAACTTTCGGATATAGTTCTGTTTGCTGAATTTTTTGTCTTGTATTTTGTACTATGGGAATGGTCAATCAGATATATTTTTGCCTTTGTTGGAATAGCGTTATTGATTCTTTTTACATCACGCATGATCACACAGTTTATGGGATATTATATTTATTGGATTGCCCGGATAAACAATGATCAAAAACTAAGAGTAAATGCGCCAGACAATATAATTGCTGAGCGATCGCTTGAGGCTGCTAAACTTAATTATAATGGCGCTTATGTGTTTATAATACTTTTACTCATAACTTTATCAGTATATTCATTTACAGTTAGTTTTTTTTCAATTACTTTTTCAGCAAAAATGGAATTTGTTCTTCATTCCGTTTTGCTTTTATGCTTAATAATACTAACCTTTATCCTTGGGCAGCTTTTTAATAAGAATACAATTTTATTAAATATCTTTCAGATGGAATTTTTCGAAGAACAGTACGCAATAATCAAGAGTGTAATGAAAAAGCAGCTATTTTTTATGAAATTTTTATTCTTTATATTTGTGTTCGCGGAAGTAATTATATTGCCTGAAATTATAAAAGTATTTATGTAAATTTGTGATAAAAATAAAATTCAAAAGCAGAGAGGCTTAATATATAGAGTTTTATTGTCGTCGGATATAGATTATTTCATGGTTGAGGAGAAGAAAATATCACTAATTCCCGGCATGGCGGTGACAGCGGAGATAAAAACGAGGCAGAAAAGAGTCATAGAATATTTTCTTGAACCCTTCAAAACGTATGTTAGCGAGGGACTTAGGGAAAGATAATTTTTGTTTGTCAAAAAACGTCATATTTGAATTTCAATATATGAATCGTGTTTGATATATTTAGTTGTTATAGATGCAATTATAAACAACGAATTGAATTTTTTGCCGGTTTGCGAAAACACTCACAAAGATTTACCAAAAATCTACTTTCCACTAAAAGATTTAAATTGCATTTCGCAAAATAAAGTTTAAAATGTGTTATCGTGTAAATCTTCATATCTCCTTCATAAAATATATTTATGATTGCAGGTTAGATTGTGCTTAATTGCTGATCCGGAGGGGAATTTATTGAAAATGAAACCTACTACTGTATTATTTATGATTTTGGTTATTATAGGTTGCGGATTGACCGCGTGGAAAATTGTATACCGCCCGGAACCTATAAGGTCTGTCAGCGTAGCTGCAATCAGAGCACAGAATGGAATTCCCGTGACTCTACACGAAATAGAATCTTCAGCTTGGGAATATTGGCTTCCGCTTTACGGAACAGCAACGGCGCCCAGGCTTTCACAAATTTCAGCTAATCAACAGGAATACTTGATTGATATCCAAGTTGAAGTCGGCGATGCGGTGAAGCAAGGACAAGTTCTCGCGCTGCTCGACAACAAAACTTCTCTCGAAAAGGTCGAAGCAGCAAGGGCGAGAAATAAAGAACTCGAAGCGCGCTACAACAGATTAGAGTCTCTGAAAAAAGCCGGCGGAAGCAGCGCTTCTGAGTCGGAGACGGCTTTCACCTTGCTGAAAGACTCTCAAGCTAATCTAAGGCTGCTGACCACAGAATTATCAAGGCTGAAAATACTGTCCCCAATTTCAGGCGTCGTCATAAAACGCGACGCGGAGATAGGACAATTAAATACCCCTTCTAAGCCTCTCTTTGAAGTTGCCGATATGTCTCATATCGAAGTTACGCTTGACGTGGCGCCAAACGTCTCCTCACTTATTAAGCCTGGTATGCAGGCAAAAGTTAAAACAGACGAAAGCTGGGCTGACGCCACAGTAAGAAGGATAAACCCCGTTGCGGATTCGGCGACAGGTCTTTATAACTGTGTCCTGACAGTTAAGGACCCTGGCTTGTATTCATTTAAACTTGGAGGCATGGTTGAGAGTTTAATACTGATAGAAGATGAGACAAACGAGATATCCGTACCATATGAAATGATACGTGAAATAAGCGGGAGGACAGTGGTTTACGTTGCATCGGGCGATATGGCTATAGAGCGACAAATAAAACGTGGGAGAATAACGGATATGAGAGTCAGGATTCTTGATGGATTATCCACCGGAGAGAGAATAATACAAAAAGGCGTAGACCGTGCTTACGACGGGGCCAAGATATGGGCGCAGGAAGACGTGGTTTCTGCGGATATAGTAAACGGTAGCAGATAATGTGGCTCATACGAAGTTCAGTTCGCAGACCGGTATTGACAAGCGTAATATCAATAATACTTGTTTTTCTAGGTATCTATTCTTATTTCGGAATTGGCGTGACCCTTCTGCCAAGCATCGATATTCCCGTCGTTATGGTTCGGATGAATTACAAAGGCGCGGGCCCGCAGGAAATAGAAAGGCTTATAATTAAGCCCATTGAGGACGCCGTTTCAATAGTGGAAGGAATTGACAGCGTGAGGGCGTTTGCTCGCGAGGGAATGGGGGTAGTAATAGCGGAGCTTGCTTTCGGAATAAACCCGACTCAGGCGGCCATGGATATAGGCACGCGCGTTAGGGCTCAGGCGAACCGTTTTCCTGAAAACGCCGATGAGCCGATTGTTGACAAATACGATATCAATGCCGACCCTTTCATGACAATCGTAGCAAATTCAAATTACCCGTCAAGCCAAATAAGGGACCTCATTGAGGAGGACGTCGCGCGCCGACTCACTCAAATTACGGGCATGGCAAATGCTGACGTTATTGGAGGGCGCCGACGCGAAATTCAGATAGAAGTCAACCCTTTAAAGTTAAAAGCTCATAATTTAAGCGTTGCGAGGGTTGGGACTCTTCTTGCGGGCACAAATCAAAATACTCCCATAGGCGTAATCGCAGCTGGCCTCAAGGAAGTGTCGCTTCGAATGATAGGGGAGCCTATCCTCCCCTCGGATATAGAAAATGTGACGATGCCGCTTGGAGATGGAAAAATCATTCGCATCGGCGATATTGCGACTGTCAGGGATACCCTTGAGGAGGAGAGAAGGCGCGCGCGTTTCAACGGGAAAGAATCTGTCATGGTTGACCTGACAGCGCGCCCAAACGCGAATGTAATACAGATTGCAAAAGAAGTAAGGGCGACGCTTGTTGAAATTGAAAAACGTTTGCCTGAAGGTATAAATCTTGAAATTATTTACGATAACAGCTTAATAATAGAAGAATCAGTGAATAATGTCATAAGAGATATGATTTTGGGAACTTTACTGACCTGCGTTATTCTGTTCCTGTGCCTGCAGAGATTCGGAGCAACTCTCGCTGTGGTCATCACATTACCTACATCCATAATTTCCACTTTCATTGTGCTCAGACTGTATGATTTCACGCTAAACACAATGAGCGCAATGGGACTTGCTATCTCCATCGGGGTTCTCGTCGACAACGCTATACTTGTACTTGAAAATATTTACCGCTACCGTGAAATGGGATATTCTCCGGCGGACGCCTCGGAGAAAGGCGCAGCTGAAATTGCGGTTGCAATAATCGCTAATGTCGCCACGAATCTTGGAGTTTTCATCCCCGTGGCTTTTATGGGCGGGATGGTTGGAGCGTTTTTTAATCAGTTCGCGCTCACCATCGTATTTTCAACCATGATGTCATTATACGCGTCGTTCTCTCTTACACCCATGATCGCTACATATTTCGGCGGATCGCAAGGTAGGATTTCACTTATCGCTAACATAACGACCGGATGGTGGCAATATCTTTTCATAGACTTAAGTAAATTGAACTACGCGTTTACGCGTCAAACCATCAAGCACCCGATTATTTCTCTTTTAGTATTCGCAGCGCTTACAGGATTTGCGTTCACAGGAATTCAACGGGCGGGGTTTGAAATGATGTCAAGACAGGACGAAGGATTGATATCAATAGCCGCTTCTCTATCCAGCACAGCCTCTTTGGAAGCTACTGATACGGTAGTCAGAAGGATAGAGGAACGCGTCAGGTCAAGCCCGTATGTGCGCGCGATAAGCGCAACCGCAGGAGGCGGGGGCCGAATGACAGCGGCAAACCAAGGCCGTATAAACGTTTACCTTATTGATCCAAAAGACCGCCCGTCCGCGTTTGAAATAATCGGAGAATGGAGAACGGAATTCGCTGCAATTCCGGATACCGATATTTCGGTAAATGTACGATCAAGCCGGAACATGGGGGGCTGGGGGAAACCGATTCGTATATCCATTGCGGGGCATGAAATAGGAGAGTTGAACAGGATCTCGGAAGAAGTGATGTCAGCCATGCGGGAGACTCCCGGGCTTGTCGACATCGACACTGATTTCAGATTAGGAAGGGAGGAAGTCCGCTTCTCCCCGCGTTTCAACAAACTATCGGAGCTTGGCGTATCACTCGCAAGCGTTGCTGATGAAGCTAATGGATATGTAACGGGCTATAAAGCGGGGTACTTCCGCAATATGGGTTACGAATACAATGTCATAGTCATTTTGGAGCGCGAATGGAGAAGCAACGCCGCAAAGCTTGCAAGCGTACCGATATGGACGCCGAGAGGGCTTGTACCACTTGACGAGTTAATGAAGATAGATGTTGGAATGGGACCAACGATAATAACCAGAGAAAGCCGCCAAAGGACGGTGACCGTCGATGCCAACGTGAGTAGTGGGTACACTGTCGGGGATGCTTTTGCGGCATTTACTCCGAGGCTGAATTCAATAGAGCTTCCTATGGGATACAGGTTCGTATATGGCGGCGAAGTGAAAGCTATGCGGGAAAATTTTGAGCGCGTTTTCATAGCGTTTGCGTTGGCTGTAAGCATAACATTTTTGATTATAGCGGGCTTACTTGAATCATATATATTTGCGGTAATAATAATATTGTGCGTCCCAATTTCAATAATAGGCATAATACCTGTAATGCTGGCGACAAGGACGACTTTTTCTATTTTCTCTTTACTTGGAATAGTGATGCTTGTGGGTATAGTGGTCAATAATGCAATAGTCATCGTTGACTATGCGGAATTGCGCCGCCGGAGCGGGGTGAATTACACCAAAGCCATACTTGAAGCGGCAAAAACGCGTTTTAGACCAATTTTTATGGTCACATTAACGACATTGATGGCAGTTGTCCCCATGGCGATGACCACCGGAGCGGGAGCTGCGGACAGGGCGCCGATGGCAATAGTTATGATTGGAGGGATGCTCGGAGGAGGATTGTTAGCTCTTTACCTGATACCACCAGTTTATAGCTTAGTGTGGGCGATGAAGACATCTTTTCAAAAAAAAGGGACTTGATGTAAATTGAGATACAGCAAATTTTCAGTTTTATTGGCCTCATTCATTGTTGTTATAAGTATTTTTGCATTTCTTACCATGCACCTCAACAATAATGAAGACATTTCACTCTCATTGTTCGAACTTCCTGAGAATCTGCCATATTTATATTGTGAATTTAATGGACTTCAGGATGAAAAAGGAATAAACGATAGTTTCGTTACATTTATATTCTGGCAAAACGATAAATTGCATAGAATAACAGGAACGGCTGTTAATAAGGAAGAATGGGATTTCAGAGCATATACTCCCGGCGCTCAGCAAGCGGTTAACCGAATAAAACAGATGCACGTTCGTAAAGCAAGGTTAATACCAAAACCCGGAGAGAGAAACGTGAAAGGAAGGATTATAGCGCGCGACGCAGGACTGATTTCAAAGTTCATGCAAATTCCTTATATACCCGTTTACTTTAGGGCAGAACTTTCAAAACAAAACGATGATGAATATATTATGAATTTCGACGTGCTGAATATCGAGTCGCTTATACCGGAAGCATGGGCAAATAAACTGAATCAAATAAATACTAAAGATTTCCCTTTTACTAAAACTCCTGCTTATGCTCATTTTGCATCAAATATCACACTTCTTGAACTAATTCCGCAACTTCGAAATTACATTATGGAGAATGCAAAGAATGTTGACGCGGCTTCATCGCTCAGTGAGTTGAGAGGAACGCTGTATGCGACGCTATGTTCCGGAAGCGCCCTTTGGGATGGAATATCTATTCCGCCTCTATTGTTGAGGTTCAAACTGATGGACAATACCATGAAACATGCTCTTTACGATTTTATTTATGATTTGTTTAACAAAAAATATGAACTTACTTACTCAAATGAAGGATATTATTCATATACTCCGTCGTCCGTTTGGCTTTCACAGTCGGATAATTACGTTGAAACCGGCATAATCGATAAGCGCAGCGCTGCAAAAAAAGGAATGATCCTGCCGGAACCTCCTGAAGAAGCTCTATTGTGGTGCGGTTTTTCGCCCCGTTACATTGCGGAAGCTATTAACAGCTTTTTTGTCCAAATAAACCCGGAACTGGATTTTAAGGAGGAATTCAGCAGGTTTGACCAAATAGATAGTTGTACATTCACATTGAACTCAATAAAATCAGGCGTAATCAAATGGGTTTTAAAGAAATAACAGTTTTGTTACAATGGTCAAATTACCAATTGCCTTTACCGTACACCCCTATGGCATTGCTTATAGCGCGTTCCCTGCCTTCTGAAGGCCAGTTGAATAATTGCCCTTTTACCAAAATTTCGCTTGAGCCTCCGCCGTCAAGGTTCAGGGCATATTCAGCCCCTAATTCCTGCATTATCAATGATGTTTCGTACAAACTGAAACCAGCGCTGTGCATTCCATTCCTTCCGTCGCCGATGAAAAACATCCAGTTACCATATCTATCTATGCCCACAGCAGAACGCGGATGACGATTATTCACAAAATTATTGTCAAATTCCTCGTAAAACATATTTACATTACCCGCAACTAAAAGCATAGGACCAGCCTGTATTGCATTAGTAACGCTTCCCCAGTCGTTATAGTCTCCTTCGCTCTGTGTCAACTTAAAACTGATATCGTCAACCGGGTCTCCGGGCTTAATATTATCAAGCAAAAGAGCCTTAGGTCCATATGCTGCAAGAACTGTATCTCCTTTCATCACCGTTGTTCCACCATACGCTTTACCTACGCATCTTCCGTATTTTATGAAAATTTCAGTAGCTGCTATTGCAGGTATGGGCGTTGGAATGCCATAAAATGATGTATAAACTGTGAGAAGCGTGTTCTTTGAATATAAATTAATTTTATCCAGAGTCTCATTTTGCGAGTATGGTAAATTAATTTGCTGACTCCACTTTGGGATCCCGAATATAGGCGATTTATCCTCTCCCCAGCCAATTGTAGTTCGAGGTAAATAAGGAGAGCTTGCAAGTTCTCCGTCAATAACGAGCGTCCCAACCGGATTACCTCTCAGTTTGCCTGTCCATGAAAAGTACCCGGCATTTACAGCTAAAATAGGAACATTATTGCCTTTATTCATTTGTGATAAAGGGGATAAAGTCGATATTCCCATTGGCGGAGTCATTACCCTGAAATCGTATTTGTCGGGGGGCGTTGTAACCAGCACCCAAAAACGCGGTAGATTTTCCCCTTCCGCATTTGCAACGGACGGAACTATTGCTATCTGTTTGTTAAGAGCCTGCAACATGCGGTATAGTTTCTCAACATCCCGCCAATCGTCTAACAACGCTCCCCTCAAGCTCCATTCGAAATTTGAAAGGTGCGGAGTCATTTCAAGATCCTCAATTTGAGCCGCTGCAAACTTTGCTTCGTCTTCAGATTCAAAGCCATGCAAGTTTATTCTCCACTTGGGCGCTTTAGTAAATGTTCCTTCACGATGAAATCTTATTATTATTCCTTCAGCCGGTGAAACGTCCAAGTCCAGAAGCAAATTGCTTAGCGCGCTTCGCACGTTCGCCATGAGTTTTGAAAGCTCTTCCTTTGAAAGTTGACTTTCAGGTTTAAACGTCTTTGAGGCCTTATCATTCATATCCAAAAGAGGAGGAAACATTCTTCCGGCAACTGTCACACAACCGCGCTCGTAAGCGCTTAATTGAGAGGTATCCGAGTAAATCGACGGAGCTCTGCTCAGTACTGAAGCCTCGAATGAAAGGCCAAGGGACTGAATAATATATCTTATCGCTTCAATACGCGTAACTGGAGCGTTCATTTTTCCTATTACAGGAGCGCTCGCTTTCTGAATTCCCGTTATTGGCATCCCTGCGAAACCCATCTTTAGACAAGCCTCCGCTTTATCTTGCGCTGATTTCAACTTAACGCTGACAATCTTATTGCTCTTTTTTCCGCCTTTCTTTTCATTCGCAATCTTTGTATTATCTTTTTTTGCATTTTTAGAATTAGCATCCGCAATATACTCTATACCTCTCGCGTCATATAATGCGGCGAGAAATTCCTCCACTGTAACAGCTTTTGCTGCCTCGGAAGGAATTACAAACACTAAGCATATTAATAAAGCCAATGATATTAATGCTGAACGTTTAAATTTATACATGAACAATGTCTCCGATTTTAATTTTTCCACCCCTTATTACACTGCAGAATATTCCCAATCTGGGCATTATACAATCGCCCGCAGCTTCGTAGATAGCGCAGCGGTCATGACATTCCTTTCCGATTTGAGTTACTTCCAGCAAAGCTTCTCCAACATTCAATCTATCGCCTATTTTTAAACTTGTCAGGTCGAAATCCCGTATCAGCAAGTTTTCAGCAAAAGCTCCAGGCTTGATATCAGGTACTTTTATTTTCATTTTTTCAGCCTCTTCCGCCGAGAGAAGGCTGACTTGCCTGTGTCCAAACCCGAAATGCCCGTCGCCTTCCATACCCATTCCTTCAATCAATACCGCTTCTCCAATGTCTTTTTTTTGTATTCCCTTTACGGGAGAGCGGCATACAGCGCTGAGAAATCCATTTTTCATTTATTACCTCCATTTGCCGAAACATTATATAATATATTCAACATGTGTGTTTTCTTTAGACCGGAGGAGAGAAATATGAAAACAAACATTTTCTTATCGACATTAATTATCACATTTTTGATCACATGTTTTCATGCAAAATCGGAAGCGATAAACGTCGCGGAAATGGTTATTCCATTCCAATTTCAGGATGTCCGCCTTTTTTCCGACGGAATGGCGGCGGTTAAAAAAGATGGGATGTGGGGATATATAGACCGCTTAGGCCAATGGATTATAACTCCTGAATACAATTACCCCATTGGAGATTATTCTACAGGAATATCCTATGTTGGGAAACAATTCATAGATGTGTACGGAAAACCGGTCTTTGAAGGAATTAGGTATGAAAATGCGCGCGGTTTCAGCCCAAAAGGCGAGCAAGCTCTTGCAGCAGTGCAAGTATCCGGGAAATGGGGTTACATAAATCTTACCGGAGAATACGTAATAACTCCAAAATACGACGATGCGGGAGATTTTCGAGACAGCGGGGATGGTTTGTCTCTGGCGCCTGTTAAGGTCGGCGGGATTTGGGGTTATGTGGATAGAAAAGGCAGAGAACTGATAATGTCCAATTTCGATTACGCGTGGAGTTTTTCCGGAGAATTTGCGGCTGTTATGGTCGAAGGATCGGTGGGCTTCATTAACAGAACAGGGGCTTACACGATAAAACCGCAATTTATACATGCAGGAGCGTTTTACAACGGAAGGGCGCCGGTCAGGATAGGTAATAAAACCGGATATATAAATGATACCGGTCGCTTAGTCATTCCCGCGAAATTTCATGATGGGGGAGAATTCAATAATGGGCTTGCGCCTGTAGCCACAGACAATCGTTGGGGATACATAAACGTCAGCGGGAAAATAGTCATCCCCCCTCTTTACGATAATGCAAGGCCATTCAGCGAAGGATTGGCTGCCGTTGAGCAGGACGGCCTTTGGGGATATATAAGCTACAAGGACTTTTGACGTATGAAAATCAAGTGGTGCGTAAGCGATATTGACGGAACGATAATAAACTCAAAAAGGGAGCTTGACCAGAGAATAATTGATGCAATACGTCAATACGAAAAATCAGGAGGAACTTTTATATTAGCAACCGGAAGAACGATGTTGACCGCTCGCGAAGTAGCTGACAGAATTGGTCTCAGTACCCCCGTAATATGCGGAAACGGAAGTGTAATTCAATACCCGTCCGGAGAAACTCTATTCAAACATGTAATACCCAAGGAAGCCTCCACATCCGTAGCAGAGTATGCCATATCAGAAGGTTACGACTTCGTGGCTTTTACGGATGATGCTGTGTGGTTTCCGTATTACAGTTTAAAAGTGGAACCCTACAAAAAAAGAAATAGCGAGAATGGGGCGAGAACAATCCCTTTTATTGAGTTTTCAAAGAGTAGCGAATTACCGCATGGCGGGATAATAAAGTTCTTTGTCTGGAATATGGACGAAAAATTATTGAGGGATTTCGAATCTCATTGTAACAACAGTAAGACCATGAATTTTGTGCAGTCCGTCAGAGGAACGCTTGATATAGATCCAATTCAAGCGACAAAAGGTAAAGGCTTGAAATTCCTGGCAAATTATCTCAATATGCAGCTCGAATACACAGCAGCTTTCGGAGATAACATAAACGATTTGGATATGCTCGAAGCAGTAGGGTTCCCTGTAGCGGTTGCAAATGCAGAAGAGACGCTGAAGCGTGCCGCTTGGAGAGTTTGCCCCTCAAATGACGAATGCGGCGTCGCCGTCATGCTGGAAGAGTTCATGAGAGAATGATTAAGAATTGACAACCGATATCGGGTAGAATATAATCTTACGGTCTCGCGGAGGACTGGCCGAGTGGTCGATGGCGGTTGACTTGAAATCAATTGAGGTGTATGCCTCCAGGGGTTCGAATCCTCTGTCCTCCGCCAGTTTTATGCATATTTCTTGAAATTCTCCGCCTGATCGAATATTTCCTTAAACACTTCGTCCCTTGGGACAGGGGGGTAGTCGTGTTCGGCCAAAATCAGAATCAGGTCAACTTTCAGTTCCGCCTTGATGTCGTCACGTTGCGACCAGTCGGTGTAGCGCGCCTTGTCATCAACGATTTTTTTGACTTCACGAGAGAGCGCCAGCAGTTTTTCGCGCGGATACGGAAACTCATATTTTTCGGCGACGGATTTCAGGATGTCATAGAATGCTTTTTCCTCAAAGTCAATGCCCATGCCAACGAATGAGGATTTTTCAGTTTTAAGCTCTTCAAGTAGCTTCGTCAACTGTTCAGCAACTTCATCAAGCACTTCATTGGCGTATTTCTCATCTTTGCGGCGGTTGTTGTAGTCTTCAACCAATTTTCTCAGGCGGTCGGCAAATTCAACGCCTTTTATCCTGTTCACCTTGCGAAACTCGTCAATAGCTTGCGTTAGAAGCTGTTGTAAAATCCTAATTCTCGTATTTGGCAACGGTATTTTGGCTATTCTTGCCATATATTCGTCGCTGAAGATATCGATGTCTATGTGCTTTCCTGCTTGAAACAGTTCCTCAACTCCATCAGCTTGAATGGCTTCGGCTATCATTTCGCGCACTCTGGCGTTCATCTGCGCTATATCGGGCGCGCCGCCTTTTGTTAGTTTAAAAAGAACAGATCGTACAGCGACATAAAAGTGTATGTAGTCTCGCTCATCGTCAGAAATGCTTTCGCTTGACGTACAGAGGCCGTAAGCACTTTTCATCCGCTTGACCGCCGCCATAAAGCGCAGCTCCAAATCCTCCGTGAGCTGGACATACTCCACCGCGCGATTCAAACAATCAAGCCGTTGCCTCGGAGAGCCGGACATGAAATCGTCCGCGTCAAATTTGCGGAACATAAGCGCCAATACTTCAAGCTGGTCTTTGACGATGTCGACGGACTGCTCCACGCCTTCAAATTCATCCGTCTTGAAGTTGGTATACTTCGCGAGCGCCATGTTCATATTATTCTTAATGCCTATATAATCGACGATAAGCCCCTTTTCTTTTCCTTCGTACACGCGGTTTACGCGCGAAATTGTTTGAATGAGCGAATGCTGTTGTATCGGCTTATCTATGTATATCGTATCGAGGCACGGAACGTCGAAGCCTGTCAGCCACATATCCACTACAACGGCGATTTTGAAATTGGACTTCGCTTGTTTAAATTGCCGGTCAAGTTCTTTTCTGTCCTCTTTCGTCCCGAGCAGGTTGTAAAGTTCATCCAAATCGTCCGCGCTTCTGGTCATAACCATCTTCAATTTTTCGACAGGTTTCAATTTCATGCTCTCGTCATCCGTGAGTTCCGTTCCCTCATCGCAAATCTTTGGAATAACCCATTCGGGACGCATTTCAGTGATAATTTTGTACAGATTATAGGCAATGCTGCGGTTTGAGCATACGAACATCGCTTTGCCTGCAACCATCGCTCCTTCGCGCGCGCGGGCTTCGTAGTGTTCTATGAAATCATCTGCTACCGCCCGGAGCCTGTCAGGATCGCCGATAATCACGTCGAGGCGGGATACCGCTTTTTGGCTCTCCTCAATTTGATGCTCGTTCGCTCCTTCCATCTCGCATTTTGCGTAATACTCCTCTATTTCCTGCAAACGTCCCTCGTTGAGCGTGACTCTGGCAGCGCGCCCGTCATAGACGAGATTTACGGTTATGCCATCCTTGACGGATTCCGCCATAGTGTAACTGTCAACGACAGCGCCAAACACTTCTATCGTTGCGTCAATGGGCGTGCCTGTGAAGCCTGCGTATGTAGCGTTCGGCAAGCTGTCATGCAGGTATTTGGCAAATCCGTAAGTACGTTGCACGCCTCCCGGGCGGACAGTTTCCTTTCGGTCGAGGTTAACCTGTGAGCGGTGCGCCTCGTCCGATATGCAGATTACATTTGCCCTATCGGTAAGTAACCGCGCGTCTTCCGTAAATTTTTGTATAGTTGTAAGGTAAACTCCCCCGCTCGTTCGCCCTTGCAGCTCTCTGCGCAATTGTTCCCGCGAGTCAATGCTGACGACTGTATTGTCTCCGATATATTCTTTTGAGGACACAAATTGCTTCGACAGTTGATCGTCCAAATCGGTGCGGTCAGTTATTAGAATAATCGTCGGGCTTCTGAAAAACGTATCTTTCATTAATAAACGCGTCAAAAACAGCATAGTGTAACTTTTTCCGCATCCCGTCGCGCCGAAATACGTGCCGCCTTTGCCGTCGCCGTCCGGGCGCAAGCGCCGTTTAATATTGGCGCACAATTTTTCAGCCGCGAAAAACTGCGGATAGCGGCAAACGACTTTTAGCTCGCCGTCAGCGTTGTCGGGGAAGTAGATAAAGTGCTTGACAACTTTCAGCAAACGCTCTTTACGAAACAGCCCCTTTACCATACTGACCAGCGACGGGATACCGTCAACCTCCGGCGAGTCTCCGTCTAACCTGCGCCAAGCGTAGAAAAAATCGTATGGAGCGAATAGAGAACCGTATTTGTTGTTCGCTCCATCGCTGACAACTACAAAAGCGTTGTATTTAAAAAGCTCGGGAATGTCCCTCCTGTAGCGAATAGTTAGCTGCTTATACGCGTCCAGAATGGTTGTGTTCTCCTTGACCGCGCTCTTGAATTCCAGAACGGCTAAGGGAAGCCCATTGACGTAGACGATGCCGTCCGGTATCCGCAGTTCATACCCCTGTACCTCCGCCTGATTCACAATCTTGAAGACGTTGTTTTCGGGCGTGGTGTAATCGATAAGCTCAATGAAAATGTCCTTTTGCGACTTGTCCTCCCGGTTGAGGATGAACCCGTCCGCAATTAGTTTAAACGCGGCCTTGTTCGCCTCATATACTGAGCCGGATATTGAGCGGAGCTTCAGTATTACGCTGTCAATTTCGTTTGCTGTGACGCCCTCAGCGGCGTAGCGCGCTGAGAGGAACGCGCGCAGGTCGTCGGCGAGAAGCACGTCTGACCTTTCACGGTGGATTTCGTCGCCGTGAACGTGGGCGTATCCCTCGTCGGTGAACATTTCTATTATGGAGAGTTCAAGGGTTTTCTCGTTAAAACAATCCATCATTAATTAGTTTCTTAGCATTATCATAAACTTTATCATAATGAGTTATCGTTATTCCGCTATCCTTCTTGCTTTCTCTTGCTAAACGATATGTATTGTCATTGAAATTACTCCTTCTGCCAGCAATTACTAAAAAATGCATAAGAGTAGAGTCATATTTATGAAATTCTTTTGGAAGAGGTTTGTTATAACAGTATTTTTCAAACTCATCGGAAACCGAATGAAAACTACTTTCGAGAAAACATTTCCATTCTTTAATTTGTGAAATACCTTTCCTTATAATTTCACCAAATTCACCGTTTTTCATAACAACATTGCCATATGGGCATTCCATTTCAACCCAAACAAAGCTATGGCCCTCTGAATCAAAACCAACTAAAAGATAATCAGGCACATATTGGGTTCCCAACTTAAACTGTTTAAATAAATATCGACTGCCGAAACTATAGTATCTCAGTAATTCTCCCATAATGTGATAAGCCCGGTTATCCTCAATTACCCTTTTAATATCAATCTCTGTTGATGTTCTATTATTGAGTACTTCTAAAAATCTTTGGTTTAATAGGTTTAGTGTATCACTATCACGTAAATCATAATACGGCAAGTAGTTATTTGGAAAAAGGCTATTATTATGCAACACAGCTTTTGGCAATTCTCTAACTAATGCTATGCTATAAAAGCTTTTTTTTTCAAAGGAATACTTTTCATATAATTGTTCTTTTATGGTAATTTCTTCTTCTGTAAGATTCGAATAGTCTCTCTCGTATAAATTCATCTTTCAAAATCCTCACTCAAATGATGTTATATTTACCGCTTGACAAAACTTGGGAAGTAATACATCTTGCAATGTTGTCATTTGTTGTATTTCACGGTTATTTTCGCGAATTGAGAAAAAGATAACTCCAAGAAAATGGTTAGCTTTCTCAAGTATTTCCTTATCAGGAACAACGATTTTGACTGCGAGCAAGTCATTTACATTTAGAGTTGGATAAGTAGAAACGCTGTTCTCTACAATTGACTGTAAATATTCAGAAATACTGTCATTGGTTATCCATAGGTAGAGCAGTTCGTTTGAGACACCTTGGTTGTTATTGTGGAGAACAGTGAATCCTGTTGAAACCACCATGTTTGCAACGGGGTAATAAACAATGCCGTAATGCTTTAAGTTCGGGCGAACAGTCGAAAATACAATATCACCGTGATATACCTTGCGTTTTGCTCTGCTTGGCACTTCGCTATCGCCTTGAATTGTTTGTAGTGGGTCAAAATAATTTTGTGTAACACTACTAGTGTTAAGATAGAAAATACCGTTTTGTATATCAGAACTGCTGATATGAGCGATATTCTCGTTACAGTAATCACCAACATTTGCCCACATCCAGCCGTTTGGCAACTCTACTTTGGTTTTTGAAGCGTACGGAGCAAATAAAGATTTAAAATAAGATCTCGCAGTAGCCTCCAAACACTCATTTATCTTTCGTTTCAAGGCTATTCTGTTCGTGATGGTCTGGTATGCCTTGACTATCTCTTTCTGCTTATTGAGCGTGGGAACAGGTAATCCTAATAGCTCAATATCATCCCATGATATGCCGCCTCGGACGCTTCCATCCGTTTTCAGCCAACAAATGCGGTCAAATTCGGCTCGTTTAAACCACATCATCAGATATTCCGGCAACAAAACGCTCTCGTCAATAATTTCAAACATAAAATACGCAGGGGAAACAATCGCCGGATCGTCCTCCGTGTACAAAGCTACGGGCAAACGCTCGTCACGCCCGACGTGCATGGGATTACAGGCAAATCGCCCTTTGGTAATGAGCTTGTATCGGCTTAAATCCGTACCTATGACGTTCGCCACCGAAGGCATAAAGTATTTGTCTATGTTTATCCCCAACAAGCGATCAGTTGACATATCGGAGTTACGAACATCTACAAGCCTAATATGTTTCCCGAGCGCCTCATAGTTCGATCTCATACCCAAGCTCCTTAAGAACTGCCAGTAAATCCGCTTTCGATTTTTCCTCCGCGTTTAATAGTTCCCGCAGTTCCGACTGAAGCGTCCTCATCTTCGAGTCAAAGTCGATATTCTCGTCGCGGTTGACGAACTCGATGTAGCGGCTCGGAACGAGGGTATAACCCTTTTCCGCGACTTCGTCATATGACGCGCTGTAGCAGAACTCCGGCGTGTTTTTATAGGTTTCCCCGTGTCCTTCCTGCTGCCACGCGTGATAGACGCCGCAAACTTTTTTACGGTCGTCATCGGTCAGTTCCACAAATTTCTTTTCATACGGCGAACCCATCTGGCGCAAGTCCATGAAAAGTATCTCGCGTCTGCGGTCGCGATATTTTACACGTATTCCGTTTTGATCGACCGCGCGGGCTGTCTTGTTCCTGTTCAGAATCCACAGCGTCACGCTGATGTCAGTTGTATAAAACATGCTTCGCGGCAATATAACAATTGCTTCCACGAGGTTATTCTCTATCAACTGCTTGCGTATTCTCAATTCCGTTCCGTCGTCCGATAGCGCGCCGTTCGCAAGCAAAAAGCCCGCAACGCCGTTTTGCGACAGTTTAGAAACGATATTAAGTATCCATCCGTAATTGGCGTTGCTCGTCGGTGGTGTTTCATAGCCGCTCCAACGCGGGTCGCCGGTCAATTCATCGGCAGCGCGCCATTCTTTCTGGTTGAAGGGCGGGTTTGCCATGATAAAATCTGCCTTCAGGTCTTTATGCCGATCGTTTGAAAAGGTATTAGCCGCCATTTCCCCAAAATTCGCGGAAATTCCCCGGATGGCGAGATTCATTTTCGCCAGTTTAAACGTCGTGTTGGTGTATTCCTGCCCGTAGATGGATACGTCTTTCTTGTTCCCCTGATGGTTTTCTATGAATTTTACGGACTGAACGAACATTCCGCCCGAGCCGCAGCACGGGTCATAAATTTTGCCTTTGTAAGGTTCGATCATCTCAGCTATGAGGTTTACGATGCACTTAGGCGTGTAGAACTCGCCTTTGCCCTTGCCCTCTGCAAGCGCGAATTTGCCAAGGAAATATTCGTAAATCCTGCCTATGATGTCCTGTTCCTTGTCGTTCGTGTTTATTCTGTCGATTTCATCCAACAAAGACGCGAGTTTTGTCCTATCAATATGCAGGCGGGAGTAATAGTTATCCGGCAAAGCGCCCTTAAGCGACGGGTTTACTTTTTCAATCGTGTACAAAGCGGTGTCGATTTTCAGCGCAATGTTATCCTGCTTCGCGTTCTCCATGATGAAAACCCAGCGTGACTCTACCGGCAGGAAGAAAACGTTCTTCATCGTGAAAAACTCCGTAAACTCCAGATATTTTTCCTTGCCTTCAGCGACGAGCTCACGCCGCCGCTCCTCAAATTTATCGCTGGCGAACTTAAGAAAGAAAAGACTCAGAACAACGTGTTTGTACTCAGCAGGCTCAACCGAACCGCGCAGTTTGTCCGCCGATTTCCAAAGAGCCTCCTCCATGCTGATTTCTTTTTTAGGTTTCGCCGCTGCCATTGCGTACCCTCTTTTCTTTAGAACAAGTAATCTCTAAGTGTATTTTCTGAAGTATCATTATTTTACAATATACTTATGAAAATACATAATACTTGGATATATGACTCTTAGAGATACATATAGCTTGATAATAAATGAAATCAATGGAAGAATATATTTCTACATTAAGATGTTTGTAAAGTTTATTGCAAATATCTCTTTTCTGTCATTTTTGCATGACTAATCGCAACCGGCTCTCGACGACCACGTTGCATTTACTTTTTCATTTAAGCCCAGAATATTTTTTTCTTGTACACAATAATTTCTACATAAATATTACATATATTTATGATATATTTTATGTACGCATAGTTGTTCACATATTGCAATTTATAAATATTAATTATAAATTGCAATTATATGTTTATTTCGAATTTACTATATTGCAAATAATGTTGTTAAGATTATAATTACCGTGTTAAAAGAGCCTGTGATAAAAAACAGGTTTTTTGGTAATAAAAACTCAATTACAGGAGGTAAGCATTTTGAAAAGTAATAGTGGAAAAAAACCAGTTTTATTTGTACTTGCGCTTATGCTTGGATTTACCCTTATTTTCAGCGCATTTGCGGACGTCGCTTTTGTTCCGGTGACGGACATCATTGACGTGCCGGACGAGGCAACGGTAGGCACGCCGCTCACCCTCACGGGCACAGTGATTCCGGCTGACGCTACAAATCAGGTTATCACTTGGAGCGTCAAGGACGCGGGTACTACAGGCGCGACTATCGATAGCGGCGACCTGACCGCCTCGGCGGCTGGCGTCGTGGTCGTCACGGCGACGGTCAACGGCGGCCTGGAAGGGGATGGAGAAACAGTAGTGGCGATTGCGGCAGGCTTCGAGCACACCGTAGCCATATTGACAGACGGCAGCCTATGGGCATGGGGAAGTAACGCATTCGGACAGCTGGGCGACGGAACAAATACGCAGCGTAGCGAGCCGGTGCAAATAGGTAAAGATAATGACTGGTCGTCAATCGTGGCGGGTTATTATCATAGTATCGCCCTCAAAACGGACGGCAGCCTGTGGGCATGGGGATATAACGGCGACGGACAGCTGGGCGACGGATCGTACACCAACCGTAACGAACCGGTGAAAATTGGGGCAGAGAATGACTGGGTGTCGATTGCTGCAGGTCATTTTCATACCTTAGCCATTAAAGCAAATAACAGTCTCTGGGCATGGGGAAGAAATGCATATGGACAGATAGGTGATGGAACGAATTCATGGCACATTGTGCCGACTCAAATAGGTGCAACGTATGACTGGGCGGCTGCGGCTGGCATGAATCACTCATTAGCCCTAAAAACGGACGGCAGCCTATGGTCATGGGGAAGAAACAGCGAAGGGCAGCTGGGCGGCGGTACATACAATGACCGCACTGAGCCCTCACAAATGGGTGCAGAGAAAGACTGGATGGCGGTTACTGCTGGCGGCGATTTCACATTGGCTCTTAAAGCGAACTACAGCCTATGGGCATGGGGATTGAATACTGCGGGGCAGCTGGGCTTAGGATCGAACACGCAAAACAATACGCCGGTGCGAGTTGGTTTTGATAATAATTGGGCTGAGGTTGCTACTGGCAACGAACACACTGTAGCTCTTAAGACTGACGGCAGCCTCTGGGCCTGGGGAAGAAATATTGAAGGACAGTTGGGCATAAACACGTACATCAATATCAATGAGCCGAAGCGTGTCGGTAACGATAATGACTGGCTGAGGGTTGCTGCAGGCGGTAATCACACAATTGCTATAAAAATGGATGGGAGCCCGTGGTCGTGGGGAGGGAACTCTTCCGGCCAGCTGGGCGACGGTACTAACATACTTCGCAGCACGCCTGGTCAAGTGGGCTCAACGCATGACTGGGGCACTCAGGGTTTCGATGATTTCACCAAGGACTTCATCATCACGGTGAATCCGATGAAACACATGGTTACATTCTTAGACTGGGACGACACATTTATCGACATACAGTACGTAGTTGACGGATCTGCCGCTGATGAACCGGCTGAGCCGACAAGAGAAGGCTATACCTTCACGGGATGGGATGAAGATTTCTCGATTGTCACTGAAGACCTGATCGTTCGAGCAACGTATGAAATCAACAAGTACACCGTAACATTCATGGCGGACGGCGCTGTGTTTGACACGCAGACGGTATCTCACGGCGACCCCGCAGTCGATCCCGGCGTTCCGACAAAGGAAGGCCACACTTTCAAAGAATGGGATGTAGCTTTTAATAACATCACCAACAACCTGACCGTGACGGCTGTTTTCGATATCAACACCTACACAGTAACATTCATAGCGGACGGCGCTGTGTTTGACACTCAGACCGGCGTTGAACACGGAACTGCGGCGACTGATCCCGGCGTTCCGACAAAGGAAGGCTACACTTTCAAAGAATGGGATGTAGCTTTTAATAACATCACCAGCGACCTGACTGTGACGGCTGTTTTCGATATCAACACCTACACCGTAACATTCATAGCGGACGGCGCAGTGTTTAACACTCAGACCGGCGTTGAACACGGAACTGCGGCGACTGATCCCGGCGTTCCGACCAAAGAAGGCTACACTTTCAAAGAATGGGATGTAGCTTTTAATAACATCACCAGCGACCTGACTGTGACGGCTGTTTTCGATATCAACACCTACACAGTAACATTCATAGCGGACGGCGCAGTGTTTGACACGCAGACCGGCGTTGTTCACGGAACTGCGGCGATTGATCCCGGCGTTCCGACTAAAGAAGGGCACACATTCACAGGTTGGGATAAGGCATTCGACAACGTAACGAGCGACTTGATCGTAACGGCGAATTTCGATATCATTAAGTACACCGTAACATTCATGGTTGACGGCGCAGTATTTGACACGCAGACCATAGATCACGGCGACGTAGCGGTCGATCCTGGCACGCCTACAAAGGCAGGGTTCACATTCACGGGTTGGTATCTGAGCGGAACTCTCTACAACTTCGCTAATCCTGTGACTAGCAACATGACTTTGGTTGCCCATTGGAGAGAGGATAGCATAAGCTATAACATAGGGTTCATCGGCTATTACGATTTCGATTACGGTAGCGGCCCTGTAAAGCTCAATACTTCCTTCTATTGGCAAACGGTAAAAGCCGGAGAGCCCATTAACTGGACAGCAGTTTCCGCTGCTTATGAAAATTGGAAATCGCAAGGCGGTTATGGCCTAGACAATCTGGAAGGCTGGCAGGTAAGCGCTCCAATCAGTCGTTATTATGATGAAAAAACACCTCACATAATCATTGATGATGCTTTGAAAGCGGTAAATATGGAAGACTATACAGGAGCTATATACTTTGCGCCAGTAACGTACGATAAGCAGATTAAGTTAGTGGAATTCACAAGGCTTGTCAGAGTTAATACGTCGACGTTTACATACACCGAAATTCAAGATGATATTCAAGGCTCAGCTCCGCATTTCACTCTAACGACGGTCGGCGGCACAAATATCAATGCGAACGGGATGTCTAACAGAAACGCCGTTGAAGTCAAAATTGACGGGGTGAATGGAGAGGCTCTCTCAATATCAGCAATCAATACTATTGGAACTGAATCTTACCGCGTTCCGCTGAAAGAAACAGCTCCGGGTTCAGGCATTTATGCGCCAACGAATTTAATAGCTTACAGTTTCAACGCAAGCCTTATCGCTCCGACTCCGCCGGTATACAAGATTCATGTTTACGCTGGAGATAAGTTAATCGGATCGCTTACTGTAACAGTTGTGAATTCGTAGTCTGTAGTTAGCGATTATTAATCAATAAGATAGGGGCTGTAACAGGACAAAATAGGACAGCCCCAAATAAGCAAACAAAAATCTCATTTCCGCAACATTGGAAATGAGATTTTTATTACATATGGGAATTTAACATAGAATGCGCAAATATGGGCTTTTGTTACAACCCCTATTTACTCTGAATTATAGATGTTTATATACTGCCCTCACCATCCCCAAATGCCTTTACGCGCTTTTTCGTCAACTCCAATGTGGATGCTGGAAGAGCCGGATATTAAATAGCAGTATCTGAGATGCGGAAGTTTGCCTTCATTATGTGCTTTTTTAACAACTTCTCCGAATTGGCGGTTGGATAGACCGTTAACGTACATGTCGAGCGCCATTCCTTCAACGTGCGCGCTTTCTCCCACGCCGCCAACTTTCTTGTTGTGCTCCGGGCATCTGCAGCCGCTGGTAATGTAAATCGGCTTTCCGATATAATCGCGTAAAGCCTGAAACGTCTCAACTAGCTTATAATCAACAATATCGAACCCGCAACCGCATTTGCACGCAATTTCTCTGCGCGTAAGATTCTTCGATAACTGGTTATCAACATTACCGGTTTGCGGCAATTCCAACACTTCGGGAGCGCCTGCACCCTCTTCGGGGAGAGAATCGCTGCTAATAGGGTCAGTTATCGCGTATTTTTGGTATAAGCAATCAAGTTTTTCTTCAAAACTGCTACCGTTCGAATCAGCCACCACGCTAACCGGCGCATCTAATACTGAAGCAAGTTTATTTAATTGATTCGGGTTCAGATTGACATTTTCAAAGTTCCAGCCAGATAAAAAATTCAGCTTTTCGCAAGCTAAATCAACGATATAGTTCATCAGTAAAGGAGCTACGAGACCTTTAGCCCATGATATGTACCAAGGCAAAGCCATGCCCAAAAGCATTTCCGAGAGTTTGCTTATAACCGCTTTTTTCTTTTCTGCGCCTGATTTACCTTTTAGCTCCTTTTCCGCCCAAAGAACGAGCTCTATGGCAAAAGTCTTCAACTTTAAAAATTTACTTAACACTAAACTATCCCCTTTCATATTGTTTTACATTGTATAAAACGCTCAATAAGTATCGAAGCCTGTCCTATATAGTCGTCATCCATCATGTTGAGCCAATGAATTCTTTTATCCCGTTTAAACCAAGTTAATTGTCTTTTTGCAAATTTTTTAATTGCATTGCTCAGTTCACAGCGCAATTCATCAAGCGAAGAATATTTTCCGGTTATATACCAGAGAATGTATCTGTATTCAAGGCCAAGGTTATATAAATTCCCCGGATTCCCTCCATTGTTGAGGTAATTACGGACTTCCTCAATCATTCCCTGCCGGATTCTTAACGAAAGCCTTTCATCAATTTTATTATAAAGAATGTCTTTGGGCCAGGTTATTCCAATTTGCAGCACACAATAACGCGGCTCGCATCTATTCTCAAGTGATTCTCCATTCTCAATTTTCTCTATCAGCCTGATAATACGTCTTTTATTCGCATAATCTGATGGATTGTCTTTCAGGCGAGCTTTCGCATTTTCAGGCAACATGTTTAACAATTCCTCAAGCGTTTTGGATTCAAGGTTCGCTCGAAAATTCTCATTCGGGTGTTCATTATTTAGCACATACCCATTAACAACAGAATTAACATATAATCCTGTTCCGCCCACAATAAAAGGGAGCTTGCCACGATTAATTATATCTGAAATGATACTGTAAGATTTACTCTGAAAATCAGCGACAGTGAAATTCTCTCCAATACTGCAGATGTCAATTAAGTGATGAAAGACTTGTTCACGCTCTTCTGCTGTAACCTTGCCGCTGCAAAGTGAAAAATTTTTATATACCTGCCTTGAATCAGCGGATATAATTTCACCATTAAATCTACTTGCTAGTTCAATACCTGCAGAACTTTTACCCGATGCATTTGTTCCAACAATGGATATAATTCGGGGTAGCGATATATTTGTCACTCTATTTTTCCAAAATTTCTTCCGATGTCTTACAATGAAAATAAAAAAACGTTACCAAACGGCGATGTGCCCGTCTGCCCGGGGTTCAGTGGCGCCGGCGTACGCCCCGTTATCAAGTTTGATAATGATTTCGCCCCTTCCAAAACTTCCTATTTGAGAATAGTTTGCTTTTTCCGGCAGGAAATTCACGTCATGTCCAAGCTGTTTCAGCTTCTCCGCTGTTTTCGATGGAAAAGAATTTTCGACCAATACTTTTTTATTTTGAACCCACTGCCAGCGCGGAGCGTCCAAAGCCTCCTGGGGATTCATCCCAAAATCAAACATGTTCATAACAACTTGAAGCTGTCCCTGAGGCTGCATAAAAGCTCCCATTACGCCAAAAGCCCCTAAAGCCCGCCCTTTCCTTGTCATAAACCCCGGAATTATCGTATGATATGGACGATTTCCAGCCCTCAAACAGTTTGGATGAGATTCGATCAAATTAAAATTGCAGCCGCGATTATGCAGCGCAATACCGGTAGCAGGCACGACAAGCCCCGATCCAAAGCCTGTATAGTTGCTCTGTATCATTGATACCATGTTCCCATCAGAATCAGCGGTTGCAAGATAAACTGTTCCGCCTTTTGAGGGTTTCAAGCTTCTTAATGATATCGCTCTTTCCTTGATATACTCGCGCCTGAAATTAGCATATTCGTCCGAGACGAAATCTTCCGCAATTACCTCCATGGCGCGCGGTTCCGCTATGAACTTAAGCCCATCCGTAAACGCAAGCTTAATAGCTTCTATCTGCTTATGACAAACATCCGCACTCAGGAAACCATCTTTTCCAAATTCAAAGCCTTTTAACATATTCAGCGCCATGAGAGCAATAACGCCCTGTCCGTTTGGCGGGATCTCCCATATATCGACGCCGCGATAATTTACCTTCACAGGGGTGACCCATTGAGGCGAAAACGATGCTAAATCGTCCTTATTCAACCAACCTCCATATTTTTGAGAGTACTCATGGATCTTTTCGGCAAGTTCCCCGTTATAAAATGATTCTGCGTTCGACTCGGCAATTTTTCGTAAAGTCTCAGCATGAGGAATAGAGCACCAAAATTCTCCCGGCGCCGGTATTTTTCTATCTAACGCAAAAATATTGAACCATTCAGCGAACTCAGGCGATTTTAAGTTCCTTGAATACATGTTGAACGCTTCTTTCCATAGTCCCGCAACTGTCGGGGAGACAGGAAATCCATTCTCAGCATATTCAATTGCCGGTTTGAGAGCCTGCGTTAAGCTAAGCTTTCCAAATCTTCCTATCAAGCTCGCCCATGCAGCAGGAACACCCGGCACGGTCACCGAGTAAAAGCTGTGTTGAGGCATTTCCGAATAACCCTGTTCCCGAAGGAAATTTGCATCAGCAGCCATAGGCGCCGGTCCGCTTGCGTTCAGTCCATGAAGTACTCCATTGCTCCATACCAATGCAAAAGCGTCCCCGCCTATTCCATTTGAAGTCGGCTCAACAACCGTCAAAGCAGCAGCGGTCGCCACTGCAGCGTCAACAGCATTTCCTCCGCACTTAAGCACATCAAGCCCCGCCTGCGCCGCAAGCGGCTGCGACGTCGCAACCATTCCACGGCTTCCAAATACGACACTTCTTTTAGATGGCCAAGCGTATTTTGACGCGTCCAATTTCAACGGTGCTCACTCCTTGTAAATTTCATAGATTACTGAATATTATACACATAATAAAGCAATGTTCAATGCACAATGCACAATGTTCAATACACAATGTTTTGCTTTTGTCTTTGTCTTTTCAAATCCCTAATCCCTAATCCCTAATCCCTGTTTTTCCCTGTTTTTCCCTGTTTTTCCCTGTCTTTTCATTTACCAAGGGCACAAAGTGCAGTTTTCCGTTTTTCGATCCCATGGGCCTACAGCCGCCATTTTAACCGCTTGAATAATTCTACCCTCAATTATATCGAAAGATTCGCTATTAGCTATGTTTATTAGTTTACAATCCTGAATTGAAACTAATCCAAGAGTTGATATATTTTGTTTTAAGCGATGAAGGGCAAAGGAATAAAAAATCAGTTGGTTTTTATATAACTCCAATACCTTATCATTTGGATTTGTCTTCCAATCGCGTAAATGTACGCCGTCCGCATCTTCCCAGAGTACATCGAAGCTTCCTGTCAGCTTTATCCCGTTAGCAACTGACACCCTAAACGGAACTTCCCGTTTCAGTTTCCCCTCCGAAAATAAAGCATGGAATTCCTCGCCAATTTCTGAATTAGCAAATTTCATAAGCCATTGTTTTATTTTTTCCCTGTTTGATTTTATTCTGTATGAAGAGCGCAAAGCTGGCGGCAACAGGCGAACAACGTTTTCAACGCGCCCATCGCCCGGCAGGTAATTATCAAGGCTCTCGTCAGAAAAATCCCACTTTGAAAGCACCCAATGACAAATCGAGCCAATGTCCTTTCCTGAAAGGGACCCCGCTCCCGCCTCCAGATTCTCAAAATCAAGATCCATCCCCTGCCTGTGCTTACGCCTCCAAGCATGAGGGCACCATTCGAAAAGCGCATATGAAGTAGCCGACATACGAGTCAAAGACACTTCAGACACAGGAAGCTCAAATGAAATGCACCCCTCACCGTCCCGCGCGTCTTCGTCTTTCTCTACGTCTTTGCGAGCCGCGTCCTTTTGCGGCGCGGCAATCCAGTTGTCTTTGCGAGCCGCGTCCTTTTGCGGCGAAGGCCGCTCCCGGTCGTCCTGACCTCCGCGGCACTCGGTCTTCCTGACCTTCGCAATCCAGCTGTCTTTTCTGCTCGCCACTCGCCACTCGCCACTATTTTCCCACTCTATCAAATACTTAAGCCAACTCCCATCTTCCGCATTTCCCGACTCATCCGTTATCCCGCAAAACAAAATAGAATCCTTCGCGCGCGTCGCCGCGACATAAAACAGCCTCTCGTACTCTTCGGCCTCCTCCTGCTCTTCAAGAGCATAATGAAACGTCTTAAACAATTTATGTTTTGAAGCGAACAGCCCTAAATGTTTTGACGCTGCCAGCGAACTATTCGTTCTTTTGCCTTTTGAGGGACGTTCAGTCCCGAAAATGATCACAAACGGAAATTCCAACCCTTTTGAAGCATGCACTGTGAGGAGCTTGACGGATTTACCGTCATCAGCAATCTGCGGTTCCTTGAAACGGCTCTTCGATGTAAGGGACTTCAACAACCATTCCGAACAACCATGAACACTCCTGCAAATCAACTTTTCGTATTCCAGAGCCAACTGTTCGGCATAACGCATATTTGCAAGCGCCCGCAGACTTTGCGAAGCTGGAATGTTTTCAAGCCAGCTCAAATTGTCAATATAATAATTCAATAACGCCGCTCCGCCCTTTACCTTCGCCGTTGCCCTTAAAAATTCCTCTTCACTAGCATCTCGCGGCGACAAAAAAGAACTATGCCATCCGATATTGGACAACTCGTCATCGGGAAAAGCAACGGCTCTCATCATATTAATTATGTCCATAACTTCCCCGCGAACAAACCAGGATTCGTTTCCTTCAATGATCAAAGGTATACCGGCCTTAGAAAAAGCTTCCTCAATCAACGTCCAGGAAGTACGCGTCTGCGTAAGAACAGCGCAATCCCGCCACTCAAAAGGCCGCAGGCATTTCTCCTCTGAATCCCAAACCGTCAACTCTTCCGCCTTCCAGCATAAGAGAGTATCCGTCAACTTGACAAGCAACCTCTTCCGAGCCTCATTAATTCCCTCTTTCCCCACATCACCTGCATGGTCGGCGCCCCGCGCTAATGACATCGAATTGCCGACATCCTGCCCGTAGGGGACGCAGCCCTCGGCGTCCCGCGCTATTAGCTTTGAACTGCCAGAAGTCATCCCATATGCGGCGGCATCCTGCCGGTCGTCTTTGCGAGCCGCCTTTAGCCGCGAGCAAAGCGCGGCGGGAAGCAATCCAGCGTCTTTGTCTTTTATTTGATCATTGAATATTAAACACTGTGCATTGTCTTTATCGTCTTTCAATTGATCATTGTGCATTGAACATTGTGCATTGACCACCATCGCCATCAAAGGCAACGTCCCCGCATCCCTAGTCTCGTCAACATCACCAACGAGATCTTCATACTTGAGATTACTAATACTCTCCCCAAGATTCCGAGGCCAAATAAACCGGAAAAGCTCGTTTATCTTACTATAAAGCCCGCTTCTCATACGAAAACTCTCGTTCATATTTATATAAACGCCGTCAACCCCGTTCACTTGACGGCACTCTTTAACATAGCTTTCAAATATCGAGAGATCGGCGTTCCTGAACCTGTATATGGACTGCTTGGGGTCGCCCACTACGAACACGCTTGTATTTGGCTGATTACGAGCAATTGAGCGGATCATTCTTTCCTGAAGCGGGTCGGTATCCTGAAATTCATCAATCATTATCTCTCTGAAATTTCTCATGAAATTCTTACTGGATATGCTTTCCGAACCGTACTTTATAAGGTCAGAAAATGTAAGTATTTTATTCTCCCTACGTTTATCCTCAGTGATTTTCCAACAAATTGAACACAGTTTTATTAACGCTTCTCTTTCGTGAACATCATCCGAATAGTTAGCCATTATTTCATTAACGGATAAATTCTTTGATATCGTCAACAAATCCAAATGCCTTTCCTTCCATTCCGTTACCGGTTCTCCAAGGCATAAGTTGATACGTTCCTTAAGTTTTCCGAAATTTGCCCTTTTCAAGACAGATTCCATAAGGTCCACAAAGAACTTAATAGCTTCATCGTCGCTCTCTATCTTTTTTTCGAACCAATTACCAATGAACGTATTAAGGTTCATAATGTAATCAGGAGTTTTGCCTTTCTTTTGAGATTCGTAATAAATATCATCCTTAATCTCATGAAGGACAGCCTGCCACCCCTCCCAAGCCGACATGATTTTTGGCATAGAATTCAGCTTAACTTTTCCTATCACATTTTCCAAAACTCTAACGTCGCTCATTTGCATGAAATCTTGGTATGAAAGCGAGCGAGCGGAATGTATTTCCTCACACTCGCCGGACAAGGCGGCAATATCACGCGGCGCCCATTCAGTGAGAATTTTCTCCAAAAGGCCGGTATTACTAAAATGCGTAACAATAGTTTCATCCAGCTCGTCAATTTTTCGAACCAATTCCTCGCTCAATTCATCCTCCTCAGGCTGCGATATTATAGATGAAGCAGGATCCAAACCAAGCGCAATTGCCGACTCTCTTAACACTCTCGAAGCGAACGAATGAATAGTCTGAATATAAGCATCGTCAAAATGAGCGAGCGCATTGTTTAAAACAATACGCTCGCTTTCCGCAGCTGACTTCATTCTATCAGCTACAACGGCCTCAATTCTCTGCTTCATTTCCTGCGCAGCCTTTTCAGTAAAAGTAAGCGTGATAATATTCTCCGCATTACATCCTCGTTCCCTGTCAACGAGCAACGAAGCATAACGCGAAGCCAGCGTCCAAGTCTTCCCCGTCCCCGCCCCCGCGCTCACCGTTACAAGAGAATTCCGCGCGTCAATTGCAGCTTGCTGTGCTTTGTTGGCTGTTCTTTCCATATTTAGAAACATCACATCATTGTATCAATAGCTTATCGCGCAGCTTGTATGTCCATTGTTTTCCCTCTTTACGGGCAACAAGAAATCCTCTTTCTGTCATACGTTGCAGCAGCTTATAAGCTCCGCTTACTGTCATGCCAAGCGCGTCGGCGGCATCTTTTTTGTTGAAAACGGAATCCGAAAACATGTCAAGCAATCTATGCTCGTTTATTTCTGCGGCTTTATGGATGCCTTCGCCCTGCTTGATATGGAAGTTCATGTTTGGAAGGCGGATTATGAATCCGCCGTTTACTACTGGAATTTGCGGTTGCGCATTACTGTTTTCATATGCGCCATAGATGCGGGGTATTCCCGTTCCGAACGCTTCAATGATATTCAAACGATTGAAGATTTGCGCCAGCTTCTCATTTCTCGAAACAGAAACGCCGGCCAGCATGAGTTCATGGGTAACGCCTGGCATGACGCCTCCAAGGGACATGAACTCTAAACGATCATCAAACATACTGATCAGCACACTGCCTTCAATATAGTAATCCCTGTGGATGAGCGCGTTGATAAAAGCCTCACGAATGGCGACATAGGGGTAATCGGGATGATCTACTCTGTACACCCCCTCAAAGGTGCTGTGTAAACGATTAAAAACATGGAGGTAGGCGTGAACATCTTCGATTTGCTTGAACAGAGAGCCTGTAAACTCCTTGCGGTCTTTGAACTTCTCTTTATTCAATCCCTCAAAAATTGCTACCTTAGTAGAATAAGGGCATTGATCGGAAAGTATCAAAGCAAGGTTAGTGTAGCGACCATCCAGGTTAATTAAGCCGAGGGAACGCTTTTGCTCCTTTCCGAATTTGACTTCTTTATCGGCAAAGATCTTTTTGGCATTCTCAAAGGTTAAGTTCTGCTCAATAGATAATTCAGCTATATACTGCCCTAAACCGTTATCTTTAATCATTTGACGGATATGCTCACGGGCGGCCATAACTGTGTTGCTGCCGACACGTACATATACACCCTGCGGGACAAGGCCGTAATTGGCGTAACAATAAGGAATGGAAGAACCGCGTTCCACAGTAGCCACTATTATATATTTATCATCGCGAATTTCCGCATTTACTTTGAAATAGCCGGATGGATCAGGTGTGACTGCATCCCGGAAGCCGGTTACAACCTTTCTTGTCTCCAAGTCAATGTCGCCGTCTATACCGCATACAAAACCGTCGTCATCGACACCAAGATGAAGAGTTCCGCCGTCTGAGTTCAAAAAAGCAAGCATCGTGTTTTTTGCTTTTTGATTATATTCGCGTTTGCGTTCATATGTTTGATTTTCAATCATCAAAACGCCTTCTTTCAAAATACTGTCGGTATTATATCACCATTCTCTCCCGTCTCCAATGGTATATTTGGAGAATAGGGAGAGTTGGGAGAGTTATTATAACCCATTCCATTTATTTGACTTTCGCGAAGATACTCCAATGCATACAGGGGCGCACCCTTGCTTGTGTCCTTCAGGGTAGGCGTCCCGTTCCAAATACTTTGAATTGCTAAAAATCAGACCTTAGTGGGCTGCAACAAAAGTAGTATATTTGGATAGACACTAAACAGTCAGGTTGACCGTTTTATTTCTTTTATTACAGGTTTTCATTGATTTTATATTCAATTACTCTTGATGGCGATATACTATCTCTATTAATTTTATAAGGCTTAATATTTACATGGGTTACTATCCTATTATCTCTGACCAGTTCAATCAAATTAAAACCTCTTTGAGATCCTTCAGGCAGAACTTGGGTAGAAAGTCGAAGTGATCCCGTTGCGATTGCCGGAACTGTTTTGTCTTCACTTATAACAATATCTCTTACTATAAGTTCGTGTCTGTGACCATATAACCATAATTTAGCATTTGTATGTTTCAACAATTGTTCAACTCTACTCCATTCATTTCTTCTATTCGTAATATCATAACCTAGTTCAACTGGTCCATGATGAGATAAAATGATGGTAAATAACCCTTTTGTTTTGCCGATACAATGTTGGATTAGTTTTTCCATTTCGCTTTCATTGATTCCTACACCACTTGGATTGTCCGGCGTGATTTTATCCATAGTATTTAAATGAATAAAACGGATACCCCAATGCAAAAAACAATCGTTAACCATGTTCAAATGATCAAATTGTTCACAGGTTAAACCTAGATTAGGTAAATCGTTGACAAAACGTAAATAATTAGCAAATATATCATTTTCAAGTATTATTTTATAGTTTGAATCAATCCAAGGCTTCGAACTTTCGCTTTCTATGAATCCATTGACTTGAAAATCATATTTATACGAGTATTGAGCAAAACTGTCAAAATTGCAATCATGATTACCTGGTACTGATGAAAAATACGCTCTTGTTTTTTTGCCGCCAAAAAGCGTTTGGGCAAAATCATTAAACCAAGATGATGCGACAGAGTATTCTTTTGCTTTTCCGCTTTGAGCAATATCGCCGCAAATAGCGATGAAGTCTGGTTTTAACATTGAATCCTTTAAAAATCTCGCAATCGCGTACCTATCACCAAACGAACTTTCGGATTCTGGCCCACCAAACTGCAAATCAGCGATATGTAATAAATTTATATTTTCGTTATTCACTAATGCTTTTGGATATTTTTTTTGATTAATCAAAAACTTTGTGTATATTTTTTGCTTCCATCGTTGGAATGCTCTATCCCTGAGTTCCACTTCTAAGCTATAGTCTCCAACTTCTTCCCAAGAATAGACATCCAGAATATTATTACTCTCACTGAAGTTCATAATCTCACTTATTGCAAACCCGCGTTCAGTGTTCCATCTAGCGCTAACTATGACAATAGGTATATCTTTTTTTATATCTTTTAAAATATTTTCAAATGTTCTTAGTCCCCATCCATCAAGGAATCTATCAATGACAAATAAATCGGCATTCATTTCATCAATATTTACTGAATCTATGCTATTGAATCCTAAATTCTGTTGATATTTATAGTATACAAAAAGCTATTATTAAATGCTATTAATACTGTAATAGGTTAAGCGGTACACCTAAAGAAGACAGTATTGTTT